>Ga0073928_10004293_pt1 | contig 21274 bp, 20 predicted proteins | sample PaiPotPPA55metaG_FD_76969 | JGI IMG/M metagenome (GOLD analysis project Ga0073928, IMG submission 76969) | Iron sulfur acid spring bacterial and archeal communities from Banff, Canada, to study Microbial Dark Matter (Phase II) - Paint Pots PPA... ...
GAAGGATTGCAGGGCAAAACCTGTGATAGTTGTACATTCGGCGGCCAGCCTTGAGAAGTACGGAGGCCCCTAGAAAGGGGCCTCCTCGCCATTCGTTGGCAAGTCAGGTGGCGCTGCATTCGCGTCGCGCTTTTCGGCGCGGTCGAGCTTGCCGATCTTGGCGAGGTGGATCTCCGCGAGACGAACCTTGACCTTCTTGTGCTTCTTGTCGTTGAACTCGCGATAGCGCAACTCGCCTTCGACGGACAGGTGCGTGCCCTTCTTCAGAGTTGCGGCGAACGTCGAAAGATTGGCCCACGCGATCATCCGGTGCCATTCGGTGCGATTCACGTACTCGCCCGATTTCTTGTCCTTCCAAGACGCTTGCGTGGCGAGCGATAGAACGGTGTATTCGTTTCCGCTCTTCGTGCTTTTCACTTCGGCGTCCTTTCCCAAAAATCCAATTAACCTCACGGTGTTGTTTATGTGGAATAGGGCTGGTTCTCCTGCCAGACGTATCGTGGATTCGGCCCCGCAGGGGCCGAATCCAACCTGGAGGAACCAATGGCTCTGGAGTTTTCGATTTGTGAGGTGCACTGGGAGCGATATCGGAGGGTTGCGGAGAATCCGCACGCAAGAGAATGGCTGAAGTTTCAGGCCGAACGAGGTCTGGCAGCGAATACAATCGAAGCCTACGGACGAGACCTAGATTCGTATCTCGAATTCCTCCAGTCTCAGGATACTTCGTTCGAATCTGTCATTCGTCCAACAATCGGAGCTTACGTCCGGAGCATCACGGACGTGGCAGTTCCCAGGGTTTGGAAAAAGGGGATACTAGCCAGGACAACGCTCGCGCACGCAACTCTGCAACAGCATCTGACCGTTGTTCGACTCTTTCACGACTTCTTGGTGGAAGAGAGAATCTGCATACGAAACCCGCTGCGGCCGGCTGTGGCCGGGCGCAGCTTCATTCAAAGACAATACCGGCTTCCGTGGATTCCAAACGACGAAGAGTGGCGGACCATCCTGGAAGTCTGCAAACAAGAGCCGCTGCGCAACCGGGTAATGCTGGCGATGTCCTACGACGCGGCGCTTCGTCGGGAAGAGATCTGTTCGCTGGAGACGACGGACATTGACCCAGCACATCGAATGCTACGCATCCGGGCGGAGAAGACGAAGAATCGCACAGAGAGAATCGTTCCATATTCCCCAGCAACGAGTGAGCTGTTCGGTGCATATCTGCTCATCCGCCGGGAACTAAGTCGCGAGCGAGGCCCGTTGTTCCTTTCTGAGTCGTGCCGCAATCATGGGCAACCGATTTCAATTTGGACCTGGTCAAAAGCAATCGCGCGCGTGGCCGAGCGATGCAATCTGCCTCGATTTACGCCACACAGCCTGCGGCATCTTTGCCTGACCGATCTCGCCCGAGCGAACTGGGACATCCATGAGATCGCCACTTTTGCGGGGCATCGCAGCATACAAACGACCACGCTTTACGTTCATCTGAGCGGTCGCGACTTGGCCAATAAGCTAGCCCGTGGCATGGCGGGGGTCCATGCTCGCCGAGTAGCAGCGATGGGCGAGGTGCTGGCATGAACGATAAAGTGTTTACGTCGTCTTCGTGGACCTGGCCTATAAACCTCGACCAGTACGACTGGACTCCCGAGTTGAAGTCAGAGGAAGCAGAAACTCTGCGTGCCAATCGGTCGAGCTTGGTAGAAGGCATTCCTCCTTCGGAAGTGATCGAGAAATGCAACCTCCCACGGCTCATGAAGCCGATCGAGGATGTCTGCACTTACATTGAGCTTCAGCCAAAATACTGGGCGAACTTGAAGGCGATGATGGTGCGTGACGTTGCAGCTCGCGGGAGGAGCTATTGGGGTTGGACGGAGGAAGAATGGATCGCGAGCATTAAGAAAGGCGGTCATGAAAAGCCCTCCGTTGCTTCAGTCGGCTATCTCTTGTGCGGTTTCGACGCACTGCATAAGTTGGGAGGCAAGACCTTCATCTTCTATGGTCTTGCATACCGCATCTTCGGTCGTGAACACATTCGAAGGCTGTTCGCGGATCTCGAAGAGATGCTTGTGAACTTCGGATATCGTGACCGAACCGCGAGAATATACGTTCCTCGGGCGATGTGCGAGGTTCTAATTACGAATCGTAGTCCTCGTCTGGAAGACCTCACCGTGGAGGTTCTTCAAAAGGTGTTTGACCGCCGACAGGGAAACAATCCTACGTTCTTCCTATCGGCTGTCTCGAAGGTTCTAGCAAATCGCAAAATCATCTCCGCGCCAATCAAGCGCATGGAACGCCCGCGGCATCCGAATCCTCAGCTCCTGACGGGAGTACCGGAAAAATGGGCCCAGGCGACAAAGTACTGGTTCGAAAATGCCAGGTATACATGGCGCGTCCGAACACAAAACTACTACTTTCTTCTCAGCGTTGGTCGATGGCTGGGCGCGACGCATCCGGAGATCAACGGGCCGGAGGACTGGGACCGCAAGTCGGCGGTCGAGTGCCTGACCATGATCACCAACATCCGGTGTGGGGACTGGAGGGCGCCGTGTGTCGGGCGCCAGAAAAGGCATTACGGAAGGCCGCTAACACCGTCTGGAAAAATGCAGTGCTACAGCGCCGTTCGCGTGTTCTTTGCGGATCTGCAAGAATGGGGTGTTATTCCTCCGCGATTCGATCCCTACCGTAGCCTGACCCCGCCGCGTTCCATCAAGGCACTCGTATGTTCTTCCTCACCGAGAGTCATTGCTGATGACGTGTGGGCGAAGCTTCTGTGGGCGGGACTCAATATCACCGCACAGGATTTTGCGAGCAAGCGAAACCCGGACGGAAGAACCTATACCTTTTACCCCATCGAAATGTTGCGTGCACTAACTGTGGTGTGGCTGTTTGCCGGCCTGCGAGGGGATGAAATCCGCCGCTTGCGAGTCGGGTGTGTGCGCTGGCAGCAGGAAATTGAATCCTCCATATGCTTGTTGGATGTTCCGGTGAATAAAACCAGCGCAGCGTTCACGAAGCCAGTGGACAGGGTGGTGGGAGAAGCGATCAATGCTTGGGAGAAGGTGCGGCCTGTGCAGGCAAAACTCTGCGATAGCAAGACAGGCGAGATGGTTGACTTTCTGTTTTTGCACCGTATGAGGCATCTCGGGTCATACTACCTGAATCTCGGGCTGATCCCTCGACTGTGCAAGAAGGCCGGAGTACCGCAACGAGATCTTCGGGGGAAAATTACGAGTCACCGAGCGCGATCTACGATCGCCACACAGTTGTTCAATGCCAAGGAGCCCATGAGCTTGTACGAGTTGCAAGAGTGGCTTGGGCACCGGCTGCCATCGTCCACGCAGCGGTATGCAAAGATCACACCCACGAAGCTGATGAAATCGTATTCGGATGCAGGGTACTTCGGTCGAAATTTGCGAACGATCGAAGTTCTCATCGATCAGGAGAAGGTTCGAGCAGGCGTAGGGGCCCAGGAAGCCTGGAAATTCTACGATCTGGGTCACGGCTACTGCACGTACGATTTTTTCGACCAATGTCCGCACCGGATGGCGTGTGCGAAGTGCTCGTTCTACATGCCCAAAGGCTCAACGGCCTCGGCGCTTCTTGAAGGCCAGAACAACTTGTTGCGTATGCGGCAGGAAATTCCGCTGACGGACGCAGAGGCGGCAGCGGTAGATGATGGCGCTTCAGCTCTCGATTCGTTGCTGAAGCGTCTTGCCAACGTCCCGACGCCGGCCGGTCCAACGCCCCTTCAACTGAGCGACGGCGCTACGACTGCGAACGAAGCGGCGGACTGATCCGCTAAAGCAGAAAAGTAAAAAGGCCCTCCGACATCGTCGGAGGGCCTTTTGAGGTGAGGCGTCAGAACGGCGCTTGGTCATTCGTGTCGGACGGCAGCACAGCAGCGTCCGGATTTGACGCTGGTGCTTGCGGTTCTGGCTCGCCGCGGTCGAGCTTGCGCACGACATCGGCACGAATCGACCACGAAGTGATCTTCGCGGTCTTGGCCTTCTTGCCTTTGCCATTCGCCTGCTCGTAGGTCGAGCTGACGAGGCTGCCTTCGACGAGCACATGCGCTCCTTTCTTGATGTTACTGAGGACGGCCTCAGCCAGCCGAGGGCGAAATATCGCAACGCGATGCCACTCGACTTTCGAGACCCATTCGTCTTCCGCGTTTTTCCAGGAGCGTTGTGTAGCTACGGAAAGAACGGTGAATTTTGAACCGTTGTTCCGCGCTTGACGCTGCTCGGGGTCGGCTCCAACAAATCCGACGATCGTTATCGAGTTCAAGTAGGACATGAAAAATGTCTCCTTTTTCTGCCCCATTTTTCTGGGGCACCCAAAAGCGAGGGCTTCTGACTTCCAAAGCGAACGGCTGCTTTATGGGAGGGAACCCAGTGGTGTAAGGGCGGAACCGGGAAAGCAGAAGCCGCGAAGCTGCAGGACGCAGGAATTAGCCTGAAGCAGTGCCCAGAAAAATGAGCGGCAGAAAAAGGTTGGCCTACTGAACTGGGAAGATCGTTGAGGTATCGGCCAAGCCATGAGAGCAGGTAAAGCGGAACAAAAAATCAGCCGCGTCAGGATCGTCACAGGTTCCACACTGGTGCTCGATTCGAGTGGCACCTGCGACGGTGAGCGCCGGATGGCTGTGGGAAATGCGCTCGGCGATTGTGGCTAGAGTGCGTGACAGCGCCTGACGGAAATTGCCGATGACCTAGGGCACACAGTTAGCGCCGATTACTTGCGTGTGGCCGAACTTACCGGGATTTGACCTCGAGAAAAGGGGCCCCGGCACTGGACACTGTTACGCCAAGAGCCAAAGCTTAATCGCTGCGCAGTGCCTCGATTGGATTCAAGGATGCGGCTCTGCGCGATGGCACGTAACTAGCGGCCAAGGCGGCCGCAAGAATAACCGCGCCTGAAACGCCAAACGTTAATGGATCCGCTGGCGTAACGCCAAAAAGCAGGGAGGACATCCAGTGGGAGACCACTCGCGCTGAAACCAATCCAATCGCACCACCAAGGCATGTAAGTATTAAGCCCTGCCGCAAGAAAAGAGCTTTGATCGTTCGGGGCTCGGCACCGACAGTGACACGGATGCTTATCTCTTTGCGGCGCTGTGCAACGGCATAAGCCAGAACACCGTAGACTCCGATGATCGAAAGCGTCACGGCCATTCCCGCAGCGATTCCGAGTAGAGCAAGGGCAAAGGACCGGCGTTCCATCGTGAGCTTATACAGGTGGCTTAGAGTTCGAACGTTCACCAAGGGCAAGCTGGAATCCACGGCGTGGATCTTCGCGGTGATTTCTTTGAGCAGGCCCTCCGTGCCGGCACGACTGCTGCGCAACGCGAAGGTGATGCCGCGGCGAACACCCGGGAAATAGACCAACCCAGGGGGCGGTTGATCGACACCATCGTCATGGACGTTTTCCGCAACGCCTACAATGACGCTCCACGGGCCGTCTGTGTCAGTCCGGATGCGTTTGCCGAGCGCGTCCTGCGGGTCGCCCCAATTCTCGCGAGCCATGTTCTCGGAAATTATGGCCACGCGAGAAGGGCTGACCAGGTCGCTCCACGTGAAATCCCGCCCAGCGATCAGCCGCGTCCCAAGCGCGGCAAAGAGGCCTGGGGAAATAGACTTGATGCTTCGGTTCGGAGGGATTCTGCCAACTGGAGTCGTACCCTCAACGGAGACGGGCTTGCCGTTGTGGTATTCGAGTTCGAGCGGCAAAGCCGTTGCGAACCCCGCCGCGGTAACACCGGGAATGGCGGCAAGTTCGTGGAGAATATCCGCTTGCATTTGGGCTACGCGCTCGGGCTCCTGTATCTGAGCTTCGGGGATAAACAGCCGAATCGTCTGAATCTGTTCGGGGTGAGTAAAGCCCGGTTTCACCGCGCTCAACGCGATGAAGCTGCGAACCAGCAACCCGGCGCCGACCAACAACACCAGAGCAAGTGCCACTTGTGCCACAACCAGCGCATTTTGTGCGTGCAACTGTTCCGCACTCGGGCTGGCGCCCCGCGCGTTTTGCAGTCTGCTGTTGAGGCCTGATTTCAGGAGCGCTATGAATCCAAACAGCACGCCCGACAGCAAGGAGCAGGCCAGCGCAAACAGGAGACTCGTTGAGTCAATCCCTATTTCGCTGATTCTAGGTAGGGTGCTCGGTCCATGGGTCACCAACACGCGAAGTGCGGCATACGCGAGAGCCAAACCGGCAGCGCCGCCGAGAGTAGCCAAGGCGAGGCTCTCTACGATTAGTTGACCCGCGATTCGCCCCCGACCAGCACCAAGCGCCGCCCGAATCGCAAACTCCTCACGCCGGGCTTGCGCCCGCACCTGCACTAGGTTTGCGACGTTCGCGCAGACCAGCAAGAGCACTATTGCGAGCGCACCCATCAGAATCTCGAGGACGGCGCCGACATCTCCGACGACATCCTGCTTCAGCGGATGAATGTTGGGTTTGACGCGAAGCTCCTGGAGTGCTTGGCGCCAGTCGGGGTTCCCCGCTGCCCAACTGCCCAACACCCGCGCTAGGTCTTGACTGGCCTGTGCGAGGCTGACACCGGGTTTGAGCCTAGCGACGCCGGAGTAATCGGCGTCTTCGGATCCTGGAGCGCCGCTGGCTACGCTTTGTGCCAGGAAGATGTCAGGGTCAGCGTTGAGGAATTCGTAGCTCCGGGGCATTACTCCGACCACTTGATAAGGGACGAAGTCGATGAGGACCAATTGACCCAGTATGCGCTGGCTACCACTGAATCTGCGCTGCCAATATTTGTAGGAGAGGATGACAGCTTTCTGCGCACCAGGCGTCTCATCTGCACTGGAGAACCAGCGGCCCAAATAGGGCTGCACGCCGAGCGCAGAGAGGACTCCGTGCGTCATGGATACGGTGGCAACCTGTTCGGGGTCGCCGGCGCCGGTGATTGCCGCGGCGCCAGGCATCCAAACGCCGAAGTCGGCAAAACTCCGTGCCTGCTCGTTGTACGCGGCGTACATGTCCAATGAGAGAGGCCAGTCGTTTATGACTTCGCCTGAAAACACCGCGGAGTTCGAAACACCTACCAGCTTCTCCGGCTCAGCGTAAGGGAGGGGGCGAATAAGCACGGCATCGACGACGCTGAAGATCGCAATGTTGGCACCGATTCCCAAGGCGAGGGTGAGTAGCGCAGGCACGCTAAAACTTCGTTTGCTCCAAATCATCCGCAGCGCGTACCGCACATCGCGCGAGAGATTGTCGATCACGTTTACGCGTCTCGTGTCGCGACACTCTTCCTTTGTCTTCTCCAGCGGGCCAAACCGGCGACGCGCCATCCTGCGAGCTTCGGATTCGTTCATACCGGAGGCTACGGCTTCCTTGACGAGCTGCTCCAAATGAATTTCGATTTCGAGTTGCAGATCGGCATCTGCCCGAGATTTCCTGAATATCGAACGAAGGCGATGCATGAACACGCGATAGACTCGCATAAGCGTTGTTCCTAAGCGGTTTCGATTAGGAGTTGGACAGCGGAGGAAAGCCTGTTCCAGCTATCAAGTTCGCGGTCGAGCTGCTTCCTACCGGGCCGAGTCAATGAATAAACCTTCGCAGGGCGCCCAAGATCAGAGTCTTTCCACTCGGCGCGAAGCCAGCCTTGTTGTTCGAGTCGATGTAGTGCAGGGTATAAGGAACCCTGGCCGACGGCGAGGACCTCGCCGGAAAGCATTTGAATGCGCTTTGCAACCGCCCAGCCGTGAAGCGGCCCCGTCGCAATAGTCTTGAGGATCAGGAGATCTAGTGTTCCCTGCAGCAGGTCTGAAGGCTTAGGCATGCTGATACCTCGACTATCGACAATATATCACCTCGACTATCGACAATGCAACAGATCCTGGAATGCTATCGAAGATGTGGCGTAAGGTGAATCGTCGACCCTCATACCGGTTTTTTCTATCCGATCACTCCCAAACATCCAAACTCACAGCTCCGGAAAACGAGCAACAAGTAATCCAAACAGCACAGCGAGCAATATGCTAAAGGCCACCCGCTGAGATAGGGCCCTCTAATACCCCGCGATGGCCACTCCCTCCACTTCGGCCTAAGCGCGCCGCCTACGGCGTCGCAGGCCTCCGTTCCAGGAGTGGCCAGGGAGCTGCACGACATGCTTTAATGGCTAAACCGCTGGCGAGCAAACCACGCCCGAGGCTATTCCACTTAACATATAGATAAGACATTTTGTTTTTACCTTTTCTTTCTGCCCCGTTTTCTTTGGGGCACGACAGAGAGCGAGGGGGCGTGGAGTCGCAGGCTAGCGTCTGCTTTGTTGGAGGGAACCCAATGCCGTTGAGGGCGGAACCGACAAAGCAGAAGGCGCGTAGGCCGGAGCGGAGAGGAATTACCTGAGCGGTGAGCCCAAAGAAAATGAGGGAAGAAAAAAAGGAAATGTCGAGGTTTAGCGTGTGGTCAGCTAGAGCGATGGTAAACCATGCGAGTCGACAAAACTATTCGTACCGTAACGCGACCATCGGATCCACCTTGGCCGCGCGGAGAGCGGGCAACGCCGCCGACCCGAACCCAACCACAAGCACCAACACCGACACCAGGGCAAGTGTGAGCGGATCATTCTGCGAAATGCCGAACAACTGGGTGCGTACCGCATAACCAAACAACACCGAAAGCCCTAGGCCTGCGATAATGCCGATGCCCGCGAGCCAAAGTACTTCGATCATAACCATTCGCATCACCGCAGCCCGAGTCGCCCCCAAGGCGATGCGAATGCCAATCTCCCGAGTGCGTTGCGACGTTGAGTACGCCAGCACGCCGTAAATTCCAATGGCAGCCATCAATGCGGCGAGCACGCCGAAACTGGAGGCCAGGACCGCGATGACACGCTCATTGGATACGTTCTCGTCGACTTGTTCCTGCATGGTGCGGAAGTTATCAAGGACAAGCCGAGGATCCAGCTCCAGTATTGCTTGACGAATCATTGTTTCGGTGCCCTCCGGAGATTGCCACGTCCGCACATAAAAGGTCAGTCCGAACCTCATCACGCCCGATGGATGATCCTGGAGATAGGGTGTAAACATTGTTGGATCAACCTTATCTCGAAGGCGAGTATGCTTGGCATCCCTTACCACTCCGACAATCTCGATATCGGTCTTCACGTTGCCGGCACCTAGCCCAAAATAATGCCCAACAGCGTTCTGAGGTTGTCCAAAGAAATGGCGGACAAACTTTTCGTTCACAACCGCTACATTGTGTGTGCCTTCGCGGTCTCCCTCTGTGAACCCGCGCCCAGCCAGAAGAGGCATGCTCATGGTTGTGAAGTAGTCTGCGCTCACGACAGCCCGTTCAACATTCATGTTTTCATTTTCCGAAGGGCTGTAGCCCGCGACGGTAATGTTGTTGGAGAAATTATTGTCGGCCAGCTCGGGATCATTTGTTGCCGCTTCGGAGCGTACGCCGGGCAAGCCGCGCAGGTTTTCGAGAATACGTGGATAGAGTTCAGCGGCCTCAGTCGAATTATATCCGGCCAGACGCGGCTCCACAGCGAACGTGACCAGATTGTCTGTTGCAAATCCCACATCCTGAGCCTTGAGTCGTTGCAACGTGCGGACAAACAGCCCAGCGCCAGCGAGGAGGAGCAAACTGATTGCGATCTGCGCCACAACCGAAGCCCGGCGCAATCGCAGGGACCCCGCCGTAACCACAGGGGCTTGTTGCTTCAAGGCGGGGGTCACATCCGGCCGCCAGAACTGCAACGCGGGAGCCAAGCTGAAGAGCAAGCTGGCGACAATCGCCAGAGAAAAGTTGAATGCCAGAATGCGCCAATCCAAATGCGTAGAAAATGGAGTCCCCTGCCTCGAGGTTGTCCAGATAGTGCGAATCAAAAGCGCGGCGACTTGCGGCGCAATCAGAATTCCCGCAACGCCGCCTGCCAGCCCAAGAAGCATCCCTTCCGACAGCAGTTGCTGGATGACGGAACTTCGCGTCGCGCCCAGGGCATAGCGCACGGAGAACTCGCGAGTCCTCGCCGCCGAGCGCACCAGCAGCAAGCTGCCAACATTGGTACAGACCATCAGAGCGATCAGCGTGGCTAAGCCCATGACAACGAGGAGAGTCGTGGTAACGGTTCCATGCATCGGGACGCCCTTCGACCCGTCGACTAGGAACAGATGTGAGTTAGTGAGGAACTCTTTCTCCTCGCGCGCCGAGTGATGCCCATACTGCGCCAATTCTTCGGCACGGATGGAGTGCCAAAGGGGATCCATTCCAGCCTGAGCTTCCCGTAAGGTGAAACCGGGCTTCAGTCTGCCGATGATGTTCAACCATGAGGAACGCCGATTCTCGAGGTCATTCAACCCTGGAGTAACTTCAGGCTTCATCTTCATCGGCACGAAGACGGCAGGGGCGTCACCCCCAACGACGCTGTGGAAGCCGGGCGGGGCGACACCGATGATCGTGAAAGGATGGCCGTTGATCGAGATGCCCTGACTCAGAACATGAGGGTCTAATCCGAATCTTCGCTGCCAATAGTCGAAGCTGAGAACGACCAGCGGACTGGCTTCTGGGGCAACGTCGTCAGACTGCTCGAACAGACGGCCGAGAGCGGGCTGGACGCCCAAGGCTTCGAAATAGTTTCCGGAAACCAATTCGGCGTTGGCCAAGTCCGGCTGGTTGTGCCATTGAATGCCAACTTGGGCCCAAGCGGTGGCAATCAAATTAGTAAAGACGGAATTGCGATCCCGCAGGTCGCGATACATGGGGTAGGAGTAGTACAGAGCGTCATCATTGCGAGTGAAGGAGGCACCACCCTCGCCCTTGCCCACGTACCGGAGGAGGGCGAGGCGATTGGGTTCCTTCACCGGAAGGCTGCGCAACAAGGCCTGATCCAGCAGAGTGTAGGTCGCAGTGTTAGCGCCGATGCCCAGGGCCAGTGTGAGGACGGCAACGACGGTGAAGACGCGGCTCTTGCGCATGATACGCAGGGCGTATGGAATGTCTCGAGACAGTGAATCAAAGAAGTTGAGTCCACTAGCGTCGCGACATTCTTCCTTCGCGCGCTCGATTCCGCCGAACTCGATGCGGGCGCGTCGCGACGCTTCTTGTCGGGGAACGCCAGCGCGAACCAAGTCTTCCACGCAAGCATCGATGTGAAATCGGAGTTCCGCATCCATTTCGCGCTCCATGCGGGAGCGACGAAAGATAGTCCACAGCCAGGACCGGACACGCTTCCACATCGCTACACTCCCTCAGGAGACGTTTGCAGGATCGCCGCAATGACATCCGCCATGCGGTTCCAGTCTTTAGTTTCTGTTTGTAATCTGCGTTTACCCACCGCGGTGAGGCGGTAATATTTAGCCTTGCGCTTATTTTCCGACTCACTCCATTCACTGATGATCCAGCCTTGATGTTCCATGCGATACAGGGCTGGGTACAGAGAACCCTGGAAGATTTCAAGACGATTTTTTGAGATTTGCTGGATACGAAGCAGAATGCCGTATCCGTGTAACGGCCCCAGAGAAATGGCCTTCAAGATCAACATATCGAGTGTGCCTTGCAGAAGCTCGAGTTGCTTGGCCACGCTACTTCTCTCCTAGATACTCTAGGTATATAGCCATTTTCTCCAGACTGTCAAGGAGGTCGGGGTACATGGACGTCGCCGTCAGTCATGCATCCTTTGTTCCGCTTTGAACCTGGTGGCAATGGCCCGACTGCAGGAGGGTTGACGTCACATCAGATTCCATATAACAACGACCCGATGCCACTCGGTTTTCGAGCTCCATTCGTCATCTGCGTTCTTCCAAGAGCGCTGTGTGGCGACTGACAGCACGGTGAATTTCGAACCGTTACCTTTCGCTTGACGTTGCTCTGGGTCAGAACCAACGAACCCGACGAGAGTTATGGAATTGAGGTAAGACATAGCTGAATTTTCTCCTTTTTCTTGCCCCATTTTCTGGGGCACCCAAAAGCGAGGGCTGCTGCTTCCAAAGCGAGCGGCTGCTTTATGGGAGGGAACCCGTTGTGTAGGGGCGGAACCGGGAAAGCAGAAGCCGCGAAGCTGCAGGACGCAGGAATTAGCCTGAAGCAGTGCCCAGAAAAATGAGCGGCAGAAAAAGGCTGGCCTACTGAACCAGGAAGACCGATGCGGTATCGGCCGAGCTATGTGAGCAGGCAAAGCGAAACAGAAAAAATCAGTCGCGTCGCGATCGCCACAGGTTCCACGATGGTGCTCGATTCGAGTGGGACCTGCGACGGTGAGCGCCGGATGGCATTGCCCGATCCGTTTGGCCCGAGACAGCCGAGCACTTCCCCCGGCTGAATGCAGAAGCTGATATCCGCTACGGCGCGCGCCGCTCCGTAGTACTTTGTCAGCTGCCGCGCCTCAAGCATACGAACCCTGCCGAATTGGAACCGAAACCTGCAATCAGTTTCAACGAAAACCCGCGAGTGACGTGCTCTCACTCATATCGCAACGCAACCATGGGATCGACGCGCATCGCACGCATGGCAGGCACAAAAATCGCTGCGATGGCAATAAATGCCAGTAATACGGCGACGCAAACGAAACTCATTGGATCATAGGGACCAACTTCAAACAGCAAACTTCGAAGCACGTGAGCAGTGGACAGAGCTGCTACCAGCCCAATGCCACCTCCCAGAAAGACCAGCCGCAGTCCCTCGAGCATGATTAAGCGCATTACGTCGATTCGGGTAGCCCCCAATGCTGTTCGGATTCCGATTTCGTGAGTGCGTCGCGTGGCAGTGTACGCAGTGGCGCCATATAGGCCGATGGAAGCCATGAGCAGCCCTGTGGCAGCAAAAAAGCCGAGCAGGGCTGTCTCAAAACGAGGACGGTTCGCAAGCGTGCTGATCTCAGCTTGCATACTGTGCAGTTCGATCGGTATCAAAGGATCGATCTCCTCAACCCGTTGACGGATCCATGGTGCAGCGGTTTTTGTGGACAACGCACTTCGGATAACTAGCGTCCCAGCGTAGGTATTTCGATCCGTCCACTCGTCCGGAATTGCTCCGAGCAAAGTGTCGTACTCAGGTAGAGTTTGCTGGGTTAATCCATCGTTCCGCACGTCGGCCGCGATGCCGATGACACGATAAGAAGGTCCATCCTTCTCTGGGCGAATCTGCTGGCCGAGCGGGTCTTGATCCGGGAACATCAACGCGGCCAGTTTTTGGTTTATGACCATCAGGTGCTCGGTAGATTTAGCGTCCACATCGGAAAATCCTCGACCCCGAACGATGCGTATACCCAGAGCGTTGAAATAGTCTGTGGTAACAGCTCGTGCACTGACAATATCTTCAGATGAAAGCGGCGGCTTTCCCGCAATCGCCATTGAGGAGTACCAATAACGCGTGCCATTCGGTGGCAGCGAATCCGTCATCGCGACAGAAGTGACTCCCGGAATGCCACGCAGAGCAGCAATGGCACGGCGAAAGAAATCGATGCGCTTTTCAGTCGTATTGTAGCGACGGGGCGATAGTGACGCGGATACGGTAAGAACATGATTTGAGTTAACACCCAAATCCTGCCGATCGATATTGTTCAGGCTTCGCAAAAGAAGAACTGCACCGGATAATAAAACAGCGCTGGATGCGATCTGCGCAACGACGAGAATTCGGCGAAGCTTAGGCCGATTGCTGGGCTGCGCCGATCTCGCGGCAATCCCAACGGAGCGCAGCCCCAAGACTGGCAACAAACCGCACGCGATTCCGCAGGCGACAGCTACTACCAGCGTTGCCACAAGAATACGCAAATCGAGCGTGGCTTTTCGCAGGAATGACAAGCCGTCTGGTGCGAGCGCAATGAAGGTCCGGAGTAACGCTTCTGCCAAAATGCAGCCAACCACGGCGCTCACAAGAGACACGAGCAGTCCCTCGGTAAGCGTCTGACGTAAGATCCGCCTCTTTCCAGCGCCCAATGCGGCGCGGATTGCGAATTCCTGCTCACGTGCGGCTGTGCGCGCAAGAAACAGGCTGCCCGCGTTGGCACAACACACGAGCAACACGACCACTACCGCACCGAGCATAATCCAGGCTACGGGGAGCACGTCGTGCATTTGACGATCGCGCAAAGAGCGCACCACGAGGTGGATATCGCTGCGCATTTGAGGGGGAGCGGATCGGAGGCTTTGCTCAAATAATGGCTGCAAAGAGGCATCGGCTTGAGTTGCTGTAATTCCGGACTTGAGGCGAGCGAAAACTCGCATGTTTTCTGGCACTGAGCCGGCGCGCACAGCAGAGACATCGACCTGCTTGGGAAGCAACAAATCAGTCGGTTGCGCAGATGGCATTTCAAAATCCTGGGGGAGGACTGCTTTTACCTGTGCCTTGCCACCATCAATTTCTATGACCTGGTTAACGATTGAGGGCTGTTCGTTATAACGGCTCTTCCAGAGCTCGTACGACAACATCACGGTCAGCGGCGCGTCAGGGAGCACGTCGTCTGTTGTGAAGTTGCTCCCTACTACGGGTCTGATGCCTAACGTGGGAAGGAAATTCTGATGCACGTAGCTGCAAGTGAGCCGCATCGGATCGCGATCCGTGAGGTCGCAAGGCCTCGGCACAGCGCTCTGTGCCGTCATCTCGGTGAAGACGGTTTGGTGATCGGACCAATCATAGTAAAAATTTCCGAACATGAACTCGAAAGGCTCGACCGCGTGTCTGAAACCGACAGATACGAGTCGATGGGAGTTGGCATAGGGCAGCGGCCGGAATAAGACCGGGTCAATGATGCTGAGGATCGCGGTCGTGACGCCGATGCCGAGAGCGAGGGTGAGCACGGCGACGGCGGCGAAGCCAGGGTTGCGGCGCAGGGCGCGGAGGCCGTAGCGGATGTCTCCGCCTAATTCATCGAAGAGGCGAAGCCCGATGGCGTCGCGGTAAGTTTCGTATTGGGCGGCGGGCTGGCCGAGGTCGATGCGGGCTTTGCGGCGGGCTTCTTCTTCGGCGAGTCCCTGGCGGATTAAATCTTCTTGGTAGGCGTCGAGGGTAGAACGAAACTCTTCTTCGACATCGCTGTGGCTGCGTGGCGCGATGGACTGCCAGAGCTTTCGAATTGCGGCGAGGAGACTCATATCTCGTCCGCCTTCTTGTCGAGAATGCCGGCGACGACAGCGGCCATGTCGGTCCATTTGGCGGTCTCGGCCTTGAGCTGACGCGTACCGGCAGCGGTGAGCGAGTAAAAGCGGGCGCGGCGATTGTTCTCCGATTCACCCCACTCGCCTTTGATCCAGCCCCGGCGCTCGAGACGATAGATGGCGGTGTAGAAGGAACCCTGCAGGATTTCGAGGCGCTCGCCGGAGATCTGCTGGATGCGCAGCAGGATGCCGTAGCCATGCAGCGGACCGAGCGAGACCGCTTTGAGGATGAGCATCTCGAGTGTGCCCTGCGGGAGTTCAACCGGTTTCGTCAAAGGCCCTCCCCTATCTGGGAAAGGAGAGTACGCGCTCTCTCCTTTCCCGTCAAGGAGACTGCCACCCGGGCGATTGCGCCTTCGGCGGGTTCAGCCGATTCGCTTTCAGGGTCTGCGGTTCCTTCCTGTCAATTGTTGATAAATCGCCAAGTCACTCATTGACGTTGCGTTCGAAAACCGGATTCCTGGCAGATGGCGGGCAACTTGGAAGTCCGGCATGGAGCGCGGCCGGGAGCATGCCAAAGACCACCCGCTTGGGTAGGAGCCGCCTAATAGTCTGCGATGGCCACTCCCTCCACTTCGGCCTAAGCGCGCCGCCTACGGCGTCGCAGGCCTCCGTTCCAGGAGTGGCCATCGAGACACAGCCATGCTTTAATGACGCGAAAGTCAGCGGGCGAACTGTAGCTCCGACCTATTCCACTTAACATATAAGTAGGACATGAAAATGTCTCCTTTTTCTGCCCCATTTTTCTGGGGCACCCAAAAGCGAGGGCTTCTGCTTCCAAAGCGAGCGGCTGCATTCTGGGAGGGAACCCAATGTTTTTAGGGCGGAACCGGGGAAGCAGAAGCCGCGAAGCTGCCGGACGCAGGAATTAGCCCGAAGCAGTGCCCAGAAAATGAACGGCAGAGAAAGGGGCTGCCTACCGAACTCAGTACGAATCGGCATCACGAACCGACTCACGTCCGCAACACAGGGGCAGAAGGCGCAAAGCTGCTAGGCACACGTTATTAGGAAGGCGCGCACAGTCAATGCGGCGCGCACGACTCTCACCGAATACGATTACTCTATGTCTTGTTCACGTGGGCTCGGCGATCCAGTGCCTCTCGGAGAGCCACGGACGGGAACAATGAGAGGGAGCTATGGGAAACACGATCTCCAATTCTGTGCTGACACTTTCGCAAGCCACCCGGCTGATGATTCGACAGCCAAGATTCTTTCTCGTGACTGTCCTGGTTCTTGCCCTTGGGATTGGAATGAGCACCGCGCTGTTTAGCGTTATGTACGGCGTGTTGCTCAAGCCGCTGCCAGTTCAGCAACAGGATCGGTTGGTGGTGGGATGGAAGGGCGATCCCAAGGACATTGCCCATGTTGGAGAGCTATCGCGTCCGGAATTCCAAGATTGGCGACGTCAGTCCAAGACATTCGAGCAGATGAGTGCGATGCCAACGACGGTCTACGGGTATGGGCTTACTCTCACAGGGTATGGACAACCGGTTGAACTGGAGAGGACACCGGTTTCCGCTGCGTTCTTCTCATTGCTCGGTGTGCGCCCAGCATTGGGCCGCACTTTTGAAGAATCGGATGACCGTCCCGGCGCTGAACCGACCGTTGTTTTGCATGATTCGGTCTGGAAAGACCAGTTCCACGCCGACCGCTCAGTGATCGGAAGGATCGTCAGCTTGAGTGGGCATGGATATACGATCATAGGCGTCATGCCTCCGGGCTTCGAATTCCCGGCAGGTGCGCAGTTGTGGACTCCGCTGGGATTGAACGCGCAGTGGGATCGACGCGGGGCTACTTTCCTCCAAATCATCGGAAGGCTGAAGCCTGGAGTCTCACTTCAACAATCAAGGAACGATGTCGCAGATGTAATGGCACATGTAGCCGAGCAGTATCCACAATATTCCGAGCCTGGAGAATTCGCCGTAGTTACATCGTTGACCGACTATATTTTCGGAAGCAACAAACCGGCCATCCTTTTACTTTGGGCGGCATCGCTTCTGCTCCTGGGCATTGCCTGCATTAACATCAGCAGTCTCCTCCTTGCCCGCGCCATCGTCCGAGAAAAGGAAATCGCGATAAGACTCGCGCTCGGAGCCACACGAGAGAACTTGCTCCGACAATTTATCGCTGAGGGACTGGTGTTGTCATCTGCAGGTGCAATGGCCGGGTGTGCCTTCGCGCGGTTTCTCGTTGCGTCGATCATCCAGCTGGCTCCTCCGGGAATTCCCAGACTCTCGTCAGTCAATCTCAACGTGTTCTCTCTCCTATTTGCGTGCGTCATCAGTCTTGCAATCGCTGTCGCTTTTGCGTTGGCGCCTGCGTTTTTGGTAATGAGACGTGATGTTCGTGATTCTCTCAATGAGAACGGAACCCGGACAGCAGGCAGCCGAAGAGGTACATTTTTTCGCAGGAGTTTATTAGTCGCGGAGGCCGTCGTCACTATGTTACTTCTGACAGGCGCGGGAATGGTTGTTCACAACTTCTATAATCTACAGCGCATGCGCCTTGGATTCGTCCCTGAAAATACGCTGACGGCACAGATCAACCTCGCCAACGTAGATGCGAATCACAGGAAGGCATTTTTCTCAGAACTACTAGGGCGGCTTAGATTGCATCCTGAAGTGAACGCAGTAGGTGCCGTTTTGCTACGGCCGTTCGAAGGGAATGTTGGTTGGGACGTTCCATACAAAATCCGAGGCCAGGATGCTTACGAGGCGAAGAAAAACCCGGTCTCGAACTTTGAAGTCGTCACACCAGGATATTTTCAGGCAATCGGAACACCTCTTCTGGCAGGCCGGTATTTCGGACTAGGCGATAACGATAAGAATCAAAATGTTGCCATTGTAAGTGAAGCTTTGGCCCGAAAAGCATTTGGAGATGTTCGGCGATCGGTCGGCGAGCAAATCAGGCTCGGCAGCACGGACGCACCGGATGAGAAAGACGAATGGTGCACTATCGTCGGGGTCGTAGCGAATGCGCAATACCGAAAATTAGGCGTCACGCAGGGCGACATTTTCATTCCTTTTCTTCAAACGAATGTTCCCGTGCGTTACGTTGCTTTGCGGACCAGTGTAAATCCGGCATCCCTTGTTCCCATATTGAGGGAAGAAGTCGAAGCCATTGACAAGGCGGTGGCAGTGTCTAAGGTTGGCACGATGGAGCAGTTAATCGCGGAAGCCAAGACGGGGCCCCGTTTCTCGATGTTGCTTTTCTCAATGTTCGGAATCTTCGCTGGATTCCTGGCCTCCGTGGGTGTCTATGGCTTGGTGTCTGACTCTGTTGTTCAGCGCAGGCGCGAGATAGGCATACGGATGGCACTTGGCGCCCAACGGAAGAGTGTTCTGTTCCTCATGATCCAGGGTGAGATGAGCGCGGTTACGCTGGGTGCGTTCTTGGGCGTTCTCTTCTCGCTTGGGATGATTCATGTGTATGTGCACCTCCTATACGGCCTCCAGGGCATCGATTTCCTGTCGCTCGCCACAGCGTTCGCGATTTTGATTTCGGTGAGTTTGGCGACCAGCATTGTTCCTACTTTGAACGCTACACAGGCACCGGTCACCAAATTGTTAAGCGAATAGCACCGTGTGGGCTCAGAAGCGAAGAAAAATACGGCTAAGGAAATGAAAATGGCGGAAGAATGCCCTGTTGCAAAAGGGCCGTCGGATTGCCCAAGGACTTGAGAAAAAAGCTTCCCTCACTGGCCACTCCCTTCACTCCGGCCTAAACGCGCCGCCTACGGCGTCGCAGGCCTCCGTTCCGGGAGTAGCCAGAGAGACGCAAGACATGCTTTAATGGCTGAACCGCTGGCGAGCAAACTACGCCAAAGCTATTCCACTTAACATATACATACATCGAAAAATCTCCTTTGATGCCCTGAGTCTCTCAAGGCACACCACCCGGAGGGCGCGAGTGTGAGACAGCTCCCAAGTGCCAAGGTCTGCTTTCTTGGAGGGTGCCCGCGGAGCTGGGAGGAACCAAGACCCCGTAGGGGCGCTCCCGCGAAGCAGAAGACCGCTGCGCCGCCGGGCGCTGAATTGTTTGCACTCGCGGTGCTTGAGAGTGGAAGCGGCTGAAAAGGGGGTACAGACGACAACACCGTTGAGGTGGCACTTCTGGACGACCGAAGTTGAAACGACACTCAACGAGCCGTTTAATTTCTCGCCATGCTGACTTGGAAGGGCAGGGGGATCGGTACGTGGAGACTATTATTCGCGTGACGCCGGATTGTCGCGAATACGGCCGCAAAAAGGGGCAGGTCGAGTGCGAACGGCCGTAAAGCTACCGCGGAGACGACTAAACGTGAGTCCCGGAGTCCTAGCCAGAAAGAACGGCTGCTCTCCGCACAGTCAGAGGACGAAGCTAGCGATTGGCCATTTTCTGCGCCATGTACAGAATAAGTTTGCGATCTTCGTCCTCCGTTTTACTCAAGAGGCGGCGAAGCTTGTTGAGATAGCGTGCATCTTTGCCGGCGCTTCCCCAGGCGATGTCGTCAGACGACTTCCGCTTGGGAAGGTTCGGAAGGATGGGTGGCTCCTCGCCGTCATAAAACAGTTGGTAGAGGGGAGCTTCTAGGGCTCGAGCCAGCTTCTCTAGTGTTTCTATGGCTGGAACGGTGTGCCCGTTTTCAACCCGAGAAATATAGCATCGGAGAAGGCCAGTCCGTTTCTCAATATCTCCCTGCGAAAGCTTCTTTTCCTCGCGCATCTCGCGCAAACGGTCTCCAATAATCACTGTGACCCTCCCTGGGCGCTACGCCGAATCCTCCCCAAGAGCATACTTGTACCCGAGGTCGCGCACTAGTCGCAACCACCAGCATCGCATTCCGCCAGTAATGCTGCCTTCCTCCCGGGTGGCATTGCGGCTCTCATTTTTTGTCCTCGGTAACCGGAGGATACTTGCGAATAGAACGAACTACCACGTCCCCATTCTTAACCCGATACCTCTCAGCTCTCATGGTCATGTGCGGGGTCATTCTGAAAGACAGCGACGTGCTGTCGGTGAAGTCAATGGTAATGGAGTGCCAGTCTTCATCGTTGTAAGCCATGATTCGTTTGACTGTCTTACCCACAAATTCCGGGAACTCATTTTTCTTTTTCATCAATTTGCCGCCAGTCTTGCAGCTTCGGCTTGTACTTCATCCATGAACTTGGCCGGGCTGTACTTGAGTCCGAGGCAGAACCGGAGCACGTCGCCAATCAGGATGTTTTGCAGCTTGCCACGCTCCATCAGGACAATGTGCCGAATGTCGAGGTTGGATGCCTCGGACAACTCCTTGCGAGTCATCTTGTGCTCTAGACGAACGGCACGAAGACGCAATCCCAATGCACGTGGAAGAAGACGCAGCTTCGGGTCAGTGCGCCTCTTTTCTTGGGCCTGGTCTTCGATTTCCTCCAGCGTGACATCTGTTCCGGTCCTCTGCCGAAGCTGCTCCATCAATACCCCGGTGGCTTCCTTCACAGCCTCGTCTCCGATGTAACCCTCGGGGTCCTTGCGTCGTTTCATCGCTTTTTCCTCACAGACTTTTTCAGCGAATCAATCACCTGCTTCACCGCTCGCCAGAAGACGGGTTCGGGGTCAAATATGTCCTTACCATCGTAGGCTCTGTTAAAGGCACGAAGAATTGCTTCACGCTTCATAGTCCCGCCTCGTCGAGAAAGTTCTCGTAAGCCATCATCAGCCGTTGTGCCGTGATGCCCATACCTTTGGACAGTCGACAAATTTCGTCAAGACCAAACGACATCCCATCAGCGGTGCCATCCTCGATGGAAGTGAGCACCGGCAACTTCACTCCTGATTTCTTAGCGAGTTGTTCACGGGTGATTTTCCGTAGCTCTCTCATCTGGGCAACAGCCTTACCAAAACACTCCACATGTTTCTGGTTATCCTCAGCGGACATCGAAGCCCTCCAGCTTATCTGGCATGAAGGGCAGAGCCGTCTTGAAGACCCACTCAAACCAAGGACGCGGAAGCAGCATCGAGAACAGAAACACCCCCATTGTGACGATGAGAAAGCATGTCACCAAGTGCTCGAAGGAAGTCATCGGTGGAACGTCACCGGAAGGAGGTGGAGTCGGGAATTGAAGTATCACTGTCGTCCTCGCACTTTGGAATGTGCGGGACACGCTAACCGTAATATAGAATGCGTCTCAGCC
>Ga0073928_10004294_pt1 | contig 21270 bp, 23 predicted proteins | sample PaiPotPPA55metaG_FD_76969 | JGI IMG/M metagenome (GOLD analysis project Ga0073928, IMG submission 76969) | Iron sulfur acid spring bacterial and archeal communities from Banff, Canada, to study Microbial Dark Matter (Phase II) - Paint Pots PPA... ...
GGCGGGCCAACAGCCCGGTGATTAGAATTAAGTTGATCCGGTTTACTCAACTTTAGATCATTGCCGGTATTCCTACGGTGATAGTTGGCGTCATCACAATCCCCAAAAGGAGGCAGGTTTGCAACGTATTTTCTGGAAGTTCTTGTCCGATCAATCGGGCGCGACCGCGATCGAATACGGCCTGATCGCGGCGGGTATCGCGCTTGCCATCATCGCGGTGGTGAACGGACTGGGCTCGAACCTCAATACCCAATTCAGTACGATTAACAGTTCGTTGAAGTGAGCCTTTTTCCCCTTCTCGGGGGGTTGCGACATGTGGCCTGGCCTCGCCGGATCTGATCCGGCGGGGCCTTTATCTATCGCAAGCGCCGGGCCCGAGGTGGCCGCGGGCGCTTTTTGGCACTAACCGCCGAAGCCGACCATGACGAATACCGCGAGCATCACCCCGCCGAACACGGCGCAAATGGCCGCGGCGATCAGCGGCGCCAGCGATCCCTGCCGGCTGTCCGGCTCCAGCACCGCGTTGCCCGGCTGCGCCGGATCGTAATAGACCGTGACGGGCTGCCCCTGCCGGTACTGATTCGCCGCCTTTTCCGCGAGTTCGCGAAGGCCATAGATCGCCGTTGCTCCCCAATTGGCTGCGGTGCCGACAAAGTCGCGCTTGCCTATCTGGTAGGCGTAGCGCAGGTCGACCTGATAGCGATAGATCCTGCGAATGCGGGATTTGTCGTCGTTGTCCTTCTCCTCGATCGCTTCCTCGATCACGTCCGACATGGTGATGGTGCCGGCTACCGTCGGCCATCGCGCACTGGCGCTGGCCAACTGGCGCTGACGCACGTATGCGATGACGCCGAAGACTGCGCCGAGCAGCGCGAGAGCCGGAAGCGGGAAGACGAACAGCGGAACGCCCTTATCGTTGTAGAGCACGTGGCCTGCGATCGAATGCGCGACCAGAATGGCGGCGATCAAGCCGAACACGATCGCAAAGGCGATCAGCGCCGCGAGATTTCCCTGATTGTTCGGCTCCAGCAGCGCGTTTTTGGGATCGTTCGGGTCGACATGGACATCGACGCGGGCGCCGACCGGATATCTTGCCACAAGTCCCCCGGCGAGCACGCGCGTCGTCAGCGGCAGGCCGCCTATTCTGACCTGGTCGCTCTCGATTTCCTGGCCGCCGGCACGATAGCGATAGCGGATGATGGGGGCGGCGTCGTTGAGATCGTCTGATACGTGCGTAGGCGGCTGATCGACTTTGGAGGCGATGATGACGCCCTCAATCTTGTCCCAGTTGCCGGCGGCCTGCATCCGGCTTCGCATGCGAAACATGTTGAACAAGAGGCCGGCGAAAATCAGCGTGCAAACGCCGGCGGCAATTTGGGTCCAAAGCAATTGGTGGGCATCCAGCATGGGTTTTCCTTAAAGGGTTTTTTTGAAAAATGAGATAAAGCATTCCAGCGCTGTTGCGCTTTGTCGCTGCGGAGGCAGCTTAACGAAGCGCTCCGGTCCGGCGTCAACCGTAGCAGCGCGGGACTATTGATGGGGCACAATCGCATACGGCGTGGTGTAGGGTTCGACCCGCAGCGATGAATTGGCGATCAAGCCGATCTTCGCGGTCGGCGCCTGCTGCAATTCGCCGTTCGGGCCGCGATGCACGTTGTATTGCCACACCGCCATGTCGCCCTTCTGCGCCAGCGCATGCGCCACCGCGCTCGCATCCGTCCCGCCGAGCGCCTTGAGCTCATCGCTGGAAAGCCCGATGACGATTTCGTCCTTCACGGTGATGACCTTGAACAGGTCGGTCTTGTTCGCCTGCGCCTCGGCGCCTTGCAAAGGCGAAATAGTGAGCGCCAGCAGAGCGCCGCTTTTGGCAAGATCGCGCCGGGAAAACATGCACCGCCTCTTTCTGTCCGGATGACATGCCGCGGCGCTGTTGAGCCGCCCGCACGGTCGATCATCGGCATCGCCGCGATCGCACCGGCATTGGTCGCGGCAAGGCTGGTTTAAGTTCACATGCCTCGAGGGGCGGGCGCGGCATGGCGCCCGCGCAAAGCGCCTCGACGATTCCAGCGATCGCGGCATCTGGTTTTGCGCAGGCACAAGAGGGCTATCTCCTCGCAGCGCTTGCTGCTACTTTGTCCGATAGCCGACATAACTCAGGAAATTACCGGTGTGCCGATGGAACCGCATGTGACGCATAGCGTTTTTTGCGCGGAGGTCGAAATGCAGCTCTTCAGCTTCAGCATTACCGATCTGACCACTTTCGAATCCGTTCCTTACCAAGAGTGGGTCGAGATGGAAGATCTGCCGGACGTTGGCAAACGTTTCGCGCGGACAATGCTCGCCGCCAACCCCGATTTTCGTCACCGAGGTATGTGCGTTGCGATTTACGACGAAGCCGGGAAAGCGGTGTCGGTGATGCCGCTGGACCCTCTGCAGTAGCGTCCACCACTCAGGCCTCGTTTCGACCGGCGGAGCCCGGAGCCGGACGCATTGCGTTGGAGGATGTAAAAATGACCATTCCCAAATGGGTGCTCTTGATTCTGGTGCTGTCGATTGCGGCAGGCCACTTCGCCGGCCTGTCCAGCGTGTCTGCCGATGTTGCAAGAGGGTTGCTCGACGCGTTCCTTATTGCTTTTGTGGTCCTGCTTGTCCTGGGTTTTTCCGTCTATCGACCGGCCTGACCCTTTCAAGCCGGGCAGCGTCAGCGGCTGATGGCAAGGCGAACTGCGGCCGCCAGGTCAAAGCCCTCTCCGTTGGTATGCCGTCACAAATCGTCGAAACAAGAAAGACAGAACCGAGCTAGAACTGGCTTCGATCGGCGGCGGGAGCTTTTGCCGGCGGCTCCAGGCTGGCGCTTCTGCGCGCGGCCTCGACCGCCAATCGCACTTCCTTGGCACTCGTGAGGGCTCTGCGAATATTTCGGTCTTCCGAACTGCTGTCGAACGTAATCAGCCGATTGCAGTGCGCGCAGTTGGTTTGCAGCCCGTCGCGGACTCGGTGGGCGCGCTCGCGAAACACCTGCGAGCATTTGGTGCACCTGATTCTGACTTTTTCGTCGATCATGAAATGCTCCTTTGGTAACAATCTGAATTCGAAGGCTTAACGGCGTGTTCGCAGGCAGGCTAAAACTTTAACGAACTGAGGTGGCAACGCCGTTCAAAGCTCGTATGGCGGTTGCCATTGCGACAAGCCGCACCTTCCACGGGCATCGCGCGCCCGCAGCCCTTCCTCCCAAAAACCATGCTTTGCCGTGCCGCCGCCGCCATTCGGCTGACCCACTTCGGATGGCGGTAGCGAATTCTTAAGGATGAAACCGTTCCGCCCGGCGTTATCGGATCGAACAATCTTTTTAACACCGTTCGACCGATATGTTCTGCGGCCGGCATGGTTCCCCTCCACCGGGGCCGCGCCTCGATGGCTTCCAGACCGGCATCAGGATTGGACGATGCACGCTCACGATTGCCCGCGGATCGAAACCCCCGACTTCCTGCTCGCCGTGCTTGAGCGGGCGAACGACGGCGTCGTGATCGTCGATAGCGATCTTCACGTCAGCCATTTTAATGCAGCGGCCGAGCTGCTCTGGCAGATGGATCGCGCCGAAGTGCTCGGTCATCATGTCAGCCGCCTCGGACTGAAGGACCTGGAACTGCAGCATGTTGCGACGGCCCCGGGTCAGCTGAACGCCAGCGACGCCACGCAGCGGTGCGGCCCCGAGATCAGGATCCAGCGCAAGGATGGCAGCCGGATCCGTGCCGCGCTGTCGCTTGCGCGCGTCGAGGCCGGCGGTCAAAGCCGCACCGTCGCGTTCGTCCGGGACATCACCGCCGCGGTCGACCTGCGCGCGAGACTGGGGTTGCTCACGTTGATCGCCGACAGGACCAGCCGCGCAGTTATCGTCACCGATCACAATCTCAGGGTCGTCTATACCAACGCTGCCTTCTCGGGAATGTTCGGGTATTCGTGCGAGGAAGCACAGGGCCGGCAGGCCAACGAGCTGCTTGTGGGCCGGCATACCGACCGCAGGACGCTGGCGAAGTTGCGACGCCTGATCGGCAAGGAAAGCGGCGGCGAACAGGAAATCCTCAGCTACGACAAGAACGGCGACGAAGTCTGGATCTCGGCCAATGTCAGTACGTTCCGCAACGATCGCGGTCAGGTCAAGTACATGTGCGCCCTCCTGACCGATATCACCGAGAGCCGGCAATTGCGGTCGCTGCAGCAGCTGATCATGACCGCGCTGGCCGATGAAATCCCGCTTACGGAGATCGCCGACCAGCTTTGCCGGCGCGTCGAGAAAATCGCGCCAGATGTCGTTTCGTCGCTGCTCCACGTTGACGCCGGCGGATTGGTCCATCCGCTGGGCGGCCCCAGCCTTCCCGAAGACTATTCGAGGGCGCTGGACGGCGTCGCGATTGGTCCCGATATCGGCTCCTGCGGCTCCGCGGCATTTTACGGCAAGCCGGTCTTGGCGATGGATATCGACGCCGATCCGCGCTGGCAGTCGTTCAAAACCCGGCCGCTTGAGGCCGGTTTGCGTGCCTGCTGGTCCACGCCAATCAAGGCCAAGGACGGCCGCGTGATCGGAACCTTCGCCTTCTATTTCAGGGAATGTCGTGCGCCGAGCCGCTGGCATCAGTCCATTGTCGACGCCTGCGTGCATCTCGGGGCGCTGGCGATCGAGCGCAATGAAGCACGAGCCCAGATCGCGCGGCTCGCATATCACGATATGCTGACCGGCCTGCCGAACCGCGCGCAGTTGCGGGGTCTGATCTCGCAGGCGATCCAGGCCTGTTCGGAGGGAAAACACGTCGCGCTGGCGTTTCTGGATGTCGATAACTTCAAGGACGTCAACGATACGCTTGGGCACTCGGCCGGCGACGAATTGCTTATCCAGTTTGCCCAGTGCCTGCGCGCGCAGCTTCAGCCGGGTGACATGCTGGGGCGTCTGGGCGGCGACGAATTCGTGATCGTCCTGCCGAACCGCGACGCTGCCGAAGCCTCGCTGGTCGCCTCGCGGATTACCGAGGCTTTGGTGATGCCGCTCCGAATCGGAACCAGACAGGTGCCGATGTCCGCCAGCATCGGCATCAGTGTCTATCCGGACAACGCGACCGACATTGATACCCTGATACAGCAGGCCGATGCGGCGATGTACAAGGCCAAGCGGGCGGGCCGTTCCACCTACCGCTTCTTCAGCGCCGACATGAACAGGCTCGCCGAGCAGCGGCTGATCCTGAGCGCGGCGTTGCGCAGCGCGATCGCAAGTGACGCCCTGAAATTGCATTATCAGCCACAGATCCGGACGATCGACGGCGCCATCCAGGGTGTCGAGGCGCTGGCGCGTTGGCATGATGCCGTGCTCGGCGAGGTTTCGCCCGCGAAGTTCATCCCGCTGGCCGAAGAGTGCGGACTGATCGAGCAGATCGGCCTGTGGTCGATACGCGAGGCCTGTCGGCAAATGGCGGAGTGGCGCCAATCCGGGCTCGACATACCCTGTGTCTCCGTCAATCTGTCTCCCATCAACTTCCAGAACGTGAACCTGGCTGCGGCGGTCGCCGAGATCCTGGCGGACCATGGCCTGCCGCCGGAAGTGCTCATGCTCGAGATCACCGAAGGCGTGATCATGAACGAGCGCTCGGTCGCGATCGAGACGATGCATGCGGTTCGCAAGCTGGGAGTGGGGCTGTCGCTGGATGATTTTGGAACGGGTTATTCGAGCCTCAGCCGGTTGACGCTACTGCCGATTCGCGAGCTGAAGATCGATCGCGGCTTCATGCGCGATATCGAGAGCAACGCCAGCGCGCGGGCGATCGTTACCACCGTGGTTCGCGTCGGCCAGAGCCTGCAACTCACCGTCGTCGCCGAAGGCGTCGAAACCGAGGGGCAGCAGAATTTGCTCGCCGAACTTGGATGCGACGTTGTGCAGGGATTCCTCTACGCCCCCGCGCTGCCGGCCGCCGCATTCGGGCGCTGGCTGCTTGACCATAGCGCCAGGCGGGCGGGCGTGATGCTCAGGCGCATCGGCCGATCGCTGGCGCAGCCGCCGGCCGAGTCTTCGTCCCGGATGTCGTCGCCAACGTGATCCAGAAGAGTGTCTTTGCCGGTCTCGAAGCCTTCAGGAGTGCGCTAAACCCCGTTCCGCTGGGACTGATCCGCAAATAATGTCTTGCAACATGGCGCGAAGACTATGGCGCAACTGGGTGGGTCGCAATGGCCGTCAGGCGCGGTTGCGCTAGAGCATGATCCGGAAAAGCGGGAACCGGTTTTCCGAAAAGATCATGCTCTAGAACGGCGAGGCGGAAAAGCCGAGCGGCTGCAGCACGTCGTAGGACGCCTTCGTCAGCGGCACGGCATAATTGATGGTGAGCGCGCCGAATGGCGAGGCCCAGGTCAGGCCGGCGCCGACCGAAGAGCGCACGATGTTGGCGTTGGCGAGCTGCAGCGATTGCGTGGAGCCCGGAAACGTCGTCGGGCCGCTGTAGCGAAACACGCTGCCCGCATCGACAAAGGCGATCGCCTTCAGGCCGTATTCCGCGGGCACCCCGGGGATGTTGCTTTGCAATTCCGTCGTGGTCGCCCAATACATGCTGCCGCCGACATTATCCATCGTCGTGCCCGGCGTGAGATCGCGCGGGCCGAAGCCGTTGGGCGCGAATCCCCGCACCATGGTCGGGCCGCCGAAGAAGCTGTCGAGCAGCGGCACCTGCTGGCCGCCCCAGCCGGTGATGTAGCCGCCTTGCGCCCGCACCAGGCTCACCACGTCCTCGTTGATCGGATGGTAGTAGCGCAGATCCTCTGACGTTCGCATGAACTTCACGTCGCCGCCGAGGCCGGCCAGATCCTGCCGGAGCTGCGAATTGATGCCGCTGGTCGGGGCCTTGGTATTGTCGAGCGTCGAGTAGGTGGCGGTGTCGCCGACCGCGGACACCCATTGGGGCCCGGCGAGCGCGGCCTGCTCGATTGCCAGCGAAGGAGCCGCGGCGAGCAACGCGGGATCGAGCGTGAGGCTCTGCCGCGAGATGGAATAACGCCATTGCATGCCGAGCTGCTCGGTCAGGGGCGTGCCGAGCAGCATCATCGCGCCGTAGCTTTCGCTGCCCCAGGATTGATAGCTGTTGGAATCGGTCTGCTTGGCGAAAAGATCGATGCCCGCCGAAACGCGGCTGTCGAGAAAATACGGCTCCGTCGCCGACAGATCGATCCCGCGGGTGTATTGGCCGTAGGTGAAGGCGGATTTGACCGCGACGCCAGTGCCCATGAAGTTGCTGTCGCCGAGCTTGACCTCGGCCAGCCAGCCGTCGACGGTGGAGTAGCCTCCGGCGATGTTGAAATCGCCGGTCTCGCGTTCCGCCACCTCGACATCGAGAATGACGCGATCCGGCACCGAGCCGGGCTTCGCCGTGATCTTGACGGTCTTGAAGAAGTTCAGGTTCTTCAGGTGCCGCTCGGCGCGATCGATCAGGCTCTTGTTGTAGGCATCGCCCTCGGCGATGTCGAATTCACGCCGGATCACGTAACCGCGGGTGCGGGTGTTGCCGTGGATGTCGATGCGTTCGACATAGCTCCGCGCGCCTTCGGCGATCTCGAGCGCCACGTCGATGCGCCTTGCGGTCGTATCGCGCATGGTGCGGGGGGTGACATGGGCGAAGGGATAGCCGAGTTTGGCCAGTTCGATGGCGAGAACGTCATCGGTCTTGTCGAGCGCGGTGCCGTCGAACGAGGCGCCTGACTTGATCAGCAGCAGGCGGCGCAGTTTTTCGGGGTCGAGCCCTTCGACATTGCAGGCGATGGTGATGTCGCCGAAATGATAGAGCGGGCCTTCGTCGATCGTAAATGTCAGGTTGAAGCCGCGTGTCGCGGGATCGTATTCGGCGAGCGCCGAAGGCACGGCGGCGTCGGCGTAGCCCTTGCTGCGGTAGTAGGTCCGCAGTTGCTCGCGGTCGGCGGCGACGCGGTCGGGATCGTAGACATCGCCGCCGATCAGGAAACTCAGCATATTGGTGGCCGAGGTCTTGATCACGGCGGCGAGCTGCCGTTTGCCGAACGCCTTGTTGCCGGTGAAGTTGATCTGCCGCACCGGCGTTTTGACGCCTTCGCTCACCACATAAACGAGGTCGACGCGGTCGTTGCCGCGGTCGATGATCTCAGGCCTGACGCCGACATCGTCGCGCCCGACATGCCGGTAGGCTTCCATGATGCGCCCGACATCGGCCTGCACCACGGTGCGCTGCAATGTGCCGCGCGGTTTGGCTTCAACAACCGCCTTGAGTTCGGTGTCGCCGATCTTCTTGTTGCCTTCGAAGGCGACGCGGTCGAGCAGCGGGGCCTCGTGAAGATGCACGGTCAGCCGCTCGCCGGCGTGCTCGATTTCGACCTTGTCGAACAGGCCGGTCGACAGCAGCGCCTTCAGCGCTGCGTCGCGCGCGGCCTCGTCGAAGCGCCCGTCGCCGGCGGCATGGAAATACGACCGCACCGTCTCGGCGTCGATGCGGCGATTGCCCTCGACTTCGATCGTCTCGCGCGGTGGCGCCGTGGTTTCGGCGGCAAAGGCTTGCGCGGAAAAAAGCGCAAGCGCTGCGATCACGAGCGCGCCTGCCGCTCTCGACCGGGCGCGCCGCCGGTCCGACGCCATGGATGGCCACATTACGCTACGCCTGTCATCCCGCCCGTCCCGCTGTCATCGAAGTGTGCCGGCGGGGCGAAACAATGTCGGGCTTGGGGTGACCTTGGGGTGAGAGTTCGCCTTAAGCATTAACGGGTTGCCACAATTTCGACGCGGCTGCGAACCGCGCGTGTCGTATAGCCGCTTCAAATGCAACCTAGCGATAGAGCCGAAAAAACGTTTCGCGTTTGGGAGCGTCACATGCGTACCGCAGCTTTCGTCACAGCCTTGTTCGTTATGATCCAGCCTGCCTCAGCAGCGATCGCGCCGGAGATCGATCCGCGCGCGTCGCTGAGCGTCGTGCAGCAGTGGATCTACAATTACCGCGCCAAGCCGGATTACGCGCATATCCCCGCCGCGGTTCGGGTGTTGTTTCACTCGCAGACCTTCCGGGAGCCGGAGAATGCCGGCATCTATCTCGGCTTCATTGCCGGGGCGATCGGATCAAATCCGGCCCGCGCCGAGCAACTGGTCAACAGTTTCTTTCCCATGCCGCCGGAAGACGAATGGGTGATCGTGCGCGCCATCGCCTTCTCGGGATTGCCCGACTGGCGCAACCTGCTGCGCAAGGTCGCGCCCAAGATGCCGGGCCGGCAGGTGATGATCGACAGCTATCTCGCAGGCACGCTGCCGACGCTGACCGACATTCCGCTGGAGGAAACCAAGCCCGGCATGTGGGACAAACTGCGGGTCGCGTTCACAAAAAATCCCTTTGCCAAGGACGACAAGAAGGTGAAGATGCGGCAGACCTTCGCCGGTAATCAGGATCTCCTCGACACGCTGTGGGGATATTATTTCGCGACCGGCTCCTACACGCCGATCCTGCGCATCATTGCGATGCTGCCCTGGAGCAAGAGCCGCGACACCGTCGACAAGCTGACGGTCGGCAGCATGGCGCGCTATACACTGGCAAGCTATGCGGTGCGGGATGCGGGCTTGCGCGAATATCTTCACAGCGAACTCTCGGTGCAGCCGGCCGCGGTCAAGGTGCCGCTCGCCGAGGTGGTCGAGGCGGCCGACACCGTGCAACTCGGCGCGGTGCGCAAGGACGCGCTGGCCGCGGTGGACGAACTCAAGACCAAGGGCTCGGATTCCCGGCGCAACCTCGACTTCTGGGGTCAGGTCGGCGTCGGCGCGGTCGCGCTCGGCTGCGTTTCGGCCGCCGCCCTTGGCCAGGTCGCGATCGGCATCCCCTGCGTGATCGGCGGCTCGGCCTCGCAGGGGCTGCTGTCATTCTGGGAAAAGCAGCAGTGAGATATGAGATAAAAGAGGCCGCCGAGGAGTTCTCGCAGTCTGCGCACGCGCTCGACTGCCATGGCCGGGCACGACGAAAGAACAAGCGGCGAGGCTTCACAAGGCCCGGCGACGCAGCCACAGCTCGTCCGCAAGCCGGCCTGCGTCCGCTTCGCGCCCAGCTGGCAAAATCCACCGGCGGGGACCAAGATGGGCCGGACGCACAGGCGTTGATCGCGACCGCGCATCGGCTCGACAATCTCGTTCATCACCGCCGCATGATGCTCGCCGCGCGCGCGTCTGCGGGCGGCAACGCGGGATAGCCTTGATCGCGGTCAATGCTCCCTGCGAACCCGGGGATTGTCCGGCGCCGGGGTCAATCGCGCTCTCCCCACCCGGCCGCAACGTGCTAGGCTCGGGCAAAACAACCGGTGAGGGCGCCATGGGCTTCATTTCCTTTCCCGTATTGCTGGTCATCGTCTATGCCCTGGTTTCGCTTCGGGTGCTCAAGCAATACGAGCGCGGCGTGGTGTTTCTGCTCGGCCGGTTCGCCGGCGTGCGCGGGCCGGGCCTGACCTTGATCTTCGTGCCGTTCCAGACCATGACGCGGGTGTCGCTGCGCACCGTCACCATGCAAATTCCGTCGCAAAAGATCATCACCAAGGACAACGTCTCGATCGATATCGCGGCGGTTGCCTATTATCACATCACCGATCCGGAAAAGGCCGTGATCGCCATCGAGAACGTCTACAACGCGATCAACCAGATCAGTCAGACCACCGTGCGCAACGTGGTCGGACGCTTCAGCCTCGACCAGCTGTTGTCCGATACCGCCAGCATCAATGACCAGATCAAGAACGTCATCGATCTCCACACCGAGCCCTGGGGCACCCAGGTCACGGCGGTGGAGATCAAGGACATCACGCTGCCGGATAACATGCAGCGGGCGATGGCCAAGGAGGCCGAGGCCGAGCGCGAACGCCGCGCCAAGATCGTCGCCGCCGAAGGCGAATACCAGGCCGCGGTAAAACTCGGCCAGGCGGCCGACATCATCACCCAGCATCCCGTGGCGCTGCAGCTCCGCACCCTGCAGACGATGGCGGAAATCTCGGTGGAGAGGAATTCCACCATCATCTTCCCCGCCCAGTTCATGACGACGGTGCAGGAAGCGATCGCGCTGCTGACAAAGGACTCGGGGCCGAAATAGACGTGAGCGCATCCAATCCGGGCTCGCGCCGGGCATCCAGCGCGGTCGAGAGGGGGGCACATGAAACGGCGAAGTTTCATCGGGCTTGCCGGCGGCGTTGCGGCCTGGCCGCTCGTTGCCCGGGCGCAGCGTCCGTCGGTCCCGGTCGTCGGATTTCTCGGCTCAACCTCGCCGGAGGGTTACGCCACCTTTGTCGGCGGATTTCAGCGAGGTCTAAAGGAGGCTGGGTTCGTCGACGGCGACAATGTCGCAACCATCTATCGCTGGGCGGAGGGACGGTATGACCGGCTGCCGGGGCTGGCTGCCGATCTGGTCTCCCGCCACGTATCCGTGATCGTTGCCACCGGCAGCTTGCCTTCGTCGCTCGCCGCCAAGCAGGCAACCGAGACGATCCCCATTGTTTTCATATTGGGGAGCGATCCTGTGAAGTTCGGTCTGGTCTCCAGTCTTAATCGGCCGAACGGTAACGTTACGGGCGTGACGCTGTTTGCCTATCTGCTGGACGCCAAGCGTGTCGAACTCATGCACGAACTGGTACCCGGCGCTTCCGTGATTGCCTTGCTCGTCAACCCGAACAACCCTGCTCAAGTTGAGGCGCAATACGTAGAAGTCGAAGCAGCCGTCCGAAAGTTCGGACAACAACTCGTTATCTTGAAGGCGGGTACGGTCAGTGAAATCGACTCTGCGATTGCCGGGGTTGTCGAGAAAAAGGCGAGCGTGCTCCTGGTCAGCGCCGATCCGCTGTTTCTCACCAGACGCGATCAGCTTGTCGCTCTCGTGACGCGCCACGCGATCCCGACGATTTATGAATGGCGGCAGTTTTCCGAAGTCGGTGGGCTGATGAGTTACGGAATCGACCTCGTCGATGCTTACCGCCAGGCCGGCGTCTACGTGGGCAAAATTCTGGGTGGCGTAAAACCCGGCGATCTTCCCGTTCTGCAACCTACAAAATTTGAATTCGTCATCAACCTCAAGACCGCAAGGGCGCTTGGCCTCAATGTGCCCAACACCATGCTGGTGGCCGCGGACCAGGTGATCGAATGATGCGGCGGTCTAGCGTTTGCCTGTGCCTACAGCTGGGGCTTGCGGCATCTTGCCCGCGAACGGCACCAGCAGAAGTCCGATCAGCGCCACGACCGCGAGCAGGGTCCAGGCTTCGTTGGTGGAAAGCGCGAACGCCGCCTTCTCGACCATCGGGCGCACATAGGCCTCGACGGTGGCGTCCGATACCCCGGGCGGCCGGTGCAGGAACAGCTTCAGATCAAGCCCGATCGCCTGCGCCGCGGTGACGTCGCCGGCAATCAGGCGGTCGCGCAAGGCGTCGGCATGTCCCCTCGTGCGCCCATAAAGAATAGTGTCGATCGCCGCGATGCCGATCGCCCCGCCGAGGTTTCGCATCAGGTTGAACAGGCCGCTGGCGTCGGGCACCTGCACCGATGTCAGCGTGCCCAGCGCCAGCCGCGTCGGCGGCAGCAGGCAGAACATGATCGCGATGCCGCGCAGCACCTGCGGCCAGAACATCTCGTCGAAATCGGCGACCCGGCTCTGCAACGCGCTTGCGCCCAGCCCGAGCGCGAACAGGGCGAAGCCCGCCGCGGACAACATGCGCGCATCGAGCCGGCTTTCCAGGTGACCCGCGATCGGCGCCGTCACCAGTTGCGCGACGCCGGTGACGAGCATGATGGTGCCGATCTCGAAGGCGTCGTGATGCCGGACATAGGCGAGGAAGACCGGCATCAGATAGACCGAGCCGAACAATCCAACCCCGAGGCAGAAACTCAGGCCGCAGCCGATCGCAAATGCGCGGGCGCGCAAGGTCGTCAGCTCGACCACGGGATGCCGCGCTCCAAGCGTCCTGACTGCGAAGAGGGTTGCGGTCACGGCACTTGCGAGGAACAGCGTGAGGCAAAGCGGCGAAAGCCAGCCATCCTGCGGGGCCTGTTTCAGGCCGATCTCCAGAGAAGCCAGCGAAATCGCCATCAGCGCCAGCGAAGTGCGGTCGAGCGTGGCCAGATCGGTGAAATTTGGTTTCTCCGCCGGCAGCAGGAACGGCGTGGCGGCGGCCGCGATGAGCCCGGGGGCGACATTGATCAGGAACAGCCAGTGCCAGGACCAGGTTTCGGTGATCCAGCCGCCGACCACCGGGCCTACCGTCGGCGCCAGCACCGCCATGATGCCGGCCATGGTGGTGGCGATCGGATGCTGCCGAAGCGGAAACAGCAGGAACACCGCGGAAAACACCGCCGGGATCAACGTGCCGCCGGCAAACCCCTGAAGCACGCGAAAACCGATCAGCGTCGCAAAATCGAAGCTGAAGGCGCAGCCGATCGAGGCCAGCGTGAACAGGCTGATTGAGCCGACAAACAGCCAGCGCAAGGTCAGCACGCGCGTCAGCCAGCCCGTCAGCGGAATGGCGATGATTTCGGCGATCAGATAGGCGGTCTGAATCCAGCTCATCGCGTCGCGCGAGATCTTGAGCGCCTGCTGGATCGCGGGCAGCGAGGTTGCGACCACCTGAATGTCGAGGATCGCCATGAACATGCCGAGGCACATCAGGATGAAGCCGAGCCACGTCGCGGCATTGGCTTGGCATGGCGCGACGATTTCCTCGCTCACCGCAATCCCCTCACTCATGGTGCGGCCCGCGCCGCCATCGCGGCCGAGGCGTCGAGGGCGCGGTTCTCGGCGCGGATGCGGATGGCGAGAACCGCTGAATTGAGGATCGAGAAGATGACGGCGACGAGCGGCAGACCGAGCGCAAATGGAAGCACGGCGATTTCGCCGGCAACCACGGCATAGTTGGGATGCGGAAGAAATCGATACGGTCCCGCCGACACCAGCCTCTCGCCCGGCAGCACGATGATCCGGGTCGTCCATCGGGGCCCCAGCGTTCGCATCACCCAGAGCCGCAGGCCCTGCAACGCGAGATAGACAATCAGCGCAAGGATATTGATCGGACGGTCGTGTCCGAATACCCACAGCGAGATCAGCCATGCCGCGTGCACAACGACCATCAGCGGATAATGCCGCGGGGCCGCTTCGATCGCGCCGCGAGCCATCAGCCTGCGCGTGTTATAATGTGAAAGGACGAGTTCTCCGGCGCGTTGGGCCGTGACGGCTGCGAGAATGAATTCGGCCGCGGTCACGCCGCGTGCCGCAGGCAGACGCAGCTTGCGGTGAAGCCGGGTCCGAGCGCCGTCAGCAGCGAGCGAGCCGGCAGCCCGTTTGCACGCGCCCGTTCGAGGACGAACAAGGCGGTAGGCGACGACATATTGCCGTGATCGGCGATCACCTGCCGTTCGTGCTCGAGCGTGCCCTGGTCGAGCGCAAGCGCGGTCTCGATCGCGTTGATCACCCTGGCGCCGCCGGGATGGCAGATGAACTTGTCGATATCCGCCAGCGAGAGCTGCATGCGGGTCAGGATCTGCGTCAATGCCGGTTTGAGATGCGCGGTGACGAATTCGGGGATGGTGCGGCGAATGATAACGCCGAACCCTTGCGGATCGATGTTCCAGCCCATGACGTCGAGCGTATCTGTCCAAAGGTGCTCGCCGGCATGCTCGATCCGGGTCGCGCCGCCGTCGCCCGCGCGCAACACGATCGCGGCGGCGCCGTCGCCGAACAGGCTGACGGCTATGATGTTGGCCTTGGTGAGTTCGTCGAGGCGAAGCGCCAGCGAGCAGAGTTCGATCGCCACCAGCAGCACATTGGAGCCGGGCCGCGCCTGGGCAAGGCGCGAGGCGATCGATAGCCCGGAGGTCCCGCCGGCGCAGCCGAGGCCGAACACCGGCACGCGCGCGACGTCGGATCGAAAGCCCATCCGGCGATGGACGCGCGCATCCAGGCTCGGCGTTGCGATCCCGGTGGAGCAAACGGTGACGACCGTATCGACGTCGGCCGCGTCAATGCCCGCACTTGCCAGCGCCTTGCCGGCGACGTCGATGAACAGCGCCTCGGCGCCCTCGAGAAACGCCGCGGTGCGCTCCGGCCATCCCCGCGGCTCAAGATACCATTCGAACGGCTTCACGCCGTGACGCTTGACGATTCCGGTGTTGGCAAAGATGCTTGCGAATCTCTCGTAATCGGGAAAGCGGCTGCCGAATATATCCCATGCCGCGGCCTGGACATCTTTCTGCAAAAAGCTGTGGGGAGGTACCGATGTCGCGAGCGAGAGCAGGGCAGCCGTTTGCATTACCAGATCCTTCGTGCCGGTTTCCGTCATGATGGGAACATCGGCACGAGGTCTTTATTTCGGCGCTTGTGAAAATCTTCCTTCGAACGGGTCACTAAAGCGTGAAACGCGCGCGATCAAGGCTCCGATGGGCGGCCCAACGAGGACGCTACAGGTGATCGCGCGTCGATCATGCCTGACGTGCCGACGCTCTCTGAGGCGGGAATGCAGGGTTACGACGCCGGAATCTGGATCGGTCTGCTGGCGCCGGCTGCCACGCCGCCGGCGATCGTCGAGAAGCTGTCGCGCGCCGCCAACGATGCGCTGAATACCGAGGAGGTTCGCAGCGCTCTGAAGCGGCAGGCTACGGACCCGCTTGGCGGCACGCCGAAGGAATTTGCCGGCTTCATCCGCGCCGACATTGAAAAGTGGACCGCGTTGCTGGCGTCGTCCGGTACGGTGAAGTGAGATCCTGCCCGGCGCGCAGCCCGTCAGGCGCTCACGACCGGATTGCGCAGGATACCGATTCCTTCGATTTCGATTTCGCAGACGTCGCCTGGCCGCAGGAAGATTGGAGGCTTGCGGGGGTAGCCGACACCTGCCGGCGTGCCGGTGATGATCACGTCGCCGGGCTCAAGCGTCATGACTTCGGAAATCAGTGCGATGGTGCGCGCCACGGGAAAGATCATGTTGCCCGTATTGCCGTCCTGCAGGGTCTGGCCATTCAAACGGCTGACAATTCGCAGGCCCGCGGCGCCGGCGGGCAGTTCGTCCGCCGTGACGATGTCGGGACCGAACGGGCCTGTGCCGTCAAAATTCTTGCCCATGGTCCATTGCGTCGACTTGCGCTGATAGTCGCGCAACGAGCCGTCGTTGAAACAGGCGTATCCGAAGACATGGGACAGCGCGTCGGCTTCATTGACATTGCGCGCCGGCTTGCCGATCACGATCGCAAGTTCGGCCTCGTAGTCGAACTTGTCCGAACACAGCGGCCGCACCAGGGGCTGGCCATGCGCAACAAGCGAACTTCGCGTGCGGAGGAAAACGGCGGGATAATCCGGAATCGGATTGCCGCCTTCCTTGGCGTGGTCGACGTAATTCAGGCCGATGCAAACGATCTTGCCCGGCTCGGGCACCGGCAATCCCAGGGTGATATCGGCGAGCGGATGCGACCGCCCTTCCGTCAACCGGCGGCCTCCCGCGACCGCCGCAATGACGGCCTGCGCTGAAACCAGATCGGAATCGGCAATTTCCACGATGGTGTCGCCACGCCGCAGCGCCGGGCACCAACGGCCTTCCCTCAGAAACGAAACCAGACGCATAGCCACTCCCGATGCTTGACCGAGGCGTCCTTAATCGATATTTTTTTCAAAATCAACATTTTGTCGACAAAACTGGAAGACGCTCGCAATGGCCGATCAGAATGGCGCGCGAAATCTTCTCACCGGCGACGCGCCTGGCAAAACGCTGGCGACCCATGCGGTCAGCGCGCTGCGTCAAGGGATCCTCGACGGCGCGCTTGCGCCCGGCAGCCGGCTGCGGATCGAGGAATTGCGGTCGCGCTTTGGAATGGGGGCGTCGCCGCTGCGCGAGGCCTTGAGCCAACTTGCGGCGGAAGGTCTGGTGCAGCGTCTGGATCAGCGCGGATTTCGCGTCGCGACCGCGGAGGCGTCCGAACTGAACGATCTGATCGAAACCCGATGCCTGATCGAAGGCGCCGCCTTGCGGGCGTCGATCGAGGCCGGCGATGATTGCTGGGAAGAGCGCATCATCATCGCGCACCGCCGGCTTTCGCGCCTGCCGCGCTCGCTCGGCGCGGAGAAGTTCATTCCCAATCCGGAATGGGACAAGCTGCACCTGGCCTTCCACAATGCCTTGATCAGCGCGTGTCGCGCAACCACCGTGCTGGAGATCTGCGAAACCCTGCATCACCGCGCAACACGTTTTCGAAATTTGTCCAACGCGGTGGCCTGGCGGCAGCGCGAAGTCGGACACGAGCACGACGCGCTGGTGGCCGCTGCGCTGGAGCGCCGGGCCAACGAGGCGGTTGATCTGCTGTCGAGTCATTATCGGAAGACTGGCGCGCTGGTCGGCGAAGCACTCGCCGTGAGCAGTCGTGGATCAAGGCCGGCCGCAGAAATTCAAGGCGCGTGAGACGCCGACATCGGGAGAACGCCGTGTTCGCTAGAAAGTCCGTTTTTCCTTCGCGCCGCGATCTGCTGCGCGCGTCCGGCTGCGTGATCGGCGCGGCGGCGACCGCACGGCTGGGCATCGGGCGCGCTAAGGCGGCGGCCTATCCGGAGCGGCCAATCAAGATCATCGTGCCGTTCGCGCCTGCCGGCCCGACCGACATCATGGCGCGAATCCTCGGCCAAAATCTCGGGCTCGCGCTCCCCGGCAACGTCATTGTCGAGAACCGCTCGGGCGCCGGCGGCAATATCGGGATCGGATACGCCGCCCACGCCGAACCGGACGGCTACACGCTGCTGGTGACCTCGAGCGCCTACGTCGTCAATCCCAGCCTTTATGCGAAGGTTCCTTACGATCCCTTCAAGGATTTCGCGCCGATCGCCGAACTCGGCACCTCGCCGAATGCGATCCTGGTCGATCCGAAGCTCGGCATCCATTCGATCGCCGACCTGATCGCGCGCGGCAAGGCGAAGCCCGACGAGCTCAACTATGCCAGCCCCGGCGCCGGCACCTCGCCGCACCTTTCCGCCGAATTGCTCAAGATCGTAGGCTCGTTCGAGATGACGCATGTGCCGTTTTCCGGCGCAGGCCCGGCGATCCAGGCGCTGCTCGGCGGCATCACGCAGCTGGCGGTTGTCGCGCTGCCGCCGGCGCTTCCCTATATCGAATCCGGCGCGATCAAGGCGCTCGCCGTCACCGGCGCGGATCGCTGGATCGATCTGCCCGACGTGCCGACCATGGTCGACCTCGGCTACAAGGATTTCATCGCCGACACGTTTCAGGCTTTTCTGGCGCCGGCCGGGACCGCGCCTGATATCGTGGAGCGGCTGTCGGCCAAATCGCTCGAAGTCCTGAAGACGCAAGCGATCAAGGATCAGTTGCGCATCAACGGCTTCGAGGTGATCGCCAATGGGCGTGAGGGCCTGCGAAACCGTATCGAAGTCGAAGTGCCGAAATGGCGCGACGTCATCGCCAAGGCCGGCATCAAGCCGATTTGATTCGAGGCCGCGTCGTGGTGCGCACGCTGCGTCAAGGCAAAGAGCCCCGCCTGGCGACGGGGCCCTTCAATTGACGGCACGCCGGCTACTTTCCGGCGTCGGGCGCGGCGTTGGACGGATTGCGTGCGCGCTTGCTGGCACCGGAACTCATTCCGGTGGTCGTTCCTGACTTCATCTTGCTGGTTTTCATTTTGCCGGACTTCATTTTGGCGCCCGGTCCGGCTTCGTTCGACGCGCCGGGAGCCGGTTGCGCCGGGTCGGTCTGCGCCGATGCGATCGCCGTCGCTCCCAACAACGAGGTGACCGCGAGGGCGATAGCAAGCTTGGATCGCATGATAAATCTCCTGCTCTGGATCGGTGATGCCGGAGTAAAACTTGCGACCCGGACTTGTGTTCCTGGCGCACGTTGGGTTTTTCCGGCGACGTCGTGTGCTGTGGCGAACATGGCCGCTCGATGGCATTGTGTGTCCACTTGTGGACGCAGGCCGCCCCACATCGGGCAGGACAGAGGCAGCAAACAAGTACAATTTCCGCCAATCTGCGGCAGCAAGTACAAAGTCCGTCCATTGAAAAGCCCGTCTATTGAAATGGCTGTCGTGCCCGGCGGTTTACCTTGCCGGTGGAGTTGTTCCTTGGCATACTTTCAACTTGGCGGGCCGCTTGAATTTGCAGGTTGAAGGCGCGGATGAAAAATCGCACACATGTTTCGGACCTGGGCGAGAAGCTCGGATATCCATCGGCCGAAACGATCGAAGGCCTGCGGCTGTTGAAGGGGTTCATCAAGCTATCGCCGCCGCAACGGTCTGAAGTTCTCGATCTGGTCGAACGGCTCGCGACCGACCCCGCGCCGGTGCCCGGCGGCATGAACGGGCGGCTCGATACCCGCTGAGCGCGGTGGTTCGGACCACGGTCCTTGGGACAACTATCCCTGGGGCAACCGGCTGACATGGAAGAGGCCGCCAGGGGAGGCGGCCTCTTTCTGTTTTCATCACGATCCGATCCGATCGAACTGGACCATGATCTTATTTTTGGCCGAGCATGATCTCCGGGCAAACGCTTCACATTGGTCCGGAGGGAAACCGGTTTCCGCTTTGCGCCAACGCGGGCGCTTCCGGTCCGGATGCTCCAAAGCAGTTATCGTTCCCACCACCACCAGTCGGCGTGCGCCTTGCGCCAGTCCGCATGGCGCTGCTGGTTCTGGCCGATCAGAATGCCAAAACGCACGCAGGCCTTGCGGTCGCCCTTTTCGCAAAGCTGATGGAAGCCGATCATTTCCGCCTCCACGGCGTTTTGGGCATGGGCGGGTGTTGCGACAATCGCAGCACTTGCTGAAACCCCGGCCGCGATCACCACGGCAGTCATCAATGGCTTAAAGATCATAAGGTCTCCTGTTCAAATGCCGCCCCCGTCGAAAAACTAGAGTGCGAAATCTGAATGCAATCTGAACTTTGTTCTGGCGACCGGAGCGCCGGACGGCCGGTTGCCTTGCGAATTCGCCACCGCCCTGTAAGTGTGGTAACCCGCCAGCCAAACAGGAGGAGGACGCCCATGATTGAGCCGAAACTGGAAGTCCCGACCGAACTGCGTGATTTGGCGGAAAAAACCATCGATCAGGCCGAGAAGGCGTTCGGGATGTTCTTCGATGCCGCAAACAAATCGGTGGCGTCGATCCCGAGCCCGGGGACGGAGATTTCCAAACAGGCCTTGTCATTCACCGAGCAGAATATGAAGGCGGCCTTCGAGCACGCGCGCAAACTGGTGCATGCCACCGATCTTCAGCAGGCCATGCAGATTCAGTCCGAATTCCTGAAGAGCCAGTTCACCAATGCCGGCGAGCATATGCGCCAGATCACGGGCGATGCGATGTCCGCCGCCAGGGATGCGGCGAAGCCCAAATCCTGAAGGGCGCGCGGCGCGCAAAGGCGGCGCGGCCATGAGCAATCCACTGTCCACGATATCCACTGCCCACAATATAGTCTTGCATGGGCGCGCGCCGTGGATTTCAATTTGGTTTGCAGGTCCTTGACGGGCCACCGGGTCTAGTCGCCCGCCGTCCGTCAACCTTTCTGCTGATCCCTGTCGGCCAACACCGGCGGGGATTTGCATTGAGGCCTAGGTGGCCTTGAGAAAACTCTCATCCGACGCGCACGCGCCGCACCGATAGGTCAGAAGATCGAAGCTCTTGTCTTGCGGCTCGATCAGGGCCAGCCTCATATGCTCGCCACATTTCATGCACGGCATCTCAATGGTGGTTTGAAAGCGTGTGCAAGTCGGCGTCGGTCGGGGGATGCTCATCGTGTCCTCGGGATATTCCGTGCGGAAGAAGACGCCACGCCACTGACCAGAGCTTGCCGACATTATGTCCGATTCCAGACACAATGGGAATCGGGTCCCAGGCGGGAAAGTCGCTCAAAAAGTGTGCATTCTGCGCGGAACCGGCGGCTTCAGCCCGGATCAATCGGTCCGTGTGCAGCGAAATATCAGTTTGACCATTTTTGATAGTGATGCGGTCGTGCAACCTTGCGCGTTGATTTGCCTCAAGGCCGCTCGGCTTCTTTTGCGTCCGGTGGCGTCGCGGAAGCCATCGGGGGCGGAACGAGACTTTTCGAAGTTCCTCTGCCGAGCCGGAAAAATCCGGCCTCTATTTGCTCTCTGGAGGCGGTAGCGGCGCGGCGGGCGCCGGCATTTCCTTGATGTCCGGCGTCGGGTTGTATCCGGCCGGTTTGGCTCCAGCGGGCAGTCCCGGAATGTTGCGGCATTCCATTGAATAAACCAGATCGCCCTTCGAAGTGCGCCCAATCGGTTCGCA
>Ga0073928_10004295_pt1 | contig 21269 bp, 25 predicted proteins | sample PaiPotPPA55metaG_FD_76969 | JGI IMG/M metagenome (GOLD analysis project Ga0073928, IMG submission 76969) | Iron sulfur acid spring bacterial and archeal communities from Banff, Canada, to study Microbial Dark Matter (Phase II) - Paint Pots PPA... ...
CCGGCTTACCGGGGAGAGTGAGGCAGAGAGGGTCTGGGATACGATTTCTCCCGCCGCGCAACAAATCCTCTTTTCTGATACCGGCTCCGCAAGGTTTCTTGCTCACGCAGTACTCGGCACATACTTGATGTATGCGTTCGTAGGGCTGGTTGCATGGCGTTCGTTGCTCGAAATCTGGACCTCACTCAAGCGGACGTAACTCGTATATTTGACCGTTGCGATAGTTCCCCTATGCGCGCTCCTGTACCAGGGAAAGACGGGTGGAGACCTCGTCTACCATCACGCGGTGGGAACCACTCATGCGGATACCGTCTTGCGGCAATCGATTGTCAACAATTGAGTGAACCAGATCGGAGTCTGATATCATCTGGTCCTAGCTGGATACGCGTAATTGCAAAGATCATACGACGTGCTCGTCGAAAATTCGTACGGTTGTGCCAGATTCGGTAGGGGAGGGCGCGGCCGCGCGGCGCCGCGTATCGCCTGAGTACCAATGATAATTGATTTTATTTACAGCACACCGACATGGCTGTGGGGAACGATTCTCGTTGTGTTGCTGGACGTGACTGCATGCATCGGACTCGTCCTGTTCCATCGCATCATCCACCTTGACCTTCGTCGCGCGCACAATGAGCTTACCGGCTACTCGGTCGCGATCATCAGCGTGACGTATGCGGTGCTGCTTGCCTTTATCGCGATCGCGACGTGGGAATCCTTCACGAACAGTGCGGATATCGTCGATCGCGAAGCGGATTGCGTCGGCAGCATTTATCGAGACACCCAGGGGCTGCCGTTCGCTATGGGGCAGGAAATTCGCAAGAACATCCGCACGTATGCGGACACGGTTATTCGTATAGAGTGGCCCATCCAGCAAAGTGGAAGAATTCCCAGCCAGGGATGGGAGCCATTGCGGCGTGTGCATGGTTCGATAGTCACGATGCAGCCGGCCAGCCGCGGCGAAGCAGTCATTCAGGCGGAGCTTCTCCGCACGCTTAACCTGCTTTACGGTGCGCGCGGCAGTCGGCTCTCGGCGGTGCAGGGACATATTCCAGAAGTGATCTGGTGGGTGATCTTTTTAGGTGGTTCGATCACGACCGGCTATACCTACCTGTTCGGTTTCGATGACCTTCGGATGCACCTCATCACCACGGCGGCGGTTTCGACCTCGATGGCGCTGGTAGTGGTTCTGATCATCGCACTAGATTGGCCCTTTCGCGGAGTAGTAAGCGTCACCCCAGACGCGCTGATCAAGACCGAACTATCCTGGAGCGACCTTTCTTTTTCTTCCTCGACCGCCCCAGGCTCATCGGAACCGAGCCGCCACGTTGGCTTGCCGTCGTTGCGACCGAAATAACGGTCACTCAGTGAAAATGCCGCCCATTAATATCCGACGATTTCTGTCCGCGATTGCCACTTGGCCATATCAGGCTCTCATGTGCGCCACGAACCACCCGCCCGATTTTGCTCGATACGACGATGAACGCAGCCGCTGAGCCATTGAAGGTGAGGGCGGCGGCGGCATGCCGACCCGATTCCCGACCGCTCGTGCTGATGGTGTGGGCGTCGACGGCGGAATTGGCGCACTATCATGGCGATCTGAAAGTGAACCCTTGTGATGCAATATCAGTAGCTCGGCTTGGTCGGAAATGGTGTGAGCTGAAGCTCGTGTGTCCAGCACGACCGGTCCTGGGTGTGCAGGTAGTAGAACGCCTCGGCGATCTTTACCGGATTGATCACGGTTTCGGGATGCTTCTGAGCCATCGGCAGCGCCCGGGTTCCGGGTGAGTCGATCATACCGTCGATCACCACGTTGGCCACGTGCACGCCGTGCTCGGAGTACTCCTCGGTGAGTACCTGCGCCAGCGTGCGCATCATGACCCTGGGGTAGTAAAGTGACTGTCCAGTCATTCGCTTGCGTCCGCGCAGCGAACTGGAATTGTTGCTAAAGAAAAACGACCCTTGGCCTTTCCTCCGCATCGCCGGCAAGACTTCCTTGGCGACGAGAAAAGGCCCTCGGCTGGCGATGTGCTGCGCCGTATCGAACATCTCCACCGGGATGTGTTCGAGCAATTCTCTGTCAGGAGGAAGCTCACGGCCTTCCATGTAACCCGCGTTATAGACCAGAACGTCTGGATCGCCAGCTTCGCGGCGGATCGTGGCGAAAGCCGCCGCGATCGAGTCCTGCGAGACGAGATCCAGCTCGACGATCATGCATTCACCGCCCTGCTCCCGGATGGCCTCCGCCAGTGCTGATGCATTGGCTTCGTTGCGGGTAGTCGGCACGACGAAGAAACCCTCCTGGGCGAACTTCTGCGCGATGGCGCCCCCGACGCCCCAGCGCACGCCGGCCGGCAGGACGCTGTCGTCCAGCGTCCTGCCATGCACCAGCACGGTATTGCGGCCATTCGATTGCCACTTGGAAGTGGCGCCGACCACAACGGCGACTTGCTTGTCCTTCGAGTTCGTTTTGCGATTTTGGCTCATTGGAAACCCTCTCCCTTTCGTTTGCAGCATTCGGACGGATGGAGGACGCGCTTCGCCACACGGTTCGGGATCAGTAGGCGGCGACGCATGTCAGGCTGGCCGGTCCCCGCCCACCAGGCGCAGAGCGCCTGTCCCATGACGAGTCTCTTGTCCTGCTCGCTGAACCGCAGCAGCTCCTCGATGAACATGGTCACGCACTGGCCCCAGGAGCATGGCATCTTCGTGATCTCCGTGCCCAGAACATTTCGGCGCGGAACAAATGCATCGTAGATCTGTCGCAGATAGGTGTACATCGCGGGAAACGGACAGGCCTCGCTGGAATAGCCCGGTGCGCCGGTCGCTTTGACCGCCATATTGGGGAACTCGCCAACGCCAGAGGGTCCGGCATGGGGGTCATGGCTTCGGCATCCTTCAGTGTGGTCAGGCCGCCTCCAGCCGCCTATGTGATCGATTCGTCTATCGACGTCCGGCGCTCGGCGATCCGGCCAGGTTCCGTCAGCAGATCGGCCGTCAGCGCGCCGATCGGAACACCGGCGTCTTCAGCGGCCGCCCAAAGTCAGTCGAGTGCGCCATCGTGCAGCCACCGCCGCGCGGGATCGCTGAGGAACCCATACCGTAGACCGAGCATTCCCGGTTGTTCTCTCCAACTTGGGATGTGTGGGCGTGGCCGCGCGACTTTCGTTCATTATGCAGATCTTGTCATCACCTTTGAGCAGAAACGGGACGCGCGGCCAAGTTCTCGACATGCTGCCAGAACGGTTGGCGACGTACAGCCCTGACGCCTCACCCGGAGAAGACCTGGCTGAATGATTTCTGGCGACCGAACCCATTACGCGTAGGCGCACCATCGAACCATCCTTGCTGCAAGGCTTAGGAGTGTGGAGTGTGGTGTCTCATAAGTGTCAGTAACAAAGTGACGTGCTATGCTGCCGATGTGGCGACGTTTGAGGTGAGCGAGACGGACCGCGAGAGGCTTGAGAGTTGGCTGCGACTGCCGACAGTGAGCCAGCAGCCAGGACTACTCGGATGAGTTCGTCGGGCGAGAAATCCTCCGGCTGCGGAAGATCCGCTGGCGCAGGCGGAGATTGAGCGTCTCGAATGAGACACGCACCACCGATCCTCTGCGGCGCGGTGAACAGAGTCTGCGCCAACAGCAGCTAGAGCTGCACAATCGCATTGAGCGGCTAGAGTGTCCTTCCCGCTTCGTTCCGCAGGATGATAATCAGGATCACCGTTGAGTACGACGGCAGCGGTTACTCGGGATGGCAGGTGCAGTCCCGCCAGGACTCGATTCAGGCCAGAATAGAGCATGCACTAGAACGAATTTTCTCGGAACAAATTCGGGTGCATGGAGCGGGACGCACTGACGCCGGGGTGCATGCGCGCGGGCAGGTTGCGTCGTTTCGCCTCCGGCGGCCCTTCGACCCGGCTGATCTGATGCGAGCGCTTAACGCACTGCTACCGCGCGACATCGCAGTGACTACAGCGGTGTGTGCGGAGGACTCATTCGACCCGCGCCGCGATGCACGTTCACGGAGTTACGAATATCGCGTTTTGAACCAGCCAATTCGTTCGGCGCTCGAATTCCGCTACTCCTGGCTGGTGCGTGAACCGCTGGACCTGGGCGCAATGAATGAGGCGGCCGCCGTATTCCTGGGCGAGCATGATTTCGCGTCCATGCGCTCGCTCGGTTCCGGCGAAAAAACTACCGTGCGGCGGGTGATCGCCAGCCAATGGCGCGGCGAGCGGACACGGCTGACGTATCGGGTCGAGGCGACAGCCTTTTTGCGCCACATGGTGCGCACCATGGTCGCGGCGATGGTTGATGCCGGACGCGGAGCGACCACGCCACAGCGGATCGCCCAACTGCTGGTAAGCCGTAATCGCGCTCTGGCTCCGGCTCCCGCACCGGCCTGCGGGCTCTACCTGGTCGAAGTGCGTTATTAATCCCCCGCTTAGGGCGGCACTGGCGGGGTGGTGGTGAAGGGCCTTTCTCCCAAGATGTATGGTTTACCCGGCTTCCAGCACCATCTGAGTTTGCGTGACAATGCCCAGCAGCCTGCCGTTTTCGCCGGTGAGGCGCGTCTGCCAGACCATTGTCCGCCGCCCCCGATGAAGCGGGGTGCATTCGGCGAATACCTTGGAGCCTACAGGCGCCGGCGCGAAAAAATTGGTCTTTGATTCGATCGTCGTTGTCCCACGGCCGCCGCTTAGATTGAGTAGGGTCGCATACGCTCCGAGCGAATCGGCCAACGCCATCATTGCGCCGCCGTGCAAAACTGCCGGATTGGTGCACAACTCCTCGCGCACAACGAGTTCTGCGGTGACCCGGTCGGGTGCCGCAGCAGTGAGTCGCAGTCCGATTAATTCAGCGAAAGGCAATCTGATCTGCTTCAGCACTTCCAGGCTGTCCATGAACGTCCCTCGCGCGGGCAATGCGGTTGGCTTGGACCCAAGATAACACCGGATGCGAAAACACGGAATTGCAGGCAGACCCACAGTTCATTCCGGCGTGTTGATCATCTCAGCTCGTCCCAGCTTGACCGTTTGAAGCCATGCTGGACGGGAGTCCCCGCGCGACATCGCCTTCAAACTCGCGCCAGACAGTATAAAACTTCAGCAGGTGTGTAAAAATCCCCTGATCCTTAGGAAAAATCCATTTTTTCAAGCACCCCTGCTTGCAAAGGCGCCCGCGCTCGTCCACGCTCCATCACAGGCCCCGTTTTGCGGGCGCTAGGAGGAGGATGATGACGCAGTCGCAGGTCGTAGCCCATCTGGCCGACAAAATCGGTATGAGCAAGAAGCAGGCGAAAACCGCGCTCGATGAAATTACCGCGCTGGTGGTGCGCGAGCTTAAGCGCGAAGGATCGTTGCGCGTTGCCGGTTTAGGGATTTTCCGCAAGCGCCGGACCAAAGCCCGGATGGGCCGCAACCCGGCCACTGGAGCACAGATTAAGATTCCTGCGCGCACGCGCCTTCGGTTCACGCCGGCCAAGGCCTTGAAGGACTCCGTGCTGAGCGCGCGTTAAACTGCGTTAAAGCGGCCGCGAAATTTGAATACCGCGGTTTCGCGGCCGGATCGATTCTGCACCGCTTCGCCACGAGCCTCTGCGTTAGCTGCGAGTCAAGATGTACTAGTTCGTGCCGCGTTACATCTCGTATGACCTGCACGACTGCGGGTAAACTCCCCGACCGGCTAATGGGAGGTAAGTTTGCTTCCGTCGGCAAACTCTCGGACTTGCCTGTTGAGCGGGGCATGGCGCTTGCTTCAAGACGCCATGCTCACCCAAGCCGACCTCGAAATCCAAACGGTGGCAGTCTTCGATGCTGCGACGAATGCCTTAGGCGCGGGCAGGGTTGTGCCGCTTTCGCAGGCATATACCCCGCCCACCGGTTTGTACGACGAGATGTTCACGCCGGCTGGCGGGGTTCGGCCCCATTGTTTGGGGCCTGCTCGGAGTCTGTTGCGAATGACGCCTGGTCAGCTGGTGGGTTTGCGCTCTGACGCTGAGCGTATGCTTCTGCGTCACGGAGTCACCTTCAATGTCTATAGCGAGCAAGCGGGCATCGAGCGCATTTTTCCGTTCGACGTGATGCCCCGGATTATCGATTATGACACCTGGACCGGGCTCGAAGCGGGGCTTATTCAGCGAGTCAGGGCGCTCAATGCCTTCGTCGCAGACGTTTATCGTGAGGGCCACATTCTCAAGGATGGCCTGATACCCCGCGATTTAATTCTTGATTCGCCCCAATATCGGCGCGGTGCGGTTGGCCTGATGCCGCCGCTCGATGTTTTCATCACCATTGCCGGAATCGATTTGGTGCGGGGTGACGATGGGGGATTTCGTGTGCTGGAGGACAATGTCCGCACGCCATCGGGGGTCTCATATGCACTCGAAAACCGCCGGATCACTGCGCAACTGATGCCAGAGGTTCTCCGCACTAGCGGAGTCCGCCCGATCGAGAACTATCCGGCCGATTTGCTCGCCTGCCTGACCGAACTGGGGGCAGAAAGGTTCGCTAACCCAACCGTTGCATTGTTGACGCCGGGACCGTTGAACTCGGCATTTTTTGAACATGTGTTCCTTTCTCAGCAGATGGGTATTGAGTTGGTCGAGGGGCAGGATCTCGTTTGCAAAGAGCACAAGCTCTGGATGAAGACGGTGCACGGGCTCAAACGTGTGCACGTCCTCTACAGGCGGATTGACGACGATTTTCTCGATCCGGTGGTTTTCAGGCCGGACTCGCAACTTGGTGTCGCGGGCCTCACGGCCGCGCTGCGGGCCGGCAACGCGATCGTCGCCAACGCCATCGGCACCGGTATCGCCGATGACAAGGCAGTCTACGCCTATACGCCCGACATGATCCGTTACTACCTTGGCGAACAGCCGCTCCTGCCCATTGTGGAGACTTTTCTGCTGCGCGATCCTGATGTGAGGGCGAAGATTCTCCGCGACCTTGATCAATACGTGATCAAACCGACCGGAGCTTCCGGGGGATACGGTGTAGTTATCGGCCCGCGGGCGACTGATCGGCAATTGGCCGAAGTGCGCATACACATCGAACGCGATCCGCGCAACTACATCGCCCAAATTCCTGTCAAGCTATCGGTGCATCCGACGCTCGTGGAGGGAGCCGACAGCCCAATGCTCGCTCCCCGCCACATAGATCTGCGGCCGTTTGTACTGCTCGGCGCCACGCCACGCATATTGGCCGGAGGTCTTACCCGCGTCGCGTTGCGCGAGGGTTCTCTCATTGTGAACTCATCGCAAGGCGGGGGCAGCAAAGACACCTGGGTGCTCGGCGCCGCATGCTGAGGCGGATCGCCAGCAACCTGTTTTGGCTGATGCGCTATCTTGAGCGAGCGGAATGGCGTGCCCGCCTGGTCGACGTAAACTACCGGCTACTGGTAGAGAACCCGGCCGAAGCCAAAGACGAATGGTGGCCGGTGCTGGCCGTGACGGGCGAGTGGGATCTGTTTGCCGAACACTACGCCGCCTACGATGAACGGTCGATCCTGGCGTTTTTCACGTTCGATCCCCACAATCTTTCGTCAATCGCGAGCTGCATTGAGTATGCCCGTGAAAACTGCCGCGCCGCACGCAACCGTATCTCGTCGGAATTATGGCTCGAAATCAACACGCTGCACCTCGAGACCAAGCGATGGACCTCCGAGCTGATGCTGTCGCGCGGGGTGGTGCCGTTCTTTGCCGACTTGCGCGAGCGCTTCTACCAGATCTCGGGTGCGATGCAGAGTACTTTGCCACGCGACAGCGGCTATGATTTTTTGAGTTTAGGCAGATGGCTCGAAGCGGCGGAGAACGTCACCCGGCTGCTGGACACCAAGTATCATTTTCTGCTGCCTGGGCCTGCCGACACGGGGTCGCCGCTGGATATTTCGCAATGGGCGGCGCTGTTACGGAGCGCCTCCGCATTGGAAGCGTATCGGAACACCTACGGCAACTCGATCGGCGTCGAACGCGTAGTCGAATTCATGCTATTTGATGCGGCTTTTCCTCGCGCTGCTCGTTTTTGCGTAGAACGGCTGGAAATGGCGCTGAACCGCATCGCGAGCGTCTGCCCGGCTGAGCTTCGAGCCTCGGCGGAAAATGATGCAGCTAGAGTTCCAAGCACCTTCCAGTTGGGTAGTAAGCTGCGGGCGGGAAATGCCTCGGCGGCGATAGCCGGCGGCTTGCACGAATACCTGCTAGCGATCCAGGCCGATTGCGCTGCTATCGGCGATGAAATTTTTACCGCTTATTTCAAATGCGAATAATCCCATGCGCTATCGTATTCGTCATGTCACTCGGTTTGCTTACGAACAGCCCGCCTACGAGTCCCATAATGAAGTCAGGTTACAGCCGCGCGAGAGCTTACGTCAGCGCACGTTAGGGTTTCGCCTCGAGATAACTCCGCCAGCGGCACTTTTCGATTATCGCGATGCGTTTGGAAACGTTGTACACGCGGTGTCGCTCCATGCGCCGCATACTGAGTTGATGGTGTGCGCAGATTCGCTGGTCGAACGCATAGCGCCGCGCGAGTTGTCGAGCGACGATCGTTTCGAGAATTTTCTGCGCAGCGACAAGCTGCGCTCGCAGGAAGAATTCGATTTTCTCAGTCCCAGCCGTTACATCCCCTTCAGTGAGCAGCTTAAGAAGTTCTTCTGGATGGTACGCCCGCGGATGAACGAACCGGTAGCGGATTACAGCCGGCGCGTGGTGGCCTGGGTGTGTGACCAATTCGCTTATGATCAGAGCACCACCAACGTTCATTCGGACGTAAACCAGGTGCTGAGCGCGGGAGCCGGGGTGTGCCAGGATTTCGCCCATCTGACGATCGGTGTGTTGCGTCTGGCTGGGGTGCCGGCGCGTTACGTTTCCGGTTACCTCGCTCCGTGGCTCGATCGCGGCCGCCCCCTCGGCGACCAGGCAAGTCATGCATGGCTTGAAGTGATGCTGCCAGAGGGATGGTTCGGGTTCGATCCTACTCATGGCTCGCGTGTCACCGACCATCACGTGCGGCTTGCAGTTGGACGCGATTATGCTGACGTGCCGCCGATGCGAGGCGTCTATCGGAGCGCGGGCAGACAGCAAACCATGCGGGTATCACTGGACATCACAGAAGCGGACTCCGGCGATGAGAATGGCTTTGATCATGGCGCTACTCAACAATAACGGCTGGATCGGGGCATAGCTGCAAACCGCGCTTAAGTCTGACACTGGCTACTGGCCGGCTCTCCGGCTAACTGCAGCCAGTAGGCGCTGCACTATAGTGCAGCCGGCGACCTCCATCCCAACGAACGAGCCGGGCCGGCAATAGGATGTGCCCGGCCGGGCCGCTCTGGCCAAAACCGCGCCGAGCGGGTTATAAGTCCCACTATGAACATATGTGGGAGGCGAAGCCCCGGTTGAGTGGAGCACCGGCAATTGCCTCGTCTTTGCTTTAGCGCACCGACAGCTTGACGAAGGCCGAGGCACGCCGCGGCCGATAACTTCGTCGCTGGCCCCTTGCTGCCGGGACTTGGTGATCAACTTTTTCGAGGATGTTATGGCCGGAAAATATTTTGAGGAATTTCATGTCGGTGACGTGTTTCGCCATCAGCCCAGCCGCACAGTTACGGAAACCGATAATCTGCTCTTCACAGCCCTCACCATGAACCCGCAACCGCTTCATCTCGATGCCGAATTCTCAAAGAGCGCCGAATTCGGCCAGCGCCTGGTCAACAGTATCTTCACGCTGGGGCTGGTGGTGGGCCTGTCGGTGGGCGAACTGACGCTTGGAACAACTGTTGGCAACCTGGGGTTCGAAAAAACCGAATTTCCCAAGCCGGTTTTCATCGGCGATACAATCACTGCCGAGACCGAGATAATTGAAGTCCGGGAATCGAAGTCGCGGCCGCAATGGGGCGTGGTGATGTTTGAACATCGCGGCATCAATCAACGCGGCGAGATTGTCGTGAAGGCGCGCCGCGCCGGCATGATGCGCCGCAAACAAGCGTAGCAGGCAAGCCGGCACTGCCGTGCTGGCCGCCACGAACGTATCGCAACGCCCGTGCGAACCCGGGCCCGTAGTGACTGCTTTGTCGCAGCTTTGTTTCTGTGCGAACGGCGTGCAGGACATGCACCAAAGCGAAGCGAGTCTTGCACTTTAAATTTATCGAATTGCGACGCAATTACCGCACGGACGAGCAGGCAAACGCGTTTCAACCAAGCGTGCGAACCAATCTCGACGGGCCCGTCGAAAGGGACGGCCTATTGGCCACTTCCGACGGGCCCGCGTACGTGGCGATGTTACGTTTACGACGATATGTCCCTCTGCTATGCATTAACGTTCATGCTGTTCGATATTGCTCCACCGTTTGTCAATCTGCTCGGCACGTTTGAGATCGCCACCTTCTGCAGAATCCAATGCGCTCCGCGCTTTTGGTTTGACTTGGCCGCTTTTCCGCAAACTTCTTGAGATCACGACTGTATTGCTTGGCAGGCTCGCCGTTTTCCGCCGAAGGCGCGTGTCGCGGCGCCGCGCGCGCAATCAGGAACGGAGGCAGTATCACCAGTCGAGTTAAAAATACAGGAGGTTCCAGATCTCTGGGCGACTTAAACGGCAAAAGACGTGCTCTTTGAACAAAGTGCTACGAACCGGCGATTGCGCTTTTCATGGTCAAGCACGCTCAGGGAGATTTTGGCCGGAAGCGCGTATAGGGTCATTGAGCCAAACACGGTAGCCGCGCTCGCCATATAGCAAGAACCGGTGGCAGCGAGACTCGGCGATTTGCGGAATAAGGTACAAAGCTTGGCGAGTCGCCGGTTGCATTGGAATCCTCTGTGACCCGCGGAGTGTTCAGCTTGCGGGCATTTGGCCGGTTGGCAGCGGTTGCGAGCTCCCGAGCCATGACGCCGTACGTTCCTCATCAGGCAGGCAATTCGCGCTCGCCAGCAAGTGAGTATTCGATGGAGATACAGGGGTCTTCGCGCAATCTCGCAGGCTTACTGATTGCGGTTACACTGCTTCTCATGGTCCCCGGGACGGTTGGAGCTTTCTCAGTACTCGGGCACCAGGCCGCTGTCGACCAAGCATGGGACTATACTCTATTGCGACTTTTGCGCCAGCGTTTTCCGCACGCAACTCCACAGGTTCTAGCGGATGCGCACGCCTATGCCCGCGGGGGATCGCATCTAGCTGATCGGGGTATTTTCCGCTTGGCAGTCGTTTGTTCGCGGATCTGCTGCACTATGTTCGTACAGGCGACTTCATCAGCCGGTTGCTCGCCGAAGCCGGCAATGCGCAGGAGTACGCTTTTGCGCTCGGCGCGTTGGCTCACTACAAGGTGGACACGATCGCCCACCCGCAAGCTACAAACCGCGCTGTCCCGATTCTCTATCCGAAGCTGGCGCGGAAATATGGCAACAGTGTGACGTACGCCGAGGGCCCCTCGGTACACCTGGGCTGACTTTCGTTTCGACGTGCTGCAAGTCGCTCGGCGAGGGGAGGTCCCGGGCTTGTTCGACCCCTCCATCGAGTTCAAAGTGCCGCGGGAACTCCTGGAGCGCGTGTTTCAAGAGAACTACGGGCTCAAGCTGAATGATCTCTTCGATAACTATGATGTTTGCGCTTGGCACTTACCGCTGGGCGTTCCGGACACTCATAGATGAAACAACCGGCATAACCTGTTTTACCGGGAAGATATCGAATCACTAGAGCCGGGAATGACGCCCGCGCGCTTCCTCCATTCGATGTCGCGCCCCGACTTCGAGCAGCAGTTCGGCAAGGCATTCAGCGAGCCCGGCTACTTCGTCCGGTTCATCGCCTTTCTCGGCAACCTTTTGCCTAACGTCGTCCGTTACTCGCCTGCCTTATAAGCCGTTACCCGAAGAAGCGAGACGGCTCTATATCGACGGCTTTCACCAGGCGTCCGAGCAATACCGCAAACAGGTAGCTGCCGTGGCTCGGGGACGGTCTCGGTTGGCGAACCTCAACCTGGACACCGGGCGGCCGGCGGAGGCTGGCGAATATTCACCCGCCGACAAGGCCTACGCCGAGCTACTCCGGCGACATGCCCTGGACCATTTCACTCGCATGTCCGACGCGCTTCGTGGTGACATGCTAAATCACTTCCGTGATCCACACCGCTCACTGACATTTGAGGAATCCTCCCGAGACCGGGAAAAGACGCTCAGGGCACTGAGCGAGCTCCAGTCCTCGATGCGGGATGGTCCGCAACGATGATGGCGTAACCAGAGGATCACAGGTCAGTGTACCGCGCGGTGTTGTAGCGACGCGGCGTGCCTTGGTCAAATGAGTGGTGGTGAGCCCTCCCGGACTCGAACCCGGGACCCTGTGATTAAAAGGTCGGGTGACGGCTGCCAACCCTGACAACTACCAGCAAAAACTAGCGACAATTCAAGGCTATTCGTCGTTTCAGGGCGGCCATGAATTGCAAGCAATTGGCGCAGTTCCGCCACAAACACACACCAACGCAACTCTGCCAGGCCCGCGCGCTAGGTGCCTGTTCAGGTCGAGCTTGGGGACTGCCGGTGCGGCGCGCTGAGAATTCCCCAGTGGGGCGCGTCGCTCTGGATCTCCCTTCCCTCGCCACTCGCGCGAAATCGAAAAGCCTCTGCCGCCTGTGGGAGGGGCGGGCCCGCACCCTGGCGCGAAAAATTCTAAATCCGCCGTGGGCAACCACGTGCGGGCCCCCTTTATATGAAAGCGCGCGGCGGAAACTGTAACCAGCTTAAACACAAACTATCGGGCGCGTACTGGAAATCGCGACAGGCACGGGCGGACGCTTATTCTAGGAAATAAGCGCTTTTTCATGTCCGCGAGTCGCTCAAAGCCCCGTCGAAACCCTGAAGCTCCCAACGTTTAGTCATAATTCGGCGGAAGTCCTCCACGGTCTGATAAATCGACGCCATTAGTGGATTTACAATGCCAGAGTTGGATAATCTATGTGTCGGGGGAAGGCGGCAACTGAATACCAAAAAATCTCTACCCCTTGATCTGAGGGACGCTCGCGCTGACGGGCCCAGTCTTAGGTGAAAGACCTGAAGCAGTTACTCGCTCAAGAGGATACTGTCCTGTTCGTCGGTTCAGGCATCTCCCAATGGGCTGGTCTTCCATCATGATCACAATTGATTGAAGAGCTTGCCGTGTTCGTGGAAGCTTCGGGGGCGAAACAGGATTTGGTGCGCGCGGAGGCCCAAAGGGGTGACCTGCTGCAAGCGGCCAGCTATGGATTCTACAAGCTGACGAAGCCGCAGATCAGTGACTTTATCCGGAAAGCGTGCCGCTACGGTATCGCGAAACCGCACGAGATCCATCATAAGCTCGTCTCCTTAGGACCTCGCTGTTACATAACCACGAACTACGACAATCTAATCGAAGAAAGCCTGAATAAATGGCAGCAAGATCGCTTCTTTCGCCCCCCGGTCACTAACCGGCATCTCACAGAGACCGCTGAGATTGTTCATGCCCGCGCCATAGACTTTGTTTTCAAGCCGCATGGTGACGCCGCAGATAGTGAGAGCATTATCCTGAGGGGGAGAGAGACAAGCGGCCCTGGAATCATTGAAGACGCTCATCGTGAGCAGACCCGTTGTTTACATTGGTTTCGGGCTGCGCGATCCAGACCTCATGTACCTTCGCGACCTTCTCTCAAACACCTATAAGGGCGGGATACGTGATCACTACGCGATTATGGCCGATGTCCTGGATCCGGAGGTGGATTATTGGAGAGTCAACTATGGAATCCACCTTTCGAGGTGAGCGGTCGATTTGAGCGTGAAATGCGAAAGCTGCTCCAGAAACCATTCTATTTCCAACTCGTCGTTAGCGGAGCTGTTGTCCTGCCCACGGAAGCCCATCCTAGGGACTTCTACAAGGCATTTTTTGGCCGATTAACGGATTCTTTTCAAGAGCGGTTCGGAGTAGTGTTCGACCTTGAGTACGCACTTTCGCTTTCTGCCTTTGAAGCCATTGATCATGGCGAGGAAGCCCAGCCGTTATCGGACCTACTTCATGTTCTGCAAGGACAACTCAAAGGCGCGGCGCTCGGCGAGATTCATGCCTCCGACGTCGCGAATTGGCTAGTCTCCAACTCCGTCCTCATTCCATACCGAGGTGCACGATTAGCATTCTTTCATCAGTCGGCGACAGAATATCTTGTCGCCAGTGAACTGGCACGTCGGTACGAGAGAAACGCACAAGCGCTCAAAGAGCGACTCCGTCTTACCCGATGGGATCAGGCATTGTTCCTGACTCTCAGCCTGTTACCGAAAAGTCATAGCGCGGATTTTCTACAGACGGTGATCGACACGGATTTTGCCCTGGCTTTGAATGCGACCAAATATCTTGAGTCTAATCGCGATGAGATAGTCGCGAAGCTTCTTTCTGAAATTCCGGCTCGAATTGCAGCGTTCGGTCGTCGGGGCGGTTTTCAGATTGAATCGGCCGTGGAGTTCGGCCTTGAGGTCTCCGACGTTCACGAACCGCAACTGCGGTCGCTAATGAAGTATGGTAACATGATCGGGGCCGCGGCAGTAATTCGACTAGTTGAACTCAAGGGCATATCGGTGAAGGAGGAGTTACTGCAAGCGTTTGTTGACGCCCGCGATGACTACAACTACTGCTGCAACGGTGTCGCCAGGGCGTTGCTCCCTTTCGCCACGCCTGAGGATGCCTACAAAATCGTCGCTCTGGCGGATTCCATGGAAAGCGAAATCTCGCCGGGCAGCGGTGATAATGTAGCCATCGGCCTGACCAGTGGTGCTGCCATGTTCCTTTCAGGACTGGATCTGTCCGTGATCCGAGACGCGTTTCTCCCCAGAGAGAACCTTGGGACACTATCTGAGGTGAGATCACGGATTGTGTGTGACATTCTTCAAAAACATCATTCCACCGAAGCGCTGGACTTGGCGGCAGAATTGCTGCTGAACGGTACGAATAAAGCTGCGACTGCTATCTATTTCATCGCGAACTTCGCCAAGCCTCCTGAGCACGGTCTGTCTTGGGCCACGTTTGACCGCGAGCATGTTGAATGTCTCGTCTCGAAAGCTAATGACGAAGGTGACGAATCTTGGAGCCTGAAGGCGTTAAGGTTACTTTGCGAAAGGCGTCCAGACCTAGCAGAGATGGTCAGGGCTCGCGCTTTGGGTGCACCGTGCGTTATGAAAGCCGCGCTCCTCTATTGTGCATCCTCTGGAGACTTGGCACCTGTCTTCGAGGCACTGACGGAATTTGCAGGAATGGATCGCGATCAACGCAAAGGTCAGCCCATACACGTGTTCGAGCAGATTGAGCTAGAGTGGGCCGGGCACGAGCTTCTTTTGTTACAGCTTTTACGGCTGCGGGATACACAATTGGCGTTGGCGCTGCTTAACGAGACGTATAATAGAGGTCAAACCCTGAGCGAGGTTGAGATTGGACCCATCGCGTGGTGGCTAGACTGGCTAATGGAAGAATGGTCTACCGGGTCAGGAGATTGGTTCTGTTATAAAATGGCTTGGTTGTTCGACAGCATCCTCAGCGCCGGCACCCCTGATGCATTCGTAACCGAGTTTAACAGAGGGACTTCGAGGTTTCGGAGGGTGCTTGCTGATTTTATCTTTCGCCGGTTTTCCAATCTCACTACTGATGTCTTCAGCGACGATGCGGTTTCCTTCCTTTTGGCGGATCTGAACCGCAAAGGAAGCGTCGGCTTTGATGGACACCTCCTTGGCCCGACAGCGACTGAACAATTCGTGACCGAGCGCCTTTTGCCACTTGTAACGGACGCTCAGGCCCCATTTTCGGAAAACCTCCGAAGGGTCCTCCAACATGCAGGTTCGCGTCACGGTCGGCGTTATGTTAGTGCCTGAGCGTCCATCTCTTCCAGGTACCACGCCCAAGTAGCCGACTCTCAATCGCAACCCACTGCTGGATATGCTATCCTCTAGTTCCAAAAACCCGCGCGTTTTGCTAGCGAATTTGCCTATTATGGCCAAACTATGGCTAACGCACTTCGCGTCTCCGGCTACCGAGCCTTTTTGTCGTAGCCTTGAATAGCGTCCCCGGTGCTCGCGCCGCTGGCTCCTTGAAGCCCGATGAGTGGGTCTGTTGCGGCGGCCCGCCCACTGGCCGACTCGATTTCCTCGCATCTGTCGCGCCGGGGCAGACCCGCCAACGCGCCAGGGCAAGTAGCGGGCGCGTCTTCTTGCTCCTGCAAGAAGACGCGCCCGCGGATAAAGGGGTTACGATGCTGACCGCTGAGGCAGGGCCAGTGATTAAGTTAAGACTGCAGGACCCGATGAAGTTCTACGAAAAGGAGGGCGCGCTGTTCCGGGTGCGAAGCACATATCCGACAGCTCCGGTTGATGACGTGTGGGACGCACGGAACGCCCGTTGGGTTCGTTATGAGGGCGACTGTCTGAAACCGATCGTGTTCGGAAACCCGGTATCCGAGGCTGAGTTGCCGCCCGCGGCGCGGGAGAAACCGGACTAAGAGCTCTGCGCCCCCTCTATTTGACCGACATCGATGCCTTGCCGCCACGCTTCTTTTTCGCTTCGAGGAACTTCGCCGGGGAGAGGAACTGCGACTTGCAGTAATCGCGTTCGGCTTGGCTCAACTCCTGCTCCGCATCCGCGTCGGTCACCCGTGGCGCCGCTGATTGCTGACGGCTCTCTACAACTAACTGCTTGTCGCGGGGGATGGGACCGCCGCCAGCCTGCCCGCGGAAGACCGAATGCTCCGAGATCGGGATTCCGAGGTTCGAACAAATCTGGGTGAGCGTAACAAACTCTTTAACCCGCTCGTCGATCTCGCGATCAACCTGCTGACAAAATCCCTGTTCACTTAATCCGAGCACTTTGAATACCTCTTTGCACCTCTTTGCGCGTCATCTTCGAGTTCTCTTCGTTGGTCATTGAAAGCAAAATCGGCTGTAGCGGTCCGAAGGCAATCCGGTTTCGTGCCAGCACTGCCAAGCGCTCACGAATTCACGAGTTGCCGCCGGCTCGACTGTCTGTTCGTCTTCCATGATAACGGCCAGCCGATCGGCGACTTCCGCAAGGCATGGTCGAACGCCCGAAAGGCGGCCGGACTCGGGCGCATTCTGATTCACGACTAAGACGCAGCGGTGTCACCAACCTGCGGCGCGCGGGGGTTCCCGAGACCACGGCGATGCGTATCAGCGGCCATAAAACCGCCAACGTCTTTCGCCGATACCAGATCGAAGGAACGCGCTATCTCGAACAGGGATTAGATCGGCTCGATACCTTTCTCGAAGAACAGGCCGACACGGATGGCAACACCATCCGTATCGGCACTCAAGGCACGCAAAGGGCGACCTATATCGCTGGCATCTCTGGTACAGCCCTCAGCGGAGCCGATGTGGTGGTCAACAGTAGCGGCCAATTGAGTGTTTTGCCTTCCTCGGTGCGTTACAAGCGCGATATTCAACCTATGAGCGACCGTAGTGACAGGCTATGGCAACTCCATCCGGTCACTTTTCGTTACAAGCAAGACCCTACTCAGCGGCAATACGGATTGATCGCTGAACAAGTGGCCAAGGTCTATCCGGAACTAGTGGTGCGTGGAGGCAAGGGCGAGATCGAGTCAGTGCAATACCGCGAGCTCATCCCATTGATGCTAAACGAAATGCAGCACCAGCAGGCGGCGTTAGCCGGGCTTAAGGCACAGAATGACGCCTTGATGGCACGCCTAACACGGTTGGAAGGAACCTCGAAGATAGCGAGACGCTGAAGTTTGTCCCGCCGATATTCCCGGGAACTGGTCCTCGGGAACTGGTCCGTCGTGCGCCCAACGCCTGCAGCGGCATATTGCCGTGTCGTCTGCATTTGACATTCGTGGGAACAAGATTGAACAAGTCCCTCGTGAGAACCGCAAAGCACTATCCTGCGCCGCGCTCCGTCACCCATCGTGGCCTAACCGGTCGGAGGGGCCGGGTGGAATTGGATTTGGTAACAGTGTGCCGATATTCGTCCTGATCCACAGTGCGGCATCGCTGCGGGTGGTGATTGTACCTTCGCGGATCATCTTGCCAAACTTAAAGCCGAAAAGGCTCAGATGCAGATCCTCAAAGCTGTTCCCTTGCCCGGTCCCGATGCGGATTCCTAACAGGCTCATACGCGATACGCTAATATTCTGATTGGGGCTTGCCGTGACCGTCTGCAGGGCAATGAAGAACTGGCCGATCTCTTCGTTGGTGGGTGATTCGGCCTGCCTAATGAAAGCCTGCGTGGCGTCGTCAGCAACTTGTTCGTGACCTATAATGAGACGGACGCAAATGACCTCCTCCGCAGTGAAAGGAGGCGGCGGATTCCCAATAAAGTCTCTAATACTTTTCGGTATCAACGAAAATGTTTGGATCGGCCGGAACCCATATCTACCGCGGTCGTGAAGTGCCCGACCTGATTGTCGCTTTTCCCTGGGAAAGGATCTTTGAAAGCCTTCCGGAAACCCAAGTCTGTGAGGCCAGCGAAGATGCCGGCAAAATGAGTCACACCATTATTGGTTCCATCTGTACTTGCGGCAAGGATCGTATTGAGCCGGTTCGCTAATTCGTTACCCGTCCCGGTATCGATAATGCGGTCGTCTTCAAACAGGCGCGCCAGGAATTCGAGATCACGGTCGTCATCAGCCGCTAACTCCTTTTTGATCTCCGCCGTCACGACTTTGATGTCAGCTTTCGCTGGCGGTGGAGGCGTGGGCCGAGGTGGTGTCGACAGCAGGTCATTGTCGAGCTGGGTTATCGTCATGCGTCCCACGATCGCGTCCAGCTTCTGTCCACTGCGTTGGATGTGGTTAAAAAGCTTGTACGCGAAAACCGCCTCTGTGGTGCTTTGCCCCCAAGTCCCTGGCGGGTCCGTGATCTCGATCATAGCAATGTCAGGCTTGCGCTCGCGGATCGTGTTAAGCGCCTGCTGAATGACCTTAATGTGGTCACCAGGCTTATCCCCGCGCTGAATGTGGGCCGGATCGGACGCCAAGCAGGCATTCAACCTAGCCTGAATCGGCGCGGCGTTGGTGCTCAGTTCCTTGGATTCGAGCCGGCTCTTGATGGCGGGATCGGCCATTGTTGGCTGTATTTGATGCCGGAGCTATCGGGATAGCAATTCGTTTACGTTTAAAAAGCCTTTCCACCCACGGTGCAGCGGGCGAGGGGCGACCACGACTAGGAGTTTCCATCAAGTAGGTTTACAAAACAAGAGCAGCGCGACCGCAACGAGGATTTTGATTTTTCATGACCGCTTCAACGTGCGCGCAATCGCAGCCTGAGCTGCAAAGAGATGATCGCGATTCCTGGGACCGCCTATACCGGCACAAAACTTGGCCAGTGATTCACGCGTAGCTTCGATCAGGGTTTCGTCGGATTCGACTGGCGTAACAGTACCGCCATGCGCTGCCACAAACTCGCGCAACTCTGCCATCGAGTCACGTTCTGCTGGCTTAACCGGGCGAGCGGCGAGAAAAGTACTGGGCTGATTCCTTCCTTGGAGCAAACCGCGAGTTCATGTTCGCTGAGAATTTCGCGGCTGGCTGAGTCGTTGGCCGCCTGAATGTTGCGCAGCGTCGGGAATGTGATGGTTTTGCACATGCCCGTTACTGCGTCCAAGCCGAGATCCGCGAATATCCGCATTCTTGCGGCAAGTTTTTCTGCTTCCGTCACGATGATTCTCCTGGTGTTCTAATGAGACTCGTTCGCGTAGCGCTCGCAGCACATGATGACGAAGATTCGCGCCACAGATTAGGCAGGTGGTCGCGCCGCGTTCGCGTACATCGTCGATAATCAATTCGATAAGCAACGGCGGGCTATTCTCTGGTGAGACGGCAAGCAACGCGCGGACAAGCTCTTCGTCCACTTTGTGGTTCACTGCTGTTCCTTCGCCCTGGCGACACGTAATGACCGGCCATGCCACTTGAAGCCGTGCAACTGATCGGTAGCTCGCTGGACATCATCGTCATTCGCCATTTTGACAAAACCAAAGCCGCGCCCTGCAATAACCTTGGCGTTATGAACCTCGCCTATCGTCGCCAACAGCTCGAATAATTCGATGTCGGTAGTGCTAAAGGGAAAGTTCGCGATGAATAGATTCGTCATGCGTTGCGTTCACTGTAGATAATGCGGTCATCGCACGGTATTTCATCCGCCTTGGGATCTTTCATTGGCTTAAAGTTCAAGGCTATGAACTCGTCGTCCGAGAACGGGCTGTAAAATTTTTTGCGCGTCAACCGCAACGCCCGGCGGCTTATCCAGCGACCGCCGACCAGTGCAGCACCATCCCTCTTCAGCTCATCAATCGTCTCGCCGGACTTTAATACCTCAGGAACCCGATCGAGTTTCTTTACCGCTCAGCTTGGCGGGTTGGCGAGATTCGAACGCTGCAATGGCGACGTGAACCTGATGGCGCGCGAAGTGCGCCTGCGACCGGAGAACTCGAAGAATAAAAAGGCCCGCGTCGTACCACTTCGCGGCAAGCTGCTCGGAGTGATCGAACGCGCAGGCGTGTCTCGCCGGCTCGATTGTTTGTTCGTCCTCCATGATAACGGCCAGCCGATCGGCGACTTCCGCAAGGCGTGGTCGAACGCGCGAAAGGCGGCCGGACTCGGTCGCATTCTGATCCACGATCTAAAGCGCAGTGGTGTCACCAATCTGCGACGTGCGGGTGCTCCTGAGACCACAGCGATGCGCATCAGCGGCCATAAAACCGCCAACGTCTTTCGCCGATAGCAGATCGAAGGAACGCGCGATCTCGAACAGGGACTAGATCGGCTCGATACCTATCTCGAAGAACAGGCCGACCAGTCGAAGGTGGTTCCACTCAGCCGTATCACCGCCACAGAACCGCCACAAAAGAAGACTGCGTTAGGAACCTATGCGGGACAAAACCAAGGATTTTCACGGGTTTCTAGGTGAGCCGTCCGGGACTCGAACCCGGGACCCTGTGATTAAAAGTCACATGCTCTACCGGCCTGAGCTAACGGCTCACAAAATCAACAGACTCTCATAATTACAGGCTATTTGGCTAATTGGAAGGGATACGCGCGCCACACCGCTCGACCATACGTTCAGCAACTCCAAAATCCACTCCGCTTCAGTGATGCTGTCTGCGGTGGCTTGGCCGTCCTCCTACGAGACGGCAGGTAGACACACCCCTATCCCCGATAAGTGAAGCGATGGTCAATGCGTGCGACCACACCTCCGCGCTGATTGGTCAGAGTCGAGCGAATCACGAAGAACGTCATCGCGCCGCTTCGTCCGGTCTTGGTATAGCTTTCCGCGAGTGTA
>Ga0073928_10004296_pt1 | contig 21266 bp, 20 predicted proteins | sample PaiPotPPA55metaG_FD_76969 | JGI IMG/M metagenome (GOLD analysis project Ga0073928, IMG submission 76969) | Iron sulfur acid spring bacterial and archeal communities from Banff, Canada, to study Microbial Dark Matter (Phase II) - Paint Pots PPA... ...
GGGAATCTCGCTAACAACTTTAGAATCAGTCTCCGATCTGACCAAACTCTGCTCCTCGTCACATCTCTGTCTCGCTCTCACAAAAAACTCCACTCCGTCAACTTTCGTGAATAATGCGGGCTACGGTCTGGAGGAGCCTGTCAAATACGCCGCTTGTCAGTATTTGCTCAACTGCAGCCACATCTAAACTTTGTGATGGACATGGGCACGTGGTGTAGTACGTAGCATGAAACTAACCACAGTCGAAATCTGTCGTTACGACAAAACTTTTGCCATCAAGTGACCTTGAAAAAACACCGTCAGACATTCCATAAGTTTCCAATTTGCAACGCTTCCGACCACGAATCGCAAGTCGTCGGGTCTCTGGTCTCCGAAGTCTCCGAGGTCTCCATCGCTCGTCATCCGGCCGTTGCGGTATCATATTTACCGCAACTCCTCTCAAGGACCACACATCGCGATGACCAAAACGACCGAACCCAACGCCAGAATGCAGCGCCCGCTACCCGACGTGGATCCACAGATTGCTTTGTTGTTGAGGGAGGAGGCGGAGCGGCAAGCTACTGGGCTGGAGCTGATTCCATCGGAGAATTTGGTGTCGGAGGCTGTATTGGAGGCGATGGGGTCGGTTTTCACTAACAAGTATGCGGAGGGGTATCCGGGGAAGCGGTATTACGGCGGATGCGAAATTGCCGACAAGGTGGAACAGCTGGCGATTGACCGGGCGAAGGAACTTTTTGGAGCGGAGCACGCGAATGTGCAATCACATTCGGGGACGCAGGCGAATGTGTCGGTGTATATGAGCACGCTGCAGCCGGGCGACACGGTGCTGGGGATGAATCTTTCGCATGGCGGGCATTTGACGCATGGGCATCCGCTGAATTTTTCCGGGCGGATGTACAAATTCGTGGCGTATGGGGTGCGGCAGGACAACGAGCAGATTGACTACGAGGAAATCGAAAAGCTGGCGGCGGAACACAAACCGAAAATGATTGTGGCGGGAGCGAGCGCTTATTCGCGGGTGATTGATTTTCCGCGAATTGCGGCGGCGGCCAGGGGCGTGGGCGCGCTGTTCTTTGTGGATATGGCGCATATTGCGGGGCTGGTGGCGGCGGGAGTGCATCCTAGTCCAGTGCCACATGCAGATCTGGTGAGTACTACTACACACAAGACGTTGCGCGGGCCGCGTGGCGGGCTGGTGCTGTGCAAGACGGCTTTTGCGAAAGAGCTGGATAAATTGACTTTCCCTGGGATTCAAGGGGGGCCGCTGGTGCACACAATCGCGGCGAAGGCGGTGTGCTTGAAGGAGGCGATGGAGCCGTCGTTTAGAGAGTATCAACAGCAGGTGGCGAGCAATGCTAAGGCTTTGGCGGCCGCGATTGCCAAGCGGGGACTGCGCGTCGTTTCTGGCGGGACGGACAATCATTTGCTGCTGATAGAAGTGCACTCGCGCGGGATTACTGGAAACGATGCGGAGAAAGCGCTGGATCGTGCGGGAATTACTGTGAATAAGAATTCGATTCCGTTTGATCCGCTGCCGCCGATGAAGGCGGGAGGGATACGGCTGGGGACGCCGTCGATTACTACGCGGGGAATGAAGGAAGCGGAGATGGAAGTGATTGCCGGATGGATTGCGCAGGTTTTGACTGCGATTGGGAATGCAGATACGGAACAACGCGTACGCAAACAAGTTGCGGAGTTGGCGGGACGGTTTCCTATTTATGAGTCGCGTGTGCGTCGGACGAATGCGGCGGAACATGCGCGCATACGTTGAGGAACGCGGTGGCTTAGGAGATGAACCGGCTTGAGGTTTTGTTTACGCTGAAGGGCACGATATATCGTGCCCCTACAATGGGATAACGCGGCGGTTCGCATAGCACCGGCGCTCTTGCCGGTGGGGTTCGTTCTCGGTGCAGATTACTCGGCGCACGGCCAGGAGTGGCCGTGCTATTGAAGAGTGCAGAAAGGAAGAGCAGCGGCGTAAAGCCGCTGCTACATAAAGCCGGCACCTCGGGTTACGTATGTTTAGAATATGAAAACGATAGAGGCATCGGTCAAGAATTTGCCGTCGATTGTGGCGGCTACTTTGGATTTGGAGCGCTGGAAAGCACAACAAGTTTCGATTGTGCGCGGCGATCTGGTTTTGAAGCATCGCATGATGGCCTGGTCCGTTTTCCCGTTCATGCGGTCCACGTTTTATCGTTGGGCGCAGTTGTGGCCGATTGTTTGTCCGGAACTTTCGCGCGGGCCGCAAGTATTGGCGGTTGGCGATCTGCACGTGGAGAATTTTGGCACCTGGCGGGACTTGGAAGGGCGGCTGGTCTGGGGAGTGAACGACTTTGATGAAGCGTGGCCGTCGGCGTATGCCGCGGACCTGGTGCGGCTACTGGTGAGCGCGTATTACGCGATCGGGGAAGAAAAGCTGGTGGTGACGCGCGCTGCCGCGCGCGAAGCCATCGAAGATGGCTATCGCGACGCCATGGACAAAGGCGGATCGCCATACGTGCTGGCGGAACGGCATGTCTGGCTACGGCAGATTGCGTTGAGCAAGTTGCGCGATCCGGTACGCTTCTGGCAAAAAATCGAGACATGCCCGGATTACCGCGGGAAAGTTCCCCAGTTGGTGGCCGACCTTTTGCACGGCTGCATGCCGGTGAAGGACGCCGCCATGCAGATGAAGACGCGGATTGCCGGACTGGGAAGCCTTGGGCATCCGCGAATTCTGGCGCTTTTTCAGTGGCACGGCGCACACATTGTGCGCGAAGCGAAGGCGATGACGCGGTCGGCGTGGATTTGGGCGAGCGGCGAGAAAAGTCTCGACGCTCCACTGTTGCAGGAGCAGATCATCAGCAGCGCGGTGCGCGTTCGCGATCCGCATTTGCATTTTCACGATAACTGGGTGATTCGCAGGCTGGCGCCGGACTGCTGCCGCATTGAGCTGGCTTCCCTGCCCGAGGAACACGACGAAGAACGGCTGCTTTACGCGATGGGGTGGGAAACGGCGAACATTCATCTGGGCAGCCAGAAAAAGATCGGCGCGGTCAAGAAGGATTTGGGAGCGCGGCGAGGGCGCTGGCTGCACAAAGCTGCCAAAGCCATGGCTGCGGAAACTCGAAAAGACTGGAAGATTTGGCGAAAAGCGTGGAAGGAACGGCACGGCGAGAATTGATTGTCCATAGGAGCGATGCGGACTGCACGCCTGTCCGGCTGTCCCAAGACTGTCCATCCGTTCAGTAGATTTTAGAGCGACCTTCGCCTATCGTGAATCATGTTGGCAATGACGAAACTTCTCGCAGCGCTTCTGGAAAAAACGGGCATCAGATGGTTCTTCAACGGCGTATCGGTGGAGATTCCGGCGTACTTCCTGCCTAACTTTCAGGTAGTGGAAATACAGAATATGACAGGGGCCGCGCCCAGGCACTTCTCCAACGCCGGCAACTAACTCCGCTCGAGCAGGCGGACGAGGTGGACATGACAGAAACCGAAGCATTCAAGGAATTCAAGCAGGGGCTGGCGCTACTGCGCGATAACTTTGCGGATAAAGCGCTGACGCACATGCAGAAAGCGGCGCAGCTAGAAAAGAATAATCCTTACTACATGTCGTATCTGGGAGTGGTGCTGGCGCGCTCCGAAGAGAAGTGGGCGGAAGCGGAAAAGCTTTGCGATAACGCGGTGCGGCTGAAGCGCAATCAAGCGCAACTATATTTGAATCTGGCGGAAGTGTACGCGACAGCGGGCCGCAAAGACGATGCGGTGGAAACTTTGCAGGCGGGATTGAAGTACGCGCGCCGCGATGTGCGCTTGAATCTGGCGATTAACCGTTTGGTGGAGCGCAGGCCGCCGGTGTTTTCGTTCTTGTCGCGCAGGCATCCGCTAAATCGCCAGATCGGCCGGCTACGTCACCGTACCTTGGGGATGTTCGGCAATTCGTAAGTAATTTTCTATGTTTCTTGGCGGGCTGTAATACAGCCCGCACCGCACGAAGAAAGGGCACCGGGAGAAATCCTGGCGCCCTTTCTTCATTTTCGAACCTGGTCAAGATATGGTCCGAAAAGCAGAGCCCTCGCTACGCCTGCCTGCGGCAGGCAAGCTCGGGGATAACAGAGCGCGAAGGACAACAGAGCGCGAGTGTGTGGATCGATCGCTATGACCGGCGGGTAGGCGGCGGCGAGAACGAGTAGGAATGCTGCATTCCCATTTCCATCAACAGCTTGATTCCGATGCCGTTGAGGCCATTCGGGAGGACGTCGAGACGCACCACTTCCGCGAGGTATTCGCGGTTGATGGCGGCGGGGTCGCGCGAATAGGGCATGGTGACGAACAGGCGCATGCCGAGTTCGTAGCCGGTTTCGCTAGTCTGAAAAAAGACGCCGCTACGGGAAACGCTGATGGTGCCGCGCAGATCCTCGAAATGTTCTTTCTCTGGATCGGATGGGCGAATGCGCATCAGCTGATTGATTTTGCAGCGGCGGCTGCCGCGTCGTTCTGCCTGGGAAGTGCTCCGGAGAATCGATGAATTGCCGGTGGTCTTCGTCATAAGGTCTTGCGTGGCCATTAAGAACCGCCCTTTCACTCTACAACTTTTGCTAGGTGAAGTGTACGAAAGCGGACGGTGCGTTCCTATAGATGAGAAGTACCTAAAATAAGGGAAATACGTTTGGGGATTTGGCGTTACGGAAGTACTAGCTGGAATTGGTACTTTGGTTGAGATGCGCAGGAGCGCTGGAAAATTGCGGGACTTTGCGTTGGGTGACGTGGATGGGGGAAATGTGCGATTCTCTTGCATCAAGTTGGTTCGAAACGAGGCAAAGGACGGAGCTGGATGCAGAAACGATTTAGGGAACTGACGGAACGGGAAATTCTGGCGTTGGCGATTCAGAACGAAGAAGAAGATGGGCGGATTTACGGCGAATTCGCGGACGTGCTACGGGAAAGCTATCCGGCGACCGCGGACATGTTCGAAGAGATGCGGGTGGAGGAGGTGGGGCACCGGGACCGTTTGTTTGAAGAATTCCGCGGACGCTTCGGCGAGCAGATTCCGCCGATACGCCGCGAAGACGTAAAGGGATTTTTAGAGCGGCGGCCGTTGTGGCTGGTGCGGCCATTGGGCGTGAATGCCGCCCGGAAACACGCGCAAGTGATGGAGATGGAGGCGGTACGTTTCTACCAGCGGGCGGCCGGGCGGGTGACGCACGCCGGGACGAGAGAACTACTGAATAAACTTGCTGATGAGGAGCGCAAGCATACGGAGACCGCGGGGAATCTGGAAGAAAAGCACCTGACGGAACATGCGCGGCTGGCGGAAGACGCGTCGCACAAGAAATTGTTTTTATTGCAGGTGGTTCAGCCAGGTCTTGCTGGGTTGATGGATGGATCGGTGTCCACGCTGGCGCCCCTGTTTGCGGCTGCCTACGCTTCGCACAAGACCTGGGAAGCGTTTCTAGTGGGAATGGCGGCGTCGGTGGGCGCGGGAATTTCCATGGGATTTGCGGAGTCGTTGTCCGACGATGGATCGTTGACGGGTAGAGGATCGCCCTGGATCCGCGGACTGATCATCGGAGGGATGACTACCGCGGGCGGGTTGGGGCACACGCTTCCCTTTCTGATCAAAAATTTCCATGTGGCGATTACGGTGGCGATTTTTGTGGTGTGCGTGGAACTGGGAGTGATCAGCTGGATTCGGCATAAGTATATGGACACGCCGTTTCTGCAGGCCGCGTTCTTGGTGGTGGTGGGCGGAGTGTTGGTGTTTTTGACGGGGATATTGATTGGAAGTTCGTGAGACTGTTGAAACGAATACGGAACATTTGCGGGAACGTGAAATCGTGCCAGACGAGGAAGCGGCCCGGTACACGGCTGGGCAAGCTGGAGCGCAGCATGCTGCGCCCCTCGGAATAAGAAAGAACGGCGGATTGATAGTAGCTTAGTCCGATTGCTGGCTGTTGTCGTAGCGGTCGTGGTGGCGGACCCAAGCCATGGGCTGCGCGAGGGCAGCCTCGTCGCGGCCTTTGGGGGTCATGTCGAGGAAGTTGTAGGCGCCGAGAAGAATATCCAGGCCGCGGGCGTAGGTGGAATAGGTATGGAAGATTTCGCCGGCGGGGTTTTTGTAGAAGACACTTAGGCCGGGGGCTTCTTCGCTGGGGAATTCGCGTTCGGCGTAGTTGTACTGGACTTTGCCTTTGGCCCTTTGGTCCTTGCTGAAGGAGACGTGGTAATCGAAGTTGAATTCGTTCTGGTTGGAAGAGACCCACGGGAAATGCCAGCCCATGCGATTCTTGAAGGTCGTGATTTCGGGCATGGTGGCGCGAGAGACGGCGGAGAAAGAGACGTCGCGGGCATTGAGATGGGCGAACGCTCCGTCAAAGTGATCTCCAAGGAATGAGCAGCCTGGGCAGCCCTGTTCCCAGCCGGGGCCGAGCATGAAGTGATAGACGATCAGCTGACTTTTGTCGCGGAACAGATCAGAGAGCGAGACTTTCCCGTTGCGACCGTCGAAGACGTAATTCTTTTCTACTTTTGCCCAGGGCATTTCGCGGCGTTTTGCGCTGAGGGCGTCGCGCTGGCGAGTGAATTCCTTTTCAGCGTTGAGGAGCTCCTGGCGCGCGGCTAGCCATTCTTTTTCGGATACGACCTTCGGATGAGCGGTCTTGCTTGGTCGCATTTGCGGTGGCATTTTTCCTCCTATTTTCATTTCGATACGACTTTTTACGGGCAACTCAGGGGTTAAAACCAGAAGAGCGGAGAGATTCCTCGCCGCTCCGCTCCTCGGAATGACGGCGGGCACTAATGCCGTGAGAATTTTGGGGACGCGATCACTGAAAATATTTTCACGCCGATTGGTGGGCAGCGCAGGCGCAACTGGGTGCGTGGTAGCGGCCCGTGGGTTCGACCATGCCGCCTTGACCGTACATGTTGTGAGGCCGCGCCCAATCGGTAAGAGAATGGAAGGGTCCGGTCTCGTTTCTGCCCTTGGGCATGACATCGAGAAATGAGTAGATGCCGAGAAACATTTCAGCGCCGCGACCGAAGACCGAATAGGTGTGGAAGATCTGGCCAGCATCGTCTTTGTAGAAGACGCTGTCACCGGAAAGATCTTCGAGGCCGGGATTGCGTTGCTTGAAGTTGTAGAAAGCGGACCCTGCGGCTATTTCTTCAGGCTTAAAAGAGACGTTGAAGTCGTAGTTGAAATCGCTGTGATAAGAGGAAATCCACGGGAAATGCCAGTCCATGCGCTTGCGAACGACTTCGATTTCATCAATCGGGGCGCGTGCGACGGCGACATAGGAGACATCGTGATTTTGTAGATGCGCAAGAATGCCGGCGAGATGATCAACTTCGAGAGCGCAGCCGACGCACTGTTGCTTCTGGCCGGGGCCCATCATGAAATGCTTGATGAAGAGCTGCCTGCGGCCATTGAAAAGCTGGGCCAGGGTAACTTTTTCTGACGGGCCGTCGAAAACATATTCTTTTTCGACTTTGACCCAGGGCAGCGCGCGGCGTTCAGCGTTGAGGGCATCCTGCTGGCGCATGAGTTCCCTTTCTTTGGCGACGAGTTGTTTGCGAGCGGTCAGCCACTCTGAGCGGGATACGACTCTGGGACTAGCGACTTGAGTTTCTTGTAGGGTAGCTTGCATCTTTTTTCTCCAAAATTTGAACAGTTTGAGAATTAAAATCGAACAAAACTAAGCAAAAGGTTAAACAAACGGATTTTCGTCGGCGCTGGGGCCGTAAATCGAGGGGATGGGAACTTCGAGCACCTTGAGATAGACGGATAGCTGGCCGCGATGGTGATAAATGTGATTCATCATGATGGAGCGAAGGAACACGACACGCGGGATGGACAATACGGTTTTGCCGTTCTTCGTAAGGGTCCAGGTAGCGTTCAGTTTGGCGTCGTCCATTTTGCCGACTTTGCTTTTGGCAGTTTCAAGACTGTGTGAGAAAGTATCCAGGATTTCCTGGTGAGTCTTGGCTTCGGCCTGAGTGAAGCTTGGAGCTTCCATAGTGTCGCCCTCCGCTGCGGTGGCGATGCCGGCTGGAACGGCGGCAATATGCAGCGCCAGTTGGCCAAGAGAAAAAGCTTTGGGGTGAGGCTTCCAGGAAAGCTTGTCCTTGGGAACGCGATCCAGAACGCGTTTGGTGGTTTGCGCTTCCATGTCGAATTCTTTCAGGATGGAGTCTGCGATGTTGGTGTTGGGCATGAAAATTCTCCTTGTTTGATTCCAAGATGACTGCAAAAAAGGCACCGGTCTGAAGACCGGCCACTACAAGGGCCGGTCTAAGTCGCGGCACGTTTTTGAGATCTGGCGTTCGCTTGAGAAAACGCTATGGTTTTCGAAGAACGCGACCCATTCATTTTCCTTCTAGCCATTGCCGCGGAGATTTTTTTGCCGAGTAGCGCGGCTGCGCCGCCGGTCGAGACGGTTCCAGCGGCGATCAGAACTAAATTTGCGATGCAGAATGGGCACATGGCTGCGACTCCTTACTGCACGGAGGCTGAGCGGGAGTTGGACGACTCGGCTCGCGATTTGATGCCAGACAGCATATGGGCCCAGCCAGTCGAGACGTTCTTGCGCTGATCGTCGGTCAGCACGCCAAGCGCGGTGTGGCGGAAAGTGATGAGCGTGCCGCCTTGCTGCTCCGCCAAGCGATATTGAAGATTGGAAAGGAATGGCGAAGAGGCGAACAGAGGACCGGTGATTTCGAGGAGCGTGGGGCGTTTGATGGCTTGGACGTTCCCCCAGAAATGGCCGTTGGAGTCGCCGAGATCGCGGTACCAGCGGCCGCCGGGCCACGGTTCGAGTTTCATCTGCAGGGATCTGCCCTCGGGCGTTTCGTTGTAGGGGCCGAGTTGTTCGAGCACCGACTCGAATGTTTTCTCGAGTGATGCTTTCACGTGGACTTCCTGGATGATGTTGAGCATCAGGTCGTCGACGGATTTAACTTGCGAAGTCATTTGCGAAGTCATAGTGCCCTCTCTGTTTTGAAATAAAAATTCCGCGAGTTCATTGGTGCTGATCCTTCTCGGCGCGTTCCTTGATGCGATTGAGCTGGTGAGCCCACAGTCGTTCGAAAGTGCGCGTCCATTCGTGCAGCGGGCGGAGGGCTTCGGCTTCGGTGCGGTAGAGCATGTTGCGACCGTCTCGGCGAACGGTGACCAAGCCGACGTCCTTGAGGACGCGGAGGTGTTTGGAGACGCTAGGTTGTTCGAAGCCGAGCGCGGTGACGATGTCGCCCACCGGGCGCTCCTGCAGGGCCAGGAAGGAGAGGATAGCGCGGCGGCGAGGTTCTGCAACGGCGTTGAAAGCGTCGGAGGTGGTGGAGGCGCGAGGCATGGGATCAATATATACCCATATCGGCATATGTCAAGGAGATTTTTGCACGCTGGAAGAGCGGTCAGGATGCAGCGAGATTCTCCTGGCATAAAGTCGCTCGGAGAGGCGGCGGTCTTCACTGCGCAAGCCGACCGTCCCGCCGAGCGAGATTCTGGGAATCGTTTGATCCGGTTTCTGCGCGCTCAGTCTCAGAGGTGAAGTGCCGCAGGCCGGCCCGCGTCTGGGCAAGTTTGGCGTTAACGTCATCCAATCGGCTTTGCGCACGCGCAACTGCCGATTGCTGGAGCTGCATGCGATAAAGAAGAATCTGAACTCTCTGCGAGGCCACAGTGGTGGTCTGCAAATCCTTGCGGAGTTGGCGCACTGCAACGAGCAGCGCTTGCAGAGTTTGTGAGTCTGTTGGCGCGGTCTGGCCGACAGAGATGGTTGATGCCAAGAGGAATCCGAGGGCTAGAAGGAATAGGCGATGCATTGAGAGCCTCCCGTTCAGAAATAGCAATTTAATTCTAGTCGGAGTGGGCGGGGGCCGGGAATTGAGAGCGACGCGGGAGGGCGGCGTGGCGAATGCGGGACTGGAAGCGGTCGAGATAGAGGTAGACAACGGGAGTGGTGAAGAGGGTTAGGAGTTGGCTGACGATGAGGCCGCCGACGATGGCGATACCGAGAGGGCGGCGGAGCTCGGAGCCGACACCTTGGCCGAGAGCCAGCGGAAGGGCGCCTAAGAGCGCGGCCATGGTGGTCATTAGGATGGGACGGAAGCGAAGCAGGCAGGCTTGATAGATGGCGGCTTCCGGGGACTTCCCTTCCTGCATTTCGGCCTGGACGGCGAAATCGATCATGAGGATGGCGTTCTTTTTGACGATGCCGACGAGAAGAATGATGCCGATGATGGCGATCATGGAGAGTTCGGTGCCGGTGAGGCGAAGAGCGAGGAGTGCGCCGATGCCGGCGGAAGGAATCGTGGAAAGAATGGTGATGGGGTGAATGTAGCTTTCGTAAAGAATTCCGAGAACGATATAGACGGCGCCGAGCGCGGTCAGCAAGAGGATCAGGTAATTCGCAATGGATTCTTTGAAGGCTTGTGCCGTGCCTTGAAAGCCGCCGTGAACGGTGGGCGGAACGTGCAGCTCGCGTTGCGCAGCTTCGATTTCGCCGACGGCGGTACTGAGAGCGATGCCTGGAGCGATATTGAAGGAAAGAGTGATCGAAGGATAGAGGCCCTGGTGATTGACGGAGAGCGACGTGTTTCCAGGTTCGTAATGAGCGAAAGAGCTCAGAGGAATTACTTTGCCGGTGTTGGAGGGCACGTAAATGTGATCGAGGGCTTCGGGACCTTGGGTGTAATTTTCGGAAACTTCCAGGACTACGTGATATTGGTTGAGACCTTTGTAGATGTTGGAGACCTGGCGCTGCCCGAAGGCGTCGCCGAGCGTGTTGTCAACGTCGGTCATGTTTACGCCAAGGCGCGAAGCGGTGTCGCGGTCAACGACAAGAGAACTTTGCAGGCCGCGGACTTGCTGATCGGTGTTGACGTCGTAGACGCCGGGAATTTTCTGAAAACGTTGCATGAGAATGGGCGCCCAGTGGTTGAGTTCGGTTACGCTTTCGGCTTGCAGCGTGTACTGATACTGCGCGCCGCCAAAACGTCCTCCGATGCTGAGGTCTTGAACGGCTTGCAGGAATAGTTGCGCGCCGGGAATGTTGCCGGTCTTTCCGCGCAGGCGAGCGATGACCTGATCGGCGCTGATTTTGCGTTCTTCGAGCGGCTTAAGCTGGGCGAACATGCGCGAGGTGCTGGTGCCGTTGCCTCCGCCGGTGAAGGCGGTGATGGTATCGACGGCGGGATCGGCCGTGACGATGGCGTTGAACTGTTTAAGCTTGTCGGACATGGCGGCGAAGGAAATGTCCTGATCGCCCTGAATGTAGCCGTTGATGCGTCCGGTGTCTTGTTGGGGAAAGAGACTCATGGGAGCCGCGTAGTAGAGATAGCCGGTGAGTAGGACCGTTCCAATGGTAAGCAGAAGAATTGCCAATTGATGGCGGAGAACGACTTGGAGGGAGCGGTCGTAAACGCGCACGAGCGAATTGAAAATATTTTCGGCGAGGCGGTAAGCAGGGCCGTGACGGCGGTTGGGGTCGATACGCAGAAAATGCGCGCAGAGCATGGGCGTGGCGGTGAGAGAAACGAACAGCGAGACGATGATGGCTACGCTGAGGGTGACGGCGAATTCGCGCAGCAAGCGGCCGATGATGGTGGGGAAAAATAAAATGGGGATGAAAACGGCGATGAGGGAAGCGCTCATGGAGAGAACGGTGAAGCCGATCTCTTTCGCGCCGAGCATGGTGGCCGCGAAAGGCTTCATGCCGCCTTCCATGTGGCGGGCGATATTTTCGATGACCACAATGGCATCGTCTACGACGAAGCCGGTGGAGATGGTGAGCGCCATGAGAGAGAGATTGTCGAGGCTGTATCCGAAGAGGTACATCACGCCGAAAGTGCCTACTAAGGAGAGAGGCACGGCGATGCTGGGAATGATGGTGGCCCAAACGTTGCGCAGAAAAACGAAGACTACGAGGATGACCAGGGTGATGGAGATTAGAAGGCTGACTTCCACGTCATGAATGGAGGCACGAATGGTGGTGGTGCGATCGATGGCGACATTGAGATGCAAGGAAGGCGAAATCGAAGAGCGCAATTGCGGGATGATGGCTTTGATGCGATCGGCGGTTTCGATCATGTTCGCGCCGGGCTGGCGGAATATGGCTAAAAGGACGGACGGCTCGCCGTTCGAAAGACCGAGGTTGCGAACATCTTCCACGGAGTCGGAGACTTCGGCAATATCGCGAACGCGAACTGGAGCGCCTGCGTGGCCGGCGACGATCAACGGTTGATATTCGTAAGCTTTAAAGAGTTGATCTGAATCGGTGATGGTCCAGGCGTGCGTGGGATCTGCGACAGCACCTTTAGCGAGATTGGCGTTGGCGGACTGCAGACCTTTGCGAACTTGTTCCAGGCTGATGCCATAGCTGTTGACGAGATTCGGATTCACGGCGACGCGAACCGCGGGTCGTGAACTGCCCCAAGCGAAAACCTGACCGACGCCTTCTACCTGAGCAAGTTTTTGCGCCAGGATGGAATCGGCCGCGTCAAAGATTTGTGGCGGCGGGATGTTGGTTGACGTTAGCGATAGCAGCATGATCGGAGCGTCGGCGGGATTTACTTTGCGATAGCCGGGCTGGTAAGGAAGGTCCGCGGGAAGCTGGCTACGGGCAGCGTTGATGGCGGCTTGGACGTCGCGCGCGGCCGCGTTGATATCGCGATTCAGATCAAACTGCAGAACGATGCCGGTGTTGCCGAAACTGCTGGAGGAAGTCATCTGGGTGACGCCAGCAATGCGGCCAAACTGACGTTCGAGAGGAGTGGCTACGGAAGAGGCCATGGTTTCCGGGCTGGCGCCGGGGAGACCCGCTCCGACGGCAATGGTCGGAAAATCAATTGACGGAAGCGGAGCGACCGGAAGAAAACGGAAAGCGACAACGCCGGAAAGAAAGATGGCCATGGTGATCAGCGTGGTGGCGACTGGACGCTTGATAAAAGGCGCGGAGAAATTAGAGGAGAAGTTCACGCGCTAGTCTCCGTAGCGCTCGATGGCGGGATCGTCGATGGGATTGGCAAAGCCGAATGAAAAGCGGCGGGAGAGCCAATCGAAGGCAAGATAGACGACGGGTGTGGTGTAGAGGGTAAGAATCTGGCTGAGGATGAGGCCGCCGACGAGGGTGATGCCCAGGGGGCGACGAAGTTCTGAACCGACGCCGGCGCCGAGGGCGAGAGGAAGTCCGGCAAGAAGTGCGGCCATGGTGGTCATCATGATGGGGCGGAAGCGCAGCAAGCAGGCTTCGTAAATGGAATCGAGCGGAGACTTGCCTTCGTTGCGCTCTGCGTCGAGAGCGAAGTCAATCATCATGATGGCGTTTTTCTTGACGATGCCGATGAGCAGAATGATGCCGATGAGAGCGATGATGCTGAATTCCGTTTTGCACAACAAGAGAGCGAGGATTGCGCCAACACCGGCAGAGGGCAGCGTGGAGAGAATGGTGATGGGATGGATGAAGCTTTCGTACAAGACGCCGAGGACGATGTAGACGGTGACCAGAGCGGCGAGAATCAGGATGGGCTCGTTGCCAAGAGAGCGGAGGAACGCGGCAGCGGTTCCTTGGAACGTCGCCTGAATGCTGGGCGGCATGCCGAGTTCAGATTTGGTGCGATTGATGGCGTTCACAGCGTCGCCGAGCGAGGTGCCGGGAGCGAGGTTAAAGGACAGCGTGACGACGGGAAATTGGCCTTGGTGATTGAGCGCGAGTGCGGAAGGCGCGGTGGTGACGGAAGTAAAGGCGCTGAGCGGAACTTGCGTACCATTGGAGGAGTGAACGTAGATATTCTTCAGTGAGTCGGGAGCCTGCTGAAATTGTGGATCGGCTTCCAAAACGACGTGATACTGGTTGAGCTGAGTATAAATGGTTGAGACCTGGCGCTGTCCGAAGGCGTCGTAGAGCGTATTGTCAATATCCGCCGGCAGTATGCCGAGGCGCGAAGCGGAATCGCGATCGATGGTGAGATTGACGAGCAGACCGCCGTTTAGCTGGTCGCTGGCGACATCGCGCAATTCGGGAAGTTTTTTGAGGCGGTCGATAAAGCGCGGAACCCAATAGGAAAGTTCTTTCGAGTCCACATCCTCAAGGCTGTATTGAAATTGTGTGCGGCTGACGCGGTCTTCGACGGTGAGGTCTTGCACCGGCTGCATGAAGAGCGTGATGCCGTCGATTTTATCGAGCGTGGGCTGCAGACGGCGAATGACGTCGGAAGCGCTGATCTTGCGAACGGCTAAAGGCTTGAGGTTGATTTGAACGCGACCGCTATTGAGCGTGGTGTTGATGCCATCGATGCCGATGAAAGAGGAGAGGCTTTCGACGGCTGGGTCTTTGAGGATGGCGTCCGTGAGAGATTGTTGACGGTCGCTCATGGAGCGGAAAGAAACGCTCTGCGGAGCTTCGGAGACGCCGAGAATTACGCCAGTGTCCTGTACCGGGAAAAAGCCTTTGGGAACGTAAATGTAGAGAAGGATGGTGCCGGCGAGAGTTGCCAACGTGATGAGAAGAGTGATGGTGCGAAAACGCAGCACGAATTTGAGGGTGCGGCCGTAAAAAGCAATGACGGCGTTGAATACATCTTCGGACTTGCGATAGAACCAGGTTTCGTCTTCTTTTTTCTGATGGCGAAGAAGTTTGGCGCACATCATGGGAGTGAGTGTTAAAGAGACGAAAGCGGAGACTAGGATGGTGACCGCCAGAGTGATGGCGAATTCGCGGAAGAGACGGCCGACGATGTCGCCCATGAAGAGCAGCGGAATAAGAACGGCGATGAGGGAAACAGTGAGCGAGAGAATGGTGAAGCCGATTTGCTCGGAGCCTTTAAGCGCGGCTTGAAGAGGAGATTCGCCTTCTTCGATGTAGCGGCTGATATTTTCAATCATGACGATGGCGTCGTCGACGACGAAGCCGGTGGAGATGGTGAGAGCCATGAGGGAAAGGTTGTTGAGGCTATAGCCCAGCAAATACATGACGCCAAAAGTGCCGATCAGAGAGAGTGGAACCGCGACGCTGGGAATGATGGTGGCGCGAATACTGCGAAGGAAAAGAAAGATGACCATGACGACCAGGCCGACTGTAAGCATCAATTCGAATTGGACGTCTTCGACCGAAGCGCGGATGGTGCCGGTGCGGTCGGTGAGGATAGAAACGTTGACCGCGGCAGGTAGCCCGGCCTGCAGTTGCGGAAGAAGTTTCTTGATGCGGTCAACGACACCGATGATATTCGCGCCGGGCTGGCGTTGAATGTTCATCAGGACGGCAGGCTGCTGGTTGGCCCAGGCCGCTTGCAAGACGTTCTCGACTCCGTCTGTGACCGTGGCTACATCGGCGACGCGCACAGGCGCTCCGTTGCGATAGGCAATGATGATGGGGCGATAGGTGTCGCCGCTGAGGAGCTGGTCGTTTGCGCCGATGGTGTAGGACTGTTGCGGACCGTCGAAAGTACCTTTGGCTTGATTGACGTTGGCGCTGTTTAAAGACGTGCGAAGATCTTCCAAACTCAAGCCGTAGGACGCTAGCGCCGTGGGATTGGCTTGAATGCGCACGGCGGGGCGCTGGCCGCCGCTGATGCTCACGAGGCCGACTCCGGGTAGCTGGGAAATTTTCTGCGCCAGCATGGTGTCGGCAAGATCTTCGACTTTGGACAGTGGAAGCGATTTCGAAGTCAGAGCCAGAGTAAGGATCGGTGCGTCGGCAGGATTTACTTTGCTGTAGATGGGCGGATTGGGAAGACCTAGTGGCAAAAGATTGGCTGCGCTGTTGATGGAGGCTTGAACTTCCTGCTCGGCGACGTCGATATTCAGATCGAGAACGAATTGCAGCGTGATGACAGAGCTGCCAAAAGAACTCGTCGAGGTCATTTGATTGAGACCGGGAATTTCGCCGAATTGGCGTTCGAGGGGAGCGGTAACGGAAGAGGCCATGACGTCCGGGCTGGCGCCAGGATAAAACGTTTGAATTTGAATGGTCGGATAATCCACCTGCGGAAGCGCGGAGACCGGTAACTGGCGATATGCGACGAAGCCGACAAGAAGCACGCCAACCATCAGGAGAGTGGTTGCTACTGGCCGCAGAATAAACGGCCGGGACGGACTCATGGCTTAGCGTCCGGGCCGCTACGGGATTGCGTACCGGCGGGCGGAGTCGCTCTCGGTGCGGAAGATTTTGAATAGGTTGGAGCGGGAGGCTGGGCAGCAGGCGCGTCTGACGCGGAAACTGGCGCGGCCGGGGCCTGATTTGGAATTACCTTGGTGCCGTCCTGTAGCTTATCCTGTCCGTCGGTCACGACGAGATCACCGGGCTGGAGTCCGGCGCTGACTCCAATGATTCCGCCGTTGGTTTGCGCGACGGTGATGTTATGGATCTTGACGGTATTGCCTTCTCCCACGACATAGACATAAGTGCCTTGAGGGCCGCGCTGAAGCGCAGCGAGTGGAATGAGGCTGAGGTTGTGCCTGGTATCCACAAGAAGATGAGTGTTAACGAACTGGTTGGGAAAGAGACTGCTGTCTTCGTTGTTGAAGACTGCTTTTAGTTTGTAGGTGCCGGTGGTGATATCGATCTGATTGTCGATAGTGAGGAGCTTGCCGCTGGCAATTTTGTCGGTGTTGTCGCGATCGAAAGCCTCGACGGGCAGGTTGGCATTTCCTTTACGAAGTTTATCGAAAACTTGCGGGAGCTGATCTTGTGGAAGAGTGAAGATGACCGCGATGGGCTGAATTTCGGTAATGATCAGAAGCCCGTTGGTGTCCGTGGCGTGGACGATGTTGCCGGGATCGACGAGGCGGAGGCCGATGCGTCCCGAAATGGGGGCAGTGATGCGGGAATACGTCAGCTGAAGCTTTGCATTATCGATCTGCGCCTGATCGGACTTGATAGCGCCGTCGAACTGGCTGACGGAGGCGCCTTGTGTATCGAGCTGCTGTTTTGGGATAACGCCTTCCTGATACAGCAGCTTGAAACGTTCCAGATTCACCTCGGCATCTTTGCGCTGAGCGACGTCTTTGGCCAATTGCCCCTGCGCCTGTTCGAGTTGCACCTGAAAAGGACGAGGATCGATTTCGGCCAGTAAATCGCCCGCTTTGACAAATTGACCTTCCTTAAAGGCGACGTTAACGAGCTGGCCGTCAACCCGGCTGCGGATGGTGACAGTGTTGAGGGGAGTAACAGTGCCAAGGCCGTTGAGATAAACCGGAAGATCGCCTTTTGTGGCGGCAGACACAACGACGGGAACGCTGAAACTTCCCGGAGTGAAAGGTCCGCCAGCCCTGGCTTGACCCGGAGCGCCCGCGGCGCCGGAGTCTTGCGAAGCTTTCGAATGCCAGGTGCGGTAATACCAGAATCCGGCAATCGCCAAAACGACGAGTACTGCCCAGATCCAAGCGCGGCTTCCGGTGGAGCGGGATCGCAACGCTTCGTTCGCTGAAGTGCGTTGCGGCGCCGAAGCGCGTTCAGGGTCAGATAATTCCAGAGATTTCAGATGGCCCATCCTTTTTAACTCCTCAAAGATTGCGGTTACGCAGAGAGCCAACGCGGAATGGCAGTCGCTCGGAGCCGGTCACAGCGGCTCTATTCTCTAGACGCACTACAACACTATCCGTATGGTGCCATCATTAAGACGAATTGGGAGATGAAATAGTTACATTCAGGACCATGGCCAGTATCCCCTATCCGGCCGCAAATACACACACTTAGTGCGGCAAATGAGAATTACGCGGAAAGTGGACAATTCCGGTAGACTACGCAAGCAAGCGCAAGCAATTCGCTAAAAAGGGGTCGAGGAAACCGATGTTCAAGGGAATTTTGTTGGGAATCATTTTGGGCGTAATCGGAGTTGCGGCGAGCGTGTATCTGTATTTTGCGAATGGTCACGCACCGGTGGCAGTTACGGCGGCGGACATGCCGTTTGAACGGACATTCGCGAGGCTTGGGCTGCATGCCTATCTGGGCAAGCTGCCACATCCCGAACCGCAAGTGGCGGCGGACGAGAAGAATCTGTTGGAAGGAGCAAAAGTTTACAAGGACAACTGCGCGATGTGCCACGGCTTGCCGGATGTGCAAAAGACCGCAATTGCGCAAGGGATGTCACCCAAGCCGCCGCAATTGTTTAAAGGTACGGGAGTTACGGACGATGAGCCGTGGGAGAGTTACTGGAAAGTGGAAGGCGGAATACGCATGACGGGGATGCCGGGCTTCAAAGACGCCCTCACGGAGTTGCAGATCTGGCAGGTGACGCAGTTGGTGAAGAATGCCGACAAGATTACTCCGGCGGTGAAGGTGGAACTGGCGGGAGCTGCGGTGGCTGTAGCAACACCCAACGCCCCAGCCGCGGCAGCAGTAAAGAAATAAAACAGATTCCTTCCGGCAAGGGGTACCTTCGGTCGTCACTTGGCCTGCCCGCCACGGCGGGCAAGCGGCAGGCAGGCTCCCCGGAACGACGATTGCCTTGCGCGATTTGGAGCAAACGACGCACGGTCGTCGGCGGAGTTGCCGGCTACCGCCGTCGAATGCATACAAAAGCTAATCACATTCATCTAACTTCATCATGCCAAAAGGGATTGTGGTTTTGCTGCTGGTGATTCAGACGGTATTGCTGGCTGCGCATTTTTTTGTTTATGAGACGTGGATCTATTTCTGGCAGCCGGCAGGCGCCGGATGGATGGGCTGGCGCTCGGCGGCGGTGCTGCTGCCGGCGATGAGTTTTGTTGCGGCTTCCCTGCTGTCATTTAAATATTGGAATGGCGGGACCAGAGTTTTTTATCGCGCGGCGGCGATCTGGCTTGGCTTGTTTAATTTTTTATTTTTGGCAAGCGTGGGAACGTGGCTGACCGGGTTGGCGGGACTGGCGTTCGGCGCTCATTGGAGCCAACGTGTGGTGGTAGCGGCGTGGTTCGGAGTAGCAGTAATGGCCGCCGTGTGGGGAATGGCCAACGCCCGCGTGACACGGATCCGCAGAGTAAAAGTGAGCCTGCCGAATTTGCCGGCGGCATGGCAAGGGCGGACCGCGGCGATGATCAGCGATTTGCACCTGGGACATGTGCGGGGAGCCAACTTTGCGCGACAAATAGTAGCGACCATTCGCCAGTTGCGGCCGGCGATCGTTTTCCTGGCGGGCGACCTTTATGACGGGAGTTATGCTGACCTGGACGCGCTGGCAAGTCCATTGCGCGGGTTGAATGCGCCGCTAGGCAACTATTTTGTGGCGGGAAATCACGAAGAGATGCGAAATTCCGGCGCGCATCTGCAGGCGGCAAAAGATGCGGGTCTGCGTTTATTGAACAACGAAAAAGTGATTGTGGATGGGATGCAGATAATCGGGGTGCATTATCACGAAGCGTCGCACCCAGAGCGACTGAACGCAGTGTTGGAAAAAGCTTTGATCGACCGCGAGCAGGCGAGCGTGTTGCTGGTACACGCGCCGGACCAGTTGGCGGTGGCCGAGCGTGCGGGCATCTCGCTGCAATTGTCGGGGCACACGCATCGCGGGCAGTTTTTTCCGTGGACCTGGATTACCAAACGCATGTACAAGAAATTCGCGTACGGGCTGCAGAAATTCGGCGCCATGTTGGTGTACACGTCGAGCGGAGCGGGCACGTGGGGACCTCCTTTGCGAGTGTGTTCGCATCCGGAGATCGTGCTGATTCAATTTGTGTGACGATAACGCAAACCACAGGGGGGGTTCGCGACCGCAATTTGTTTTTCTTTCAGATGGCAATCAGGCGGACTGCGATGACGCCGACGCCAACTGTAAAATGGCGGGAATCAGATGCGTGCCAAGATTTATCTTGTCGAGACACTTTGCGGCGCCGTAACTGGTAGCCAGTGATTGGGTTTCTTCGTCATCCCAAACAGAAATTGCCAGCAGACGCGAGCTTCCGAGGTTCAGCTGAGCGCGGAACTGTGCTGGAGTGAAGCGTTTGCCATCCGACATGTGTAAATCCAGAATGACGACTTGCGGTTGTAACTCCTGAACCATGCGAATGGTCTGGGTAAAATCCGTGGCTTCCCCCAGGAGGCTGATTTCAGCATGATCGACAAGAAGCCGGCGAATCGCAGCGCGCACCAGGTCTGAATCGTCCGCCAGAAGCACCGTGACCGGCATGGACTGTTACTCGATTCTGCCGAAACGCCGCATTTGAATCAGCTGCTATTTACCGTCACAAAGTGATCTACGCCATGATAACAACACCTGAAACGGCGCCGCTCATAATCCGGCAGATCCGCGTGAAGTGAGTTCGCGACGCGGCGCGACCAAGTCTTGCAGGCAAGTGTTATCATCGCGAATAGCCGCAGTCCAGCGCAAACTGGATCCCGCCCACAGATTGCTTCTCCTATTTTCCGGATGAGTGTTTGGCAGTGAATCGAGCAAAGAAGAGAGAGCCTCGCCGCTGTGCCCGCCTACGGCAGCAGGCTGCTCGGGATGACCGCCGAAATCCGCGAACCTTCGAGTATCGGCTTCGCCATCCCGATGTTTATCCGATGGCGCCTAGACGTAGCTACTTTCCGTCGCAAAATAGCTCGCTTTGAATGAGCTATTCGTTTCTAGACACCGTTTGATTCTGCCGCTTAACCCGTTTGCGTTCCGAGTCCTGGCAGTTGGGACCTCAGGCCCGTTGCAGTGCCAGGCAGCGACCGATTTGGATGATGTTGTCCGCGATCACCCCAAGGCCAACCCATCGCTGCATGCCTTCAACGCCTCGGTACCGGTAGCCCGGGGCACCTTTCAGTCCTCCTCTTTTTTCGAAGCCTTGTCGCGCTCCTGTTTCAGAGCTTTGACATAGCGTGGTGCGGCCTGATAGAGCAATTCCTGCAGAGCACGCCCGTTGTCTAAACAGCGGCGTACCTCCGGCACAAGTTCTTCGGGAACATAAACAGCAAAACGGCGCCCTTTCAGGCGGCCGTACAGGACGTAACTGGCATGCTGTTCGCCCGACAAGCAAGCGGGGCAGCTCTCGCGGACACAAGGACTGCGCCGCAAGCTGAGAGAGCCAAGAACGGCGGGCCCGAGACTTTCAGTTTGATTCTGAAACCAACGCCAGACATCGGAAGGAGATTCGGATTGGTACGTTTTCATGAGTGTATATGTGCTATACTGCACATGTACCGGTCAAGAGAAAAATAATAAAAAGAGCCTAAAACGCCTGCTTTGACGTGGTATTTTGCGTTTCGCGACAGAACCTAGCTAAAGCCTGTTGCAAAACCCCAGGCCTAACCCCTTGATTGCCGTGAGCAGCCGGAAAGGAAACGTGGCAGATCTCAAGCCACGGAGCCTATTGGCTCTGCGAA
>Ga0073928_10004299_pt1 | contig 21257 bp, 17 predicted proteins | sample PaiPotPPA55metaG_FD_76969 | JGI IMG/M metagenome (GOLD analysis project Ga0073928, IMG submission 76969) | Iron sulfur acid spring bacterial and archeal communities from Banff, Canada, to study Microbial Dark Matter (Phase II) - Paint Pots PPA... ...
CCGCAGCGTGGCCAGGCCCGCGGCGGTGGCCACCGGGTTCCCGGAGAGCGTGCCCGCCGGGTAGACCGGGCCTGCCGGGGCGAGCTGGGCCATCACGTCCGCCCGGCCGCCGAAGGCCGCGGCCGGGAAGCCGCCGCCCATCACCTTGCCGAAGGTCATCAGGTCGGGCACGACCCCGTCGATGCCGAACCAGCCTTCGCGTGAAGTGCGAAAGCCGGTCATCACCTCGTCCGAGATGAACAGCGCACCGTGCGCGTGGCACAGCTCGCGCAGCGCGGCGTTGAAGCCCAGCAGCGGCGGCACCACGCCCATGTTTCCGGCAGCGGCCTCGGTGATCACGCAGGCGATCGCGGATCCGTGCTCGGCGAACGCGGCTCGCACGGCCTCGACGTCGTTGTACGGCAGCACGATCGTGTCGCCGGTCTGTGTGCCGGTGACGCCCGGGGTGTCCGGCAGCGCCAGCGTGGCCACGCCGGAGCCGGCCGCGGCCAGCAGCGCGTCCACGTGGCCGTGGTAGCAGCCGGCGAACTTGACCACCTTTGCGCGGCCGGTGAAGCCGCGGGCCAGTCGGATCGCGGACATCGTCGCCTCGGTGCCCGAGGAGACCAGCCGCACCTGCTCGACCGGCGCGATCCGCTCCACGATCTCCTCGGCCAGCGCCACCTCGCCCTCGCTCGGCGTGCCGAAGGAGGTGCCGTGGGACAGCGCCGCGGCCGCGGCCTCGAGTACCGCCGGGTGGGCGTGGCCGAGGATCATCGGGCCCCAGGAGCAGACCAGGTCGACGTACTCGCGGCCGTCCGCGTCGGTCAGATACGCGCCCTTGCCGGACACCATGAACCTGGGTGTGCCACCGACTCCGCGGAAGGCGCGCACCGGGGAGTTGACCCCGCCGGGGGTCACCGCCTGCGCACGGTCGAAGAGTTTGGCCGAGGCTGGGGCGTCGTAGTCGTAGCTCACAACGTCGATTCTCTCACCGGCGGCGGGTGCAACGCGGCGGGGGCGGGGATGTCTTGGCCGGGGTGCCCACTGAACCAGGGTTCACACGGCCGAGCTGTGATACCGGTTCTGCGCCGCCTCGAGTGACCCGGTGAGCAGCGCCTCGACGGCGTCTGCGGCCCGGTCGACGTTCAGCGAGAGCTCCTTCGCCTCCGTCGAGGAGAAGGGCTTGAGCACGAAGTCGGCCGGGTCCTGCCGGCCCGGCGGACGGCCGATGCCGAAGCGGACTCGCAGATACTCCTTGGTGCCCAGGGACTTCGTGATGGACTTCAGGCCGTTGTGGCCGCCGTCCCCGCCACCGCGCTTGAGCCGCAGCGCGCCGTAGTCGATGTCCAGCTCGTCGTGCACCACCACGAGCTGCTCGATCGGTGTCTTGAAGAAGTTGCGGGCGGCCACGGTGGGGCCACCGGAAAGGTTCATGAAGGACTTCGGCTTCGCGAGCACCACGCGCTGCCCGCCGATCCGGCCCTCCACGACTTCGGCGCCGCCCTTGCCGGACTTGAACCTGCCGCCCATGCGCTCGGCGAGCAGGTCCACGACCATGAAACCGGCGTTGTGCCGGGTGGCGGCGTAGCCGGGCCCGGGATTCCCGAGCCCGACCACCAACCAGGGTTCAGTCATCGACGCCGACTACCCTCATCCGCTCTCGTCCGCAGCGCGGTACTACTCGCCGGCTTCGGCTTCGCCCTCGGCGGCGGCCTCGTCCTCGACGGTCGTCGCGGCCGGGGTCAGCACGTGGATCACCACGGCGTCGGGGTCGGTCACCAGGGAGACGCCGGACGGCAGCGGCACCTGCGCGGCGACGATCTGCTCGCCCTCCGCCAGGCCCTGCACCGAGACCTCGAAGGAGGACGGGATGTGCGTCGCCTCGGCCTCGATGGAGATGGTGTTGAGCACGTTCTCGAGCAGGCCGCCCGGGGCGATCTCGCCGGTGGTCACGACCGGGACCTCGACGGTGACCTTCTCGCCCTGGCGCACCAGCAGCAGGTCGATGTGCTCGAGGGTGCGCTTGACCGGGTCCTTCTGCACGGCCTTCGGGATCGCCAACTGGCTCTTGCCGCCGACGATGTCCAGGCTCAGCAGGACGTTGGAGTGCTTGAGCGCGAGGAAGAGCTCGTGCTCGGGAAGCGACAGGTGGATCGGCTCTTCCTTGTGCCCGTAGAGCACGGCGGGAATCTTGCCGTCACGGCGCAGCTGGCGGGCCGCGCCCTTGCCGAAGTCGTTGCGCGGCTCAGCCGCGATCTTGATCTCAGCCATGGTGATCACTCCTCAGTGGGGGGTCGGTTTCAGCCTGGACGATCTGGCGAATCGACCCCCGGCCGAGGCGGAGGCTCGGAATGCAGCGAGCCGACACCGCGGCCCGGAGTGCGATCAGCACGTCGATCACGGAGCCGGTCGGTGCCGACCCTGAATTCCAGGTCGGTCCGCGCCACTCCCTCGCCGGGCAACGCGGTAAGTCTACCGGCTGCTAGTCGGTGCCCTCGAACATCGAGGTGACCGAGCCGTCCTGGAATACCTCGGAGATGGCCTGGGCCACGATCGGGGCCACCGAGAGCACGGTGAGCTTGTCGAAGCGGCGCTCGTCGGACAGCGGCAGCGTGTCGGTGACGATGACCTTGCTCACCCGCGAGTTCTTCAACCGGTCCACGGCCGGGCCGGAGAAGACCGCGTGCGTGGAGACTATGACCACCTCGGCCGCGCCGTTGTCGTAGAGCGCGTCGGAGGCGGCGCAGATCGTGCCGGCCGTGTCGATCATGTCGTCGACCAGGACGCAGACCCGGCCCTTGATGTCGCCGACGATCTCGTGCACCGAGACCTGGTTGGCGATCTTGGCGTCGCGCCGCTTGTGCACGATGGCCAGCGGGGCGCCGAGCTTGTCACACCACTTGTCCGCGACCTTCACCCGGCCGGCGTCCGGGGAGACGATCGTCAGCCGGTCCTGGTCGATGTTCGCCCTGATGTAGTCGATCAGCAGCGGCATCGCCCACAGGTGGTCGACCGGTCCGTCGAAGTAGCCCTGGATCTGGTCGGTGTGCAGGTCGATGGCCATCAGCCGGTCCGCGCCCGCCTGCTTGAACAGGTCGGCCATGAGGCGGGCGGAGATCGGCTCGCGGCCGCGGTGCTTCTTGTCCTGCCGCGCGTAGCCGTAGAAGGGCATGATCACGGTGATGGTCTTGGCGGAGGCGCGCTTGAGCGCGTCCACCATGATGAGCTGTTCCATGATCCACTGATTGATCGGCGCCGTGTGGCTCTGCAGCACGAAGGCGTCGCTGCCGCGCACCGACTCCTCGAAGCGCACGTAGATCTCGCCGTTGGCGAAATCCCGAGCCTGGGTCGGCACGAGTTCCACGCCGAGCTCCCTGGCGACCGCCTCGGCGAGTTCCGGGTGCGCCCGGCCCGAGAAAAGCATCAGTTTCTTCTGGCCGGTGGCCTCGATCCCGGTCACGCGAGATGCTCCTTGGCGAGTTCGTGGGCTTTGCCCGAACCTGTGTCGAATGCGGGAGATCCTTCGGGCAATATCCTGTTCATCGTCAGACGGCGGGATCTGCCCCGTCCTATTGTCGCAGAAGTTGTCCCCTGCAGACCCCCACCGGACACCGTACGGACGTGTGCGGTTCATCCCATCCGTGGGGGTACTTGAAGTCCATCCCTTGTCACACTGTCGGTTCGGCGGGGGTCTGCGCGACCGCTTCGGCGGACTCGGCCGCCTTGGCCGCCTTGGCCCGGGCGGCCGCCGCGGCGGCCTTGCTCCCCGGGCGTTTGCGCTCGACATAACCCGCGATGTTGCGCTGACGGCCGCGGGCCACGGCCAGTTCGCCGGGGCCGACCGCGCCGTTGATGGCCGAGCCGGCCGCGACGAACGCGCCGTCCGCGAGCTGGGCCGGGGCGATGAGCACCGTGTCCGAGCCGACGAACACGTGGTCGCCGATCTCGGTGCGGTGCTTGCGCACGCCGTCATAGTTGGCGGTGATGGTGCCCGCGCCGATGTTGCAGCCCTCGCCGATCCGCGCGTCGCCGACGTAGGACAGGTGCGGCACCTTCGAACCCTCGCCGACCTCGGCGTTCTTCATCTCGACGAAGCCGCCGGCCTTGGCCCCGCGGGCCAGCTTGGTGCCCGGACGCAGGTACGTGTACGGCCCGACGCTCGCTTCGGGACCGATCTCGGCTCCCTCGGTCGTGGCGTTGCTCACCCTGGCGCCCTCTCCCACGAACGTGTCGGTGAGGGTGCAGTTGGGACCCACCTCGGCGCCGGATTCGAGCACTGTGGAGAGCAGCAGCTGGGTGTTCGGGTGCACGATCGCGTCCCGGCCGAGCTTGGCCTGCACGTCGATCCAGGTGGTCGCCGGGTCGATGATGGACACGCCCTCGCGCATCCAGTGCTCGGCGACCCGCCGGTTGAGCAGCCGGCGCAGCTCGGCCAGCTGCACCCGGTCGTTCACGCCCAGGGTCTCGTGCCAGTCGGCGACCACGTGCGCGCCCACCGGCAGCCCGTCCGCCGCGGCGATGCCGAGCACGTCGGTCAGGTACTCCTCGCCCTGCTTGTTGTTCCGGGTCAGCCGGCCGAGGGCGTCGCGCAGCAGTTTCGCGTCGAATGCGAAGACCCCTGAGTTGATCTCGGTGATCGCGGCCTGCTCCGGCGTGGCGTCCTTCTGCTCCACGATGCCGACCACGGCGGCGTCCTCGCCCGCGCCCTCCCGCAGGATCCGGCCGTAGCCGGTCGGGTCGGGCACGAACGCGCTCAGCACGGTGACGGCGCGCCCGGCCCGCTCGTGTTCGGCCGCCAGCGCGCGCACGGTCTCGGTACGCAGCAGCGGGGTGTCGCCGGTCAGGACGAGCACGGTGCCGGTGAAGTCGCCGTCGGTCGCGGCCAGCGCCTCCATGGCCATCCGGGTCGCGTGCCCGGTGCCGTGCTGCTGCTCCTGGACCACGGCCCTGATTTCCGGGTCCACGCCCTCGAGGTACGCCGCGACCCGCTCCCGGCCGTGGCCGACGACCACCGCGAGCCGGCCCGGGTCTAGGCCGCGCGCCGCCTCGGCGACGTGCCCGACCATGGGGCGGCCGCACAGCGTGTGCAGCACTTTGGGGGTGGCGGACTTCATCCGGGTGCCCTCGCCCGCGGCGAGGACGATGATGGCGGCGGGACGGAGCTCAGAGGGCACGATGCCTACCTACACGTCGGCGAAGGGGACCGCCTCGAGCCTACCGGCTGCGGGTGTACTCGACTCCCGCACTCGCTGCTCGCCGACCGCGCTCCCGGGGGAGGATTCGAACCTCCGTACTCAGAACCAAAATCTGATGTCCTGCCACTAGACGACCCGGGATCGTCGCGCACACCCCGGGTCGGCCCGGAGTCGAGGTCAATGATGCCGTATACGCGGCCCGGGCCGCCAATGCGTTGTGCCGGGCCGGCCGTTCGGGCCCTCCGTCCGCCGGCTCAGCCCCACCAGAAGGCGGCGGCGATCAGGATGTAGAGCCCGACCATGGTGGTGCCCTCGAGCCAGTCGGAGAGTCCGTCGAAGGTGAGGAACGCCACTACGCCCACCGCCAGACCCACCGACGCCATCAGCATCGGGCTGAACACCAGCGTGAAGGCGGTCCCGCCGATCAGCGGGGAGATCAGCACCAGCACCGGCGCGAGTACCAGGGCGATCTGCAACGGGCTGTTGAGGGTCACGGACAGGGCGTGGTCGATCTTCTGCTGCCAGGCGAGCTGCACGCCCACCGCGTTCTCCACCGCGTTGCCCGCGATCGCGACGATCACGAGTCCGGCGAAGACCTGGTTGATGTGCAGGGTCGTCATGGCCGGCTGCAGCGCATCGACGAAGAGGTCGGAGACGTACGCGGCGAGCACTCCGGCGAGGGCGAGCATGCCGATCGCCACCGGCAGCGGCCAACGCTGCCCAGCCGAGCTCTCGCTCCCATCACTCTCCTCGGCAGCGCGGTCGGCCTTGAGCCGTGTCTCCTCCGACTCGGCCTGATGTTCCTCCTCGCGGCGCAGCGACGCCGGCACGGACAGCGCGAAGACGATCAGCAGCACCACGGCCGTGACCCGAGAGAGCGCCTCCTCGTGGTGGCCCGCGGCCGCACCCACGTAGTGGGCGAGTGAGGGCACGAGCATCGCCGCCACCGACAGGATGAGCAGCGACATGATCATTCGGGCGCGCAGCTCGGAGAAACGCAGCATGCCGTGCCGTCGCCCGCCGACCACGAAGGCCAGGCCGAGCACCAGCAGCAGATTGCCGAGGATCGAGCCGATCAACGCCGCGGTGACCACGTTGATCAGCCCGTGGCGCAGCGCGAAGACGCAGACGAACAGCTCGGGCAGGTTGCCGAGCGCCGACTGGAGGACGCCGGTCCCACCCGGCCCGAGGCGATCGGCCAGCTGGTCCACGGAACGACCGACGAGTGCCGCGAGCAGCGCGAGAGCCAGCGCCGAGATCACGAACGGGAGTACGTTGCCGCTCCCCTTGGCCAGCACCGAGGCCACGGTGAGCACCGCAGCCGCCAGGATGAACCCGAGATCCACGCGGCTGAACGCGCCGAACGCTCCGGGCAGGCCGGGGCCCGCGGGCGGTGGAGCGGGGGCGGACTGTCGCCGCGGCGGACCTTGCTCCTGATGCCCTGTCACGCGCCAGAGGTTACGGCAAGTCGAGAATCTTCTCCCGCACCGCGTACATCACTGCCTCCATGCGGGAGTGCAGCTGCAGCTTCTCCAGGATGTTGCGCACGTGGTTCTTGACCGTGTTCTCACTGATGAACAGGGTCTTGGCGATCTTGCTGTTGTTCGCGCCCGTGGCGATGAGCTTGAGCACCTCGAGCTCGCGCTCGGTAAGCCTGGGCGCGGGCGGGCCGGGGTTCCTGCGGTCCTCGCCGTGCCGCACCATGGTGGCGAACTCGGTCAGCAGCTTGGCCGCCATCGGCGGGGAGATCAGCGACTGGCCGCCGACCACCGCCCTGATCGAGTCGGCGATCTCGTGCGGCAGCACATCCTTGAGCAGATAGCCGCTGGCGCCCGCCTTGATCGCCTCGTAGAGGTCTTCCTCGTCCTCGCTCATGGTGAGCATCACCACGCGGGCGCTCGGCGCCAGATCCTTGATCGCGGCGGCCGCCTCGATACCGCCGCCGATACCGCCGCGCGCGGGCATCTTCACGTCGAGCAGCACCAGGTCGGGCAGCAGTTCCGCAGCCTTCGCCAAGGCCTCGTTGCCGTCCCCGGCCTCGCCGACCACCTCGATATCGGGCTCGGTCTCCAGCACCGTCTTCAGGCTCAGGCGCATCAGGGCGTGGTCGTCGACGAGCAGGACCCTGATCGGCTCCTCGCGTCGGGCCGCGCTCACCGCGGGCCCCGGCCGGTTATCGGCCATCGTCTTAGCCCCTCCCTCGGGTCTCGCCGCCCGCCGGGTGCCCGGCCGATAGTCGACCGGGCACGCTCGGTAGTCGGACCATCATCGTATGGGGTCGCTGACTCCTGATAATAGTCCTCCGTGCGAGTTGCATACGCACGCTTGCATCCGGAGCTTCCGGATGCAACGGCGCACGCCCTGCGGGGAGCTGCTGACGGCCGCTCAGACGGCGGCTCGTCCACCATACTGCTCGGCGAACTCCGTGTAGTGCGCGGAGTCGTCCAGCCTGATCACGCCGTAGTCGTAGCCCCGGCGCCGGTAGACCACCGAGGGCAGTTTGGTCTCCGAGTCGACGAACAGGTAGAAGTCGTGGCCGACCAGCTCCATCTCGTAGAGCGCCTGGTCCAGGCTCATCGGCGGGGCCGCGTGCGTCTTCTCCCGCACCACCAGCGGCCCGTCGCCCTCGACCTCGATCGAGCCGACCATGTGCCGGCCGTTGCCGTTCGCGTGCTCGACGCCGTTCACGCCGGCCTCCTCGGCCTCGGCGGACTCCGCCGGACGCGGCAGGTAGTCGGCGGCCTCGAGCTCGGCCAGGGCGGAGGTGGCCACCGCGACGGACATGGGGCTGCGCCGGCCGTGGTGCACCCGCCGCCGGTCGGCGGCCTTGCGCATCCGGCCCTCGAGCTTGCCGACGGCCAGGTCGAGTGCGGAGTAGGCGTCCTGGGCGCAGGCCTCGGCGCGGATCACCGGGCCGCGGGAGCGCATCGTGAGCTCGATGCGCTCGCAACGCTCGGACTGGCGGGGGTTGCGCTCCTTCGAGAGTTCCACGTCGAGGCTGATGACCTTGTGGTCGTAGCGCTCGATCCGGCTGAGCTTGTCCTCGACGTGCTTACGGAACCTGTCGGTCACCTCAGCCTTGCGACCCTTCACGACGATCTCCACGGGTGCATCCCTCTCGCTTGTTCCGTCAGGGTTGTCTGACCATACGCCCGAACAGTTCGCATTTGTAGGGAAAGGTGGGGATAGATGCCTCTCGTTTAAGGCGGAAACGGTTCGGGTAAGGCGGGCTGTCGCCGCCGGGGGCAGGCCCTGATTGCCTCGTATTGAAGGAACGTAATCCCTGAAGCGTCCATACGGTAGACCTGAGCGGTCTGGCTCCTCCATGCGGGTGAACCAAGGGTGAACCGGAGCCCGCTCGGCCGCGCGGGCGGGTGCTCATTCGCCTAAGCCAAGGGCAGGTCAGCGGCATATATAGGGGGCGTAGGTCAGTAGTGGTGGCGCCCCCAATGCCCCCATGCCGGGCATGTATTCGTCGGCGGGCTCAGAAGAAATGCCTCGGCCCTCGATGCCTCGTCTTTGGCTGCCTCGTCCCTAGATGCATTGTCCGTCAGCGCAGTCGCGCGGCGGCGAGGACGGCGGCGCCAACCGGAGCGTTGCCGGCCGCTCGCAGGGCGCGCGCCGCCTCGGCCAGCGTCGCTCCACTGGTCACCACGTCGTCCACAAGTACCACCGGACGCTCGCCGAGCAGCCGGGCGCTCGAGGCCCGCACGGCCAGTGCCCCGGCCAGGTTCTCCGCCCTCGCCCGGCGCCCGAGCCCGGCCTGGTCGGCCACCCGCCGGCGGTGCGTCAACGCGGGCAGCACCGCCGCCGCGCGACCGCTCGCGCGCAGTCCGGCCGCCGCCGCCCGCGCCATCCGCAGCACCGGGTCCTGGCCGCGGCGCACCGTCGCCGCCCGGGTGGAGGGCACCGGCACCAGCCACAGCGGGTCGGCTCCGGCCGCCGCGGCCTCGGCGGCGCGCGCTAGCTCGCGCCCGAGCGGCTTGGCCAGGTCCAGCCTGCCGTGTTCCTTCTGCGCGATGATGATCTCCGGCACCGGGTCCAGATAGGCCGCCAGCGCGAGCACCGGCAGCATCTTCGGGCCGCCGTTCTCTCGCCGCGGCAGCCGGGCCGGTACGGGCGCCCCGGAAAGGCTGAGCGCGCACAGCGGGCAGAGGCCGGGCAGCGCGGAGTGGGACCCGGATTCCCCGCACCCGGCGCATTCAGCCGGCAGGATCAGGTCGGCCAGCAGCGATCCCCAGCTCTTGAGCCCCACCTGACTGATCATAGACAGCTCGGTGACCGTGCGTCAGCGGACTGCCGATGTCGCGTCGGCGGTTGGCCTCAGGAGCCCGCCTCGGTAGCTCGCCTCAGTAGCTCGGCCAGGTGCCGGTGAGGTTGGACAGCGGCTGCGCGGTCTCCCCCTCCACGGACAGCTCATAGAGCAGGTTCTGCTTGCCGACGGCGGCTTGGGCGATCGGTTGGCCCGTGGCGTTCCACACGAACTGGGTCGTGTCACTCGGGGGGCTGGCCTGGACCGGCTGCTCGGTGAGCGAGTCGTACACGGCGGAGCCGTCGGCGTAGACCTGATAGAGCCCGAGCGACTGCGAGCTCGACTGAATGCCGAGCACTGCGAGCGTCTCCTCGTTGTACCAATCGAAGTCGCTGATCGAATTCCAGGAGCTCGCCGCGATCTCGGGGTTGGAAAGATTGAGCTGATAGGAGCCGTTGCTCGAGGAGGCCGCCGTGATCGCGATCGAGTAACCGTCCGCGTTCGAGATGCCGACCGCCACCCGCTCCCCGTCCGGCGCAGCGGCGACCTGGACGATCTGCCCGCCGTCACCGAGCCCGGTGACGGCTACCTGGTTCAGCTCGCCGCCCCCGTAGCGGTAGATGCTCACCACGCCGTTGATCTTCACCGTGAACCACAGGTCCCCCGCCGTGTCCCAGCTCATCTGCTGCACACTGCCGGCGATGGGGGTCCCCGAGGTCGGGTAGACCTGGGTCAGCGGGTAGGTGCCGCCCAACTCGCGGGTGACGTACACCGTCGATCCGTCATGGCCGACCAGGGCGAAATTCGTCTTCCTGGGATCGGCCGCGGTGCCGGGCTCGACCGAGATCGCCTTGAACTGCGTCTTAGCCGGGCCGATTGCCAGCGGGTCGATGGTCGTGGTGGATCCGGAGGCGTGCACCTCCTTCACCGTGCCGTCGTCCGCGATCGCGAAGAACGTGCCGACGCCCTGGCCGGAGCTGTCGCGGGCGTTCAGTCCGTAGCCGTTGGAGCCGCTGGTGGGCGCGTCGGCGGTGAGCGTATGACCGCTTGACACGTCGTCCAGATTCAAAGTGCTCACTTTGGTACTCAGGCTGTAGAGCGTGTACGCGAATTGGTTGGCCAAGCCCTGGCAGTCGCTGGTTTTCTGCGTGCAGGCGCCCTTGCCGTCGATGGTGACGGTCGCCGTGCCCGAGCTGTCCAGCACCACGCTCTTGAAGACCGCGTCGGTGACGGGATCAGCGAGCGCGGGGCCAAGCCCGGACGGCACACCCCGAATGATCAGCTGCACCAAGTCCTGGGCCACCGTCAGATCGGCATCGACGGACGGCAGGTAGACCTGAGCGGGCACCAGGTCGCCCGTCTGCGCGTAGTTCCCGCTCTGGTAGTACACGGTGTGCCGGGAGTAGGAGGACTCGAAGTCCGAGCGTTCCATCAGCACGCCGAAGCCCGAAGGCAGCGAGGATATCCGGCAGCCGGCCTTGGTCTGGGAAACCTGGAACGTGTAAGTCGGCGCGCCGCTCTCGGCCGTGTACAGCCCGAAAGGGTCGAGCCTGCCGACGAGGTTGCCGCTGACGGTCACCGAGACCGATCCGGCAGTGCAGTCCGAGCCGGTCGAGCCCTGATCGCCAAGCGCGCCGCTTGGCTCCTCCGGGTTGTCCGACGCGGCGGAATCGGCCGACAGCGGGTAGCTCTCCGAGTAGTCGGCGAGCACGATCACTTTCTTCTGCTCCGACTGCCAGTCGGAGTGTGCTTCGCCGGTGAGGTAGTCCGAGGCGATGCCCTGGTTCGACGCGCCGCTGCGGGCAGCCTCGAGGAAGCCGCTGACTATGTTGGTGGGAGCCTCACCCGGGCTCGGCGGCGAGGGCCAGATCTGCATCTGCAGGGTTCCCGCGCTGTCTTCGGGCACCGAGGTGATCGACCCGCTCTGCTGCAGGCTCGCACAGCCCGAGGCCAGCATGGCTACCAACACCGCGACGAGCGCGAGCACCCGTATCCTGGCCGCTCGCGTCGGCCCCGAAGCCTTCACCTGCTCACTCCCCCTCGTCGCTGCGCGGTCGCTCGGATCCCTCGGTCTGCCCGCCTTCGGCGGGCCGCTCCGTTTCGGCGGTCCGCGCCTGGCTCTCCGCGGCGTCCGTCACGTCCGTCACGTCCGCGCCGGGCAGCACGAAGACGTTCGGGTAACGCTCGAGGCGGGAGGAGGAGTCGCCGAGCGCGGCGACCTGGGCGCCGGTACGCACCAGGCCACGATGCGCCGAGGCGGCGGGCGGCAGTCGCCGGTGCCGCTGGTGATGCAGCGAGTCCTCCGGCTCGAGCCGGATCGGCGAGTGCAGCAGCTCGGTGCCGACGGTGCGCGGCACGGTCAGCCGGAACTGGGTGCCGTCACCCGGCTCGCCCCAGGCCTGCAGCCAACCGCGGTGCAGCTTCGCGTCCTCCAGGGCGATGGACAGGCCGAGACCGGTGCCGCCGGTGGTGCGCGCCCGCGCCGGATCGGCCCGCCAGAAGCGGTTGAACACCAGCGAGGACTCGCCGGGACGCAGGCCCACGCCGTAGTCGCGCACGCTCACGGCCACCGCGTCCTCGTCCGCGGCTACGGTCACCACGACGTCCTTGCCCTCGCCGTGTTCGATCGCGTTGACCACCAGGTTGCGCAGGATCCGGTCGATCCGCCGGGTGTCGACCTCGGCGACCGCGGACTGCTCGGGGAAGCGGGTGACCATCCGGCTGCCCTTGCGCTCGGCCAGCGGGGCCGCGCCGTCCACCACCTTCTGGATCAGGATCCGCAGATCCACCGGCTCCGCGTCGAGCACCGCGGCGCCCGCGTCGAAGCGGCTGATCTCCAGCAGGTCGGCGAGCAGCTCCTCGAACCGGTCGAGCTGCGTCTGCAACAGCTCCGCGGAGCGCGACACCGTCGGGTCGAAGTTCTCGCGCTCGTCGTGGATGAGGTCCGCCGCCATCCGCACGGTGGTCAGCGGGGTGCGCAGCTCGTGCGAGACATCGGAGACGAAGCGCCGCTGCATCCGGGAGAGCTCCTCGAGCCGCCGGATCTGGCTCTGCAGGTTCCCCGCCATCTTGTTGAAGGACGTGGCCAGCGACGCCAGGTCGTCCTCCCCGCGCACCCGCATCTGCTCGTCGAGCCGGCCGGCCGCGAGCCGCTCGGCGATGGCCGCGGCCATCCGCACCGGCGTGACCACCTGCCTGGTGACGAACCAGGCGATCACCGCGAGCGCCAGCACGAGCACCAGGCCGGCCAGGGCCAGCGACTCCTCCACGATGTTCAGCGTCGTCTGGTCCTGCGCGAGCGGGAAGATGTAGAAGACGTCGGCGCTCAGTCCGCCGCTGACGGTCACCCGCTGGCCATAGAGCACGGCCGGTACCTCGGTCGTCTGGCCGTTCGCGGCGGTCTCCTCCAGCGTGGCGTACATGCTGAAGGTCTGGTTCACGTTATTTTTGAGCTGGTTGGCGAAATCGGCCGGGATCATCGAGGGCACGCCCGCGCCCGGGGTGTCCTGCGGCGAGATGGCGCTCGCGCCGGCCCCGCTGATCTCCACCACCACCTGGTAGAGCTGGCCGTTCGCGGAACCCGCGTTGAGCTGCTTGCCCAGAAAGTTGACGGCGTCGCTCAGGTTGGTGTCGTTGAGCGTGCCGCTGCTGTAATTCTGCAGCTCCTGGCGCGTGTTGTAGAAACCGCTGCCCGCGATGCCCTTCGCCACGCTCTGCCGCGTCTGCTCGAGACCGCCCGCGACCCGGTCGGCGATGTACTCGCCGAGCCCGACGGCCACGCCGATCGAGAGCACCATCGTCACCGTGACGACCCTGAACTGCAGGGACCGCCGCCACCGGCTGCGCACCTTGCCGGGCAGGCGCAGCGCGGCCGCGGCCCACCGGCGCCACCTCCGCGCCATGATCAGTGCTCGTCCCTCATCCGCTCGCCCACGTGTGACGGGCTGCCGGCGCTCAGGCCGGTCCCGCCTTGTAGCCGACGCCGCGCACCGTGATCACGATCTCCGGCTTCTCCGGGTCGTGCTCGATCTTCGAGCGCAGCCGCTGCACGTGCACGTTGACCAGCCGGGTGTCGGCCGCATGCCGGTAGCCCCAGACCTGCTCGAGCAGCACCTCGCGGGTGAAGACCTGCCAGGGCTTTCGGGCGAGGGCGACCAGCAGGTCGAACTCCAGCGGGGTCAGCGCGATCGGCTCGCCGGCGCGCTTGACCGAGTGCCCGGCCACGTCGATGGTCAGGTCGCCGATGGCCAGCGTCTCCGGCTTGGGCTCGTCCGCGCGGCGCAGCCGAGCGCGCACCCGCGCCACCAGCTCCTTCGGCTTGAACGGCTTGATCACGTAGTCGTCGGCGCCGGACTCGAGGCCCACCACCACGTCCACGGTGTCGCTCTTCGCGGTCAGCATCACGATCGGCACGCCGGACTCGGCGCGGATCTGCCTGGCCACGTCGATCCCGTCGCGCCCCGGCAGCATCAGGTCGAGCAGCACCAGGTCGGGCTTGAATTCGCGGAAGGCGCTGAACGCGCGGTCCCCGTCGGCCACCGCCGCGGTCTCGAAACCCTCGCCGCGCAAGACGATGCCCAACATCTCCGCCAAGGCGGTGTCATCGTCGACGATCAACACGCGACCCTTCATGCGAGGTTCGCTCCCTTCCACTGGTTACCTGGACATCCTCGCATACGGCGACAAGTTCGCCCCTAGTACGCGTACTCGACCAAGCAAGTCCTGATTTCGGCTACGCCCACGTTAGCCCGCCGCAAGCTCGTGCGAGCGCCCGGCGGAATTCGGATCTGGCTTTGCCTCTACACCGCATGACACAATCTGGGCTTGCGCGGTTGCGGGCGACCGGCCGCGCGTCGGCAACACGGTGAGGGTGGGGAATGCCGGAGGCGGAACAGATCGAGACGGGACAGGCCTGGGCCTCCCCGTCCGCGCTGCCGACGAGCACCTCGGCCGGCGGCGGAGCCGCGGCGGCCACCCCGTCGAGCCGCGACGAGCAACGCCCGGCCCGGGCCCGCGAGTTCCGCCAGCGTCCCATCCCCCTGCGACCGCTCAGCGTGCTCGAGCTGATCGACGGCGCGGTGGGCGCGGTGCCGTCCGTCCCGCGCGCGCTGCTGGTCCGCGCGGCCGCCGTCATCACCGGCACGGCCGCCGCCGCCCTCGCCTTGACCTGGTGGTTCAACCGCATGATCGGGTCGCTGGTGCAGGCGAATCCGAGCTGGATCTCCACCGACTACTTCGACGACCAGACCCTGAACTACGCGCCCAGCTCGGGTACCCGGATCAGTCTGGTGACGACCGAGGTACTGTTCGCGGTGGTCTGCTCCGGCTTCGCCGCGACGGTGCTCGCCGGCCTTTTCGCCCCGTCGGTCAAGGCCTACGTGGACGCGGAGCCGGTGGATTCCGCACAGGTGCGGGCCCTGCTTCGGGGCCGCACGGCCCGGCTGTTCGCCCTGGCAACCTTCGCCACGCTGCCGCGCGTCGTACTCGTCGCACTGTTCGCCTTGATCACTCGGCTCTCGGCCGAGCAACCCGGGCAGGGCGTCGGCGGCTGGTACTTCCTGATCTGCCTCTGCGGCCTGCCGCTGTGCTTCTGGTTCACCTCGCTGACCGCGGTCGCGGCCCCGGCGGCCGCACTCGAGGGCGCGAGTTTCGGTGCCGCGCTTCGCCGCTCGCGGAGGCTGGCCGGCCGCGGCATGTTCCGAGTCGGCTGGACGTGCCTTCTCACGCTGCTCATCGCGGCGGGCGCGACGCTCTCGCTCGACGTCTTCGGTTGGCAGTTGCGGGACAAGTTCGGCGTGGGCGACCAGTTCGCCGCGGTGCCGGGCAGCCCGGGCTTCAGCTGGTGGCTGGTCGCGTACCTGGTCACCTACCTGCTGACGCTGCTGCTGACGACGCCGTATCGCGCTGCGACGGCGACGTTACTGTACGTGGATCGGCGCTTTCGCCGGGAAGGCCTTGACATCAGGATCGGCTGGGCGAGGCTCGCGAAAGTGAAGCAGGGGTCGGCGTCGTGAGCGCGATTTCCGAGGGCGTCCCGGTGACGCCGGATCAGCAACAGGCCCAGCAGCAGGCCGCGCAGGAGCTGGCGCAGGGCAAGTACCACGTGCCGACGACCCCCGCCCCCGCGTCCTCGACGGCGGCGACCACCGCGGTCGCGAGCCCGAGCCCGACGCCGAGCCAGGCCGCCGCGAAGCACTCGAGCGGCGGCACGATCCTGCTGGTGATCCTGCTGATCGTCGTCGTCGCAGTGGCCGTGCTGCTGATCCTGCGCAAGATCGGCAAGCCGCGCGGCGACGAAAAGGCGAAGAGTAAGAAGAGCAAGAAGCCGAAGCACCTGGCGGGCGGCGGCGCCGAGGTCCCGCTGTTCGGTGCGGCGCTGCACCGGCACAACGCCGAACAGGCGGCGCGCGGCGGCGACTGGCAGGAGGCCACCAGGGAGCGCTTCCGCGCCGTCATCGCGGTGCTGGACGAGCGGGGCCTGCTGCCGGAACGCAAGGACCGCACCGCCGACGAGGCCGCACGCGACGCCGGGGACCTGCTGCCAGAGCACTCGGCGGCACTCCGGGACGCGGCCCGGGCCTTCGACGAAGTCGAATACGGCGAGTACCTGGGCACGCCCGAGGGCTACGCGGTGATCGGCGCCGTGGACGACGCGATCGTCGGAACGGGCCTCGGCGCAGATCTCGGCGGAGGTCTCGGTGGGGGCCTCGACACTGGCAACACCCAGACGACGGCGGTCGGCCGATGAGCTCAAGCGCACCCGCACCCGCACCCGCACCTGCGCCTCGACTTCGCCGACGTCACCGCAGCCTGCTCCCCGCCGTGGCAGCGGTTGCGCTGGCCGTGCTAGGTCCGCTGGGCGCGGCTCCGGCGCACGCCGCGTCCGCGACGCAGGGCCCGTTGATCTCGCCGACGAACGACGACGCAATGCTCAACATGCTGATGGAAGACGGCGTCAGCTACACGACGTCGACCACCGCCGCCGATGCGTCGTCCTACAGCAGTGCCGACGCCACGCTGGTCATCGACCAGGACGAGACCAACCTGAGCAACACCGATATCAGTGCACTGGCGACCTCGACCTGGGGTCGCGTCATCATCCTGAACACCGACTCGAACCTCCTCGCCGCATTCGCCCCGGGGGTCAGCACGGCGGGCGCTGTGTCCCCGGGCCGCGATGCGTCGAACCCGGTCGCACCGAACTGCGATCAGGCGGACGCCAGCGCGGCAGGCTCCGTGGTCATGCCGAGCGAAACCGGGCTCTACAGCCTGCCCCCGGCAAGCTCGAGCGCCACCGCGACGCCGTCCGACGGAGCCTCGAGCAGCCCGTCGAGCAGCACCTCGCCGCAGATCAGCGACGTGACCGGCTGCTATGCCGCGGAGAGCGACGGCCGCCCGGCGATGGTCGCCCTGCACAACACCGCGACCGGCGGTGACGTGATCCTGCTCGGCTGGACGGACTTCACCGAGAACGAGTACTTGACCCAGCAGGGCGACGCGGCCCTGGCGCTCCGCTTGTTCGGCGCGCACAGCACGCTGGTGTGGCTGGCGACGCAGTTCACCCTGGACGAGAACCTCAGCGGCTGCCAGGGCATCGCCTGCGGTGCCAGCGGCGGCGCCACACCGTACGGCACGTCCAGCGCCGGCAGCGGCCAGGGCGCCGGCGGAAGCGGTGGAAACGGCGGTACGGGCGGGGGCGGCGGCAATGGGGGTGGGGGCGGCAGCGCCCAGGCCGTGACGCTGGCACAGCTGATCCCGCACTGGATCTGGTGGATGCTGCTGCAACTGGTCGTGGCCGCCGCGGCGCTGGCCTACTGGCGCTCACGCAGGCTCGGGCGGCTCGTCGGCGAAAGCCTGCCGGTGAAGGTGCGCGCAGCGGAAACCGTTGAGGGCCACGCGAACCTCTACCGGAGGGCGGCGGCCCATGGCCGCGCGGCGGGACTGCTGCGCAGCGCCGCGGCACGGCGGATCGCCCCGCTCCTCGGACTCCCGGCGGGCCCGGCCGGACGCGCACCGGCAACGCTGGTCGGCCCGGTGGCCGAGCGCCTCGGCTGGCCCGCGGAGCTCGTGCAGACGATCCTTGCGGGCGAGTCCCCGACGACCGAAGCAGACCTGGTGCGACTGACCGACCAGCTCGACCACATGGAACAGGAGGTCCGGTCACCGTGACCGAATCCGGAGCATTCCCGCCCCAGCCCCCGCTCGTGACCGAACCCGGAGCATTCCCGGCTGTGCCCTCACCTGTGACTGAACCCGGAGCATTCCCGGCCACGCCCCCACCCGTCACCGACACATACCCGAACACGCCGCGCACACAGGGCGCGCAGGGATTCCCGCCCCCGCCCGTCGCCAACACGTACCCGGGGACGCCTGCCGACGGATTCCCCACCGCGCCCGGCACGCCCAGCATCCCCAACCAGGCGCACCCACAGACGCAGACGCAGGCTCTGGCACAGGCTCAGCAGCCGCAGTCTCCCCAGCCGCTCGCGCCCACGCGCCCCGCGGTGCCGGTCGCCGCGTCACCCGAGGCCACGGCCGCGCGACGCTCGCTCCAAGCAGTCCGTGCGGAAGTGGCAAAGGCCGTCGTCGGCCAGGACGCGGCCGTCACCGGCATGGTGATCGCCCTGCTGTGCCAGGGCCATGTGCTGCTCGAGGGCGTGCCCGGCGTCGCCAAGACGCTGCTCGTCCGCGCGCTGTCCGCCTCGGTTTCGCTGGAGACCAAGCGCGTGCAGTTCACCCCGGACCTGATGCCCGGCGACATCACCGGCTCCCTCATCTACGACGCCCGCACCGCGGAGTTCTCCTTCCGCGAAGGCCCGGTCTTCACGAACCTGTTGCTGGCCGACGAGATCAACCGCACGCCCCCGAAGACGCAGGCCGCGCTGCTCGAGGCCATGGAGGAGCGGCAGGTCTCGGTGGACGGCGAGCCGCGGATGCTGCCGACGCCCTTCCTCGTCGCGGCGACGCAGAACCCGCTGGAGTTCGAGGGCACCTACCCGTTGCCGGAGGCCCAGCTCGACCGCTTCCTGCTGAAGCTGGTGCTGCCGCTGCCCTCGCGTGACGAGGAGATCTCCGTGCTGCGGCGGCACGCAGAAGGCTTCGATCCGCGGAATCTCGACGCCGCGGGCGTCAAGCCGGTGGCCGGTCCCGAGCAGTTGGAGGTCGCGCGCAACTCAGTCCGGCAGGTGACGGTCGCCCCCGAGATGCTGGGCTACATCGCCGACCTGGTCCGCGCGACCCGTGCGTCCACCGCGTTCGACGTCGGCGTATCCCCGCGTGGTGCAACAGCTTTGCTGCAGGCGTCGCGCGCATGGGCCTGGCTGTCCGGGCGGGACTACCTGTTGCCGGACGACGTGAAGGCGCTGGCAAAGCCGGTCCTGCGGCACCGCGTGCGACTGCGTCCGGAGATGGAGCTCGAGGGAGTCTCGGCCGACTCGGTGCTCGATTCGATCCTCACGGCCGTGGTCGTTCCCCGGTGAGCAACGGCGCGCCGGGAGCAGCATCAGGCGCAGGCACGATGGCCGACACGGCGATCGACACGGCGACTGGAGCCGGACCGGCCATCCCGGGTCCGGCCGGCGATGCCTTCAGCGGCAACGGAAACGGCCACAGCACCGGCAAGCCAGGCAGCACTCGTCAGCAGGCGCTGCGCAGTGTCGTGCTGACCGGCCGGGCCGGACTGGCCGCTGCGATCGGCAGCGTCGTCGTGGCAGCCACGTCCGGCTTCCTGCATGCGCCCGGCCTCCTGTGCGTCGGCGCCTTCGAGGTCGTACTCGGTGCGGGCATCGCGATGGACCTGGCGCAGTGCGGGCGTCCGCAAGACCTCGAATTCACCCGGGACGGCGACACGACCGCGCGTCTCGGCACGCAGGTCCGCGTCGGCATGCTGATCCGCAATACCGGGCGTCGGCCGCTGCGTGGCCTGCTCCGCGACGCGTGGACACCGAGCGCGGGCAACGGATTCGCCCCCACCGGCATTGGCGCCAGCGCCGCAAATAGCACCGTCACCGGCGCTGGCACCGGCATCAGCACCCGTACCGGGCCCGGGCCCGGGCTCCTACCAGTCGAACCCCGTCACGCGCTGGACCTAGCGCCGGGAGCATCTCAGCGCATCGAGACCGTCCTGACGCCGAAGCGCCGCGGCGACAGGAAGCCCGACCTGGTCACCGTCCGATCCATCGGCCCGCTCGGCCTGGCCGGCCGCCAGGTATCGCGTGAGGTGCCGTGGCGAGTGCGGGTGCTCCCGCCGTTCACCAGCCGCAAGCATCTCCCGTCGCGGCTGCTCCAACTCCGGGAGACGGACGGCCGCACCCCGGTGCTGGTGCGCGGCCAAGGTAGCGAGTTCGACTCCCTGCGCGAATACGTCATCGGCGACGACGTGCGCTCGATCGACTGGCGGGCCACCGCCCGGCGCAGCGATGTCGTCGTGCGCACCTGGCGGCCGGAGCGAGACCGGCACGTGGTGATCGTGCTCGACACCAGTCGCACGTCCGCCGGCCGGGTAGGTGACGAGCCGAAGCTGGACTCTGCGATGGACGCGGCGCTACTGCTCACGGCGTTGGCCACGCGTGCAGGCGACAGAGTGGACCTCCTTGCCTACGACCACGATCTGCGCGCATCGGTAACCGGAGCCCTGCCCGGCCGCACCCTCGCTCTCTTCAGCGACGCGATGGCGGTACTGGAGCCCGCGCTGGTGGAGCTGGACGGGTCTTCGCTGACGAAGCGACTCCTCGCGCGCGTGCGGCGTCGCTCGCTGATCGTGTTGCTGACGAGCCTGGACACGGCATCGATCAACGAGGGTCTGCTGCCGGAATTGCGTCAGCTCACCCGCAAGCACACGGTGATCCTGGCCTCCGTCGCCGATCCTCGTATCGCGGAACTGGCAACGGCTCGCGGTGATGCGAACGCAGTCTTCGCCGCGGCCTCAGCCGAACTCGCCCTGAGCGTCCGCCGTCACACCGCCGACGAGCTGGGCCGCATCGGCGTCGAGGTCGTCGACGCTGTTCCTGACTCCTTCGCCCCCGCATTGGCCGATAAGTACCTCGCCCTCAAAGCCCAGGGGCGCCTGTAGCAAGCGGCGTCTGGAGTCCTCGAGGTCACGCATCGAGGACTTCATCCATATCTCACAGTGCAGCGGTCAGATCGATCTCGATCAATTGCCCGTCATAGCCGAGCTGGGAGACACCGAGCAGCGTGCTGGCGGTGGTAAACGCAGGAGCGAGATCCGTTGTTGCCAAATGCCGCCATGCCGATGCGAGCACAGGCGATTCCGCGCTCACTACATAGATGACGGAGCGCACGACTTGCTCTGGGCCGGCGCCGACAGCAGCCAGAGCCACCAGAGCGTTGGCGACGACTTGGTCAATCTGAGCGACTAGGTCACCGCGACCAACCAGCGTTCCCGCGGAATCTAGCGGACACTGGCCCGCCAGATGCGCGGTCCGGCCGGCCTCGACGACGGTGATGTGGTGATAGCCGGCCGTGGGGTGGAGCGAGTCGGGATTCAAACGGCTGATGGCTGTTGGGCTCATGTCGCCGAGTCTGCCAGCGACTCATCAGGTCCCGCATCCGGATTTACGTGTGTCCGGGAGAACGCAGCGAGCCCCGGACCGACACGGTCCGGGGCTCGCTCTACGTTGAGTGCGGCGGTGTCCTACTCTCCCACCAGGTCTCCCTGGCAGTACCATCGGCGCTGGCGCGCTTAGCTTCCGGATTCGGGATGGGACCGGGCGTTTCCCCGCCGCCATGACCGCCGCACGTGTGTCAGATACCTCAACCATCGCACCGGGTGGTGCGGGGGAGTATCCGTGAACCAGATAGTGGATGCG
>Ga0073928_10004300_pt1 | contig 21255 bp, 16 predicted proteins | sample PaiPotPPA55metaG_FD_76969 | JGI IMG/M metagenome (GOLD analysis project Ga0073928, IMG submission 76969) | Iron sulfur acid spring bacterial and archeal communities from Banff, Canada, to study Microbial Dark Matter (Phase II) - Paint Pots PPA... ...
ACCCGAAACAGAAGTTGAAACCAAACGGGTTCTGGCATGTATCATCCGATTGTCAAAGAGCAGGTCATCCCAGGCCAGCTGGAAGGACTACAGACGAACCCCGATACTATCGAAACGCGCGGCTCGAGTCAACACGATACTTCCGTTTATTTTGCGGCTGTGGATTTCCTTCGCGGCTGCTTCTCCAGATGCGGATCAATCATCCATCCGAGAATCCTCGCTTGACTCGCGGGCATGCTTCTGACAGAAAGCTGCCTGAAGAAGGTCCCCGCATTTTGCCACGAACCTAAAGGGAGGATGCCACGATGAGAACCAACTACGCGGCGGTAGTTGTTTCCGCGGTTGTCTACTGGTTGCTCGGAGCGGTCTGGTTCGGCTTTCTATTTCAGAAGCCGTGGATTGTGCTCGAACACGTGAATGTGGATCAGGCGAACAGCATGAACCCGGTTCCTTATATCGTTTCGTTTTTGTTGAACCTGCTGATCGCATTCGCGCTAGCGCAGATCTGCGCGTGGCGAAACGCAAACACCGTCGCGCGCGGCGCCGCAATCGGTATCCTTTTATGGCTCGGAATCCTCGGCCCGATTGTATACACCACATACATGTACGAAATGCGTCCTGTACAGTTGTTCGCCATCAACGAGTTTTACCCGCTGGTTGGGCTGTGCCTGATGGGTGCGATTCTAGGCGGCTGGACGAAAAAGTCAGCGTAGCGCGGGCTATCCCGCAGTTCAGGAAAATCTCGGCGACGGAGCGCGCCTGCCGGGATCGTTATCGTGCGCAACAGCGCGCGCGGGTGATGTAAGTCAGTGGCGATCGTGTCGCCAGGTCCAATATTCCTTTTGCTCGTCGTTGTTGCGATCCTTGAAGTCTCGATGGTCCCGGTGCGTTTCGCCTTCCCAGCGCGAATAATAGCCAACTTCATTTTGATCCCAAGCGTGGTAGTCGTTGTGGTAGGGGTCGTAGACCCTGTCGCTCCCGCTTCCGGTACAGCCGCCCAATAGACTTGAAAGTGCCGCCGTAAATACCAACACCGCAGCCATCAAGATGGACGCAATGTCAGACGCAATATGTCGTTTCATGGACTGCCCCCGAGTTACGCCAAACCGGACAATCGTAGCGTCTCGACTGCGGCGGCGCTCTCGGGAAAAATCTGTAACCGGGACAGCACGATACCTGAGAATCCAATTCGCGGGCGAATTGGCTAAGGGGTTTAGTCTATGCGCAGCAGTTAAAAAGCAGGAGAGCGCGTGTTAGAAAAAAATCCCGGGCGGCGAACCGCCCGGCGAGCCTTGCCTTACTTTCCAAAGATTTTCCGCGCGACGAACTACTTGTCCTCCGATTTCTCCGGGTTATGCAGATCGTGCGAATTAACATACCTGCATACGTCCTTCACCGCATTCGAAAGCCACTGCGTCTGCGTCGCGTAAACGGCGTCTCCACCGTGTTTAAACACGGTGAAATGGTAGTTTCCCGACCAGCCCAGAGCCTCGAGCATGAAGTCGGACTTTATTGAATCCTGCGTGATGGTGACGTTCGGGCACTTTTCGCTCAGATTTTTCATGATGTCGGCCCGATAAACCGTGGAGCCAGGCTTGATCACAACCCTCAAAGGCTTGGCCTGCGCGTTCGCACTTCCCGCGCCTGCCAAGATGGTTACAATTGCAAGACCGAGTAGTATTTTTCTCATATTCACTCCTTCCTTCTTTCCCGCAGACCAGATTCCCCTGCTAATATTGACGCATTTTCGCACGAGATGGTTGCTGGGAGAAGTCCTTGGTGCCGTGAGCGTAAAGGGTGGCTGGATCCCCTTGCGAAAATCGATTGTGAGATGATTCCGAACCGGGGAGCCGACGAATGCTTCAGAAGCTTGCTCTGATCGTGCTGACCGCATTGATGTGCGCCGCGCCGCAACGCGCGCAAGGACTGGAAGGCGCCCGCGTAAGCATCGTGCTTACACACGTCACCGTAATTGACACGACGGGCGGGACTTCGCAACCGGATATGACTGTGGTAATCGGTGCCGGCCGAATCACGCGCGTCGATAAGAAACGCCGCGGGCCGATCCCAAAAATGGCGAAGGAAATCGACGCCACCGGCAAATACCTGATTCCCGGCCTATGGGACATGCACGTTCACACTTTCTTCGGCAATTGGATACCCGGCGGTCGAGAAGTTACCCTGCCGCTGTTCATCGCGAACGGAATTACCGGCGTGCGCGACATGGGCAGCGAGCTCGATCTGATTCTCGCGGCGCGCCAGGAAATTGCCGAGGGCCGGTTGGTTGGCCCACGCATGATTGTGGCCGGGCCGATGCTGGATGGGCCCAAAACGCAGTTTCCTGCGTCAATAGCAATTACGACGCCGGAGGACGGCCGCCGCGCCGTCGACATGCTGAAAGGCCGCGGCGTGGATTTCATCAAAATGCAGTCATACGTGCCTCGCGACGCGTATTTCGCAATTGCCGACGAGTGCAAGAAGCAGGAAATCACCTTCGTCGGCCACGTTCCAGACGCGATTCGCGGTTCCGAAGCATCCAACGCCGGGCAAAAAAGTTTCGAGCATCTAATTGGAATTTTTGAAGGCAGCTCAACCGTGGAAGAGGAGCTGCTGAAAGGCCCGAAAGGGCCCGGACGCTTTCTGGAAACTTATGACACATCGAAAGAAGCCGCGTTGATTCAGCTGCTCGCAAAGAATCAGACCTGGCAATGTCCGACCCTCTATTGGGAGCGCGGCCAATGGCTGATCGACGCGCCCGAAGTACGCGATGAAATGAACCACGATCCCGACGCGAAGTATGCTCCAAGGTTTTGGCGCGAAAAAAGCTGGCCGCGATTCACAGCTTCAATCATCAAGGATCTCGACACCGATCCGCTTCCGGTGCGTGAAAAATTCGTCCAGCACGAGCTTGATATTGTGAAAAAACTTCAGAGAGCCGGAGTGCCGTTTCTCGCCGGGACCGACACCGCAGCCGGCGTTGATGTGCTTCCTGGATTCAGCTTGCACCGTGAACTCGAGCGCTTCGTCGCCGCCGGATTCACTCCGCTGGAAGCTTTACAGACCGCGACAATCAATCCCGCCAAATTCCTCAATAAGCTAGGGGACTTCGGAACCGTCGAGAAAGGCAAAGTAGCCGATCTGGTCCTGCTCGACGCCAATCCGCTCGACGACATACGCAACACCCGGAAGATTGAAGCGGTAATAGCAGGCGGGCGCTACTTCTCGCGGGTCAATCTCGACAGCATGCTCGGCGCAGTAGAAGCCTACGCGAGCACGCACTGAAGTTGCGAGAGAGGAATTTGTTTCTATTAGTCGCCCGAAGCATTCCAGAATCGGGGGGACGGAGAGCGGAATTCGATAACCACGCGAGCCTTGCCGCGCACCCGCCTGCCCACGCGAATCACGCGGCACTCATGTTCCATGTTGCGCGGATTGATGAAGAACAGCCGCTGGTGCGGCAGCACCACATTCTCGAGCGAGAGCATACAGCCGTTGTCGTTGACTTCAAGGGTGTAGGCTTCCTCGTGAAACGGCTGCTTATCCGAATCTGACCCGTAGACCAGCAATGCCACGCGATGCACGCGTCGCTTGCTGCTGCGGCGCTCCGAGCGATTCTTTTCGAGGAACTTTTCGATCGCGTTTTGATGGGTCTCTTCGAGCGGAGTCCGGCCGGATTTCTGCGGAAGATCCGGGCCATCGCGCGTCGCGACGGCTGCGCGATGCTGTTCTGCGTCCTTGATCGCGTTCCAAATGCGGCTCAAGACAGTCTCCAAGAATCGATAAGCTTCAGCTGCCGCGTCCACAATATCTTGCGGCGCGAATAGATGCGCAAAGAAGCTGGCGCGAGGTTCTCAATCGGGCAATGCGAGAATGGAGAGGAAGCCCGGCGCGGTGAACCCTCCGCGTGCGGGCCGATGAGCATAGCATTGTGCAGCCACAAATATCGCAGGATCATCAGTCCCTCTCTGGATTCAGCTTTGCACCGTGAGCTCGAACGCTTCGTCGCTGCCGGATTCACGCCGATGGGACCTCTACAGACCGCGACAATCAAGCCCGCAAAATTCCTCAATAAGCCCGGTGACTTCGGAACCTTCGAGAATGGCCAAGTGGCGGACCTGGTCCTGCTCGATGCCGGTCTGCTCGCGACAACATCCGGAACACGCGAAAGATTGCCGCGGAAATCGTAAGTGGGCGCTACTTCTCGCGCTCAGACTTGACAACATTCTCAGCGCAGTGGATCCTACGCGAGCACAGACCAGAAACGCTGCGATCCGAATCTAGCCCGTTTCTAGTTGCAGTAGCCGCCTCTACGCTGAACATCCCTCCAAACATACAGTTTTATATTTACATATATGAAAAACAAGAGTATCGTCGCGTTTCTAAATTTTGTATTCGCGTAAACCATTCATTGCATGTAGGTTATTTTGATATTTGGGTGGATATGAACGTGCAATGAACGAACTCGAGATTCTAGCCATGCTTTTATTGGGGTGCGGGGTGGCGTTGATTTCTTCAAAAGAAAACCTAGGAGGCTGTATGAATTGGAAGCGGTTTATGGCGGTCGTGTTTGCGCTTCTGGTGGTCTTGTCGCTGGGTTCCACGCGACTCGCCGCTCAGACGGCGACAACCGGTGACATTTCCGGAGTTGTGACCGACCCGAGTAACGCGGTTGTTCCGGATGCGAAGCTCAATTTGAAGGACAACTCAAAGGGCAATACACAAGATACTAAGACGAACAAGGACGGCGGCTTCCGCTTCTATTTGCTGTCGCCGGGCTCATACACGCTTACGGTGGCCGCCAGCGGATTCCAGGTTCAGGCTCGCCAAGTTCAAGTTAGCGTGGGCCAGATCTTCACTGCCGACGTGCAGTTGTCACTTGGCGCTTCCACTCAGACGGTGACTGTGACCGAGGCCGCGCCCCTGATTCAAACGGAAAACGGCGATACCGGCACTGCGTTGAGCCAGCAGCAAGTCCAGAATGTGCCGAATCCTGGCAATGACTTGAGCGCCATTGCTCAGCTTGCCCCAGGCGTGGTTACGAACACCCAGGGCGGCTTCGGCAACGTCGAGGCTTTCGGACTGCCCGCGACGTCGAACCTGTTCACGATCAACGGCATGGACGACAACGATCCATTCCTCAACTTGAACAACTCGGGCGCCACCAACCTGCTTCTCGGATCGAATGAAATTCAGGAAGCGGACGTGGTTACCAACGGTTATTCGAGCTCCTACGGAACGTTCGCCGGCATCGACGTCAACTATATTACGAAGTCCGGCGGCAACGACTTCCATGGCAACGCGATTTATTACTGGAACGGCCGGGCGATGAATGCCAACGACTGGATCGACAAGGCAAATGGTCTTCCCCGAGCATTCGACAACGCCAACCAGTGGGCGGCCTCGATCGGCGGTCCCATCAAGAAGGACAAGCTGTTTTTCTTCTTCAACACCGAGGGTTTGCGGGTACTGATTCCGGTGCCTTCTGAAATCGTCATTCCGACGGTAGCGTTCGAGCAGGCCACCATTGCCAACCTCACGAACCTGGGCGACACAGCTTCGATTCCCCTTTACTGCCAGAACCTGGCAGGAATCTGCCCCGGCGTGACGTCAACAAACGGCAAGGATGGCTCCGGAATCTTCAATCTATACAATGCAGTTCCGAATCAATCGAGCGCGGTGCAACTCCCGGGCGGCGGTTGCGACGATCTTAGTATCGCTGGGTTCGTGGGGGGTGCGGCGAAAGGTGGCCTGAAGAATGGGTTTCGGCCTGCCGGGACTACCAGTCTCCAGCCTTGCGCGGTGGGAGTGTTCGAGACGCCAATTAACTTCGCTCCCGAGAAGCAGATTGCGGGCCGCGGCGATTGGAACATCGGTCCGAACGACCGGGCTTACCTCCGAATGCAGTATGACCAGGGCATCCAGCCGACGGCCACGGATCCGGTCAACCCGGTGTTCAACACACAGAGCGACCAGCCGGAGTATCAGGGGCAATTGAATGAAACGCACATTTTCAGCCCCACGCTGACGAACCAGTTCTTGATGGCGGCGACGTGGTACTCCGCAATCTTCAAGTCCGCGAACGAACCCGCTGCATTCGCCGCGTTCCCCGGATCGCTCTCGTTTAATGACGGAGCGCTCAGCGGACTGGGCGGCATTCTCTTCGCCTTCCCGCAAGGCCGCAACGTCACCCAGATTCAGTTTGGAGACGACGTCTCAAAAACGATCGGTAACCACACGCTTAAATTCGGAGCCAAGCTCCACAAGAACTATGTCAGCGACCACGACAACGGTTTCTTTTCGACTCCGCTGTATCTGCCTTTGGAGCTGACTAGCTTCTTCAACGGCGGCGATCCCAACGGTGTCAATGCCGGTTCGGGCCCTTTTGCGGGCACACCTGGTGCTGGACTCATCATCCAACACTACGCGCAGTCGCTGAACAATCCGATTCGCCTTTACGAAGTGGCCGGCTATATACTCGATGAGTGGCGTGTGAAGTCCAATTTCACGATTACGCCAGCGTTGCGGCTGGAGCACGCCTCGAATCCGAATTGCGTAACAAATTGCTTCGCGCAGTTCAGCGCTCCATTGAGCACCATCGCTGGGGAACCAGGCGCACCCTACAACACGGAAATTCAAGCCGGCCGCAGCCAGGCACTGCTCAGCTACCAGAACCTTCAGTGGGAACCGCGCGTTAGCTTCGCATGGCAGCCGTTTGGCTCCTCGACGGGCCTGATGAAGTCAAACTTTGTTGTCCGGGGCGGTGCCGGAGTTTTCTACGATATTTTCCCAGGCGCTGTCGCCGACAACATGTCCCAGAACCCGCCACTCGACAATCCGTTTCAGATCGTTTCGCCCGTCATCGGCGGCTCGTGTCCTGGTTTCTACTCTCCCAACCAGACTCCGGGGTCGAACCTTCAAGATTGCGCCAACTCCGCGAACGCCGCTTTCGTCACAGCGTTCAATAGCGGGGGTAACTCGGTCCCCTTTGCGCCTAGCCTGACGTTTTCGCAGAGTGAGACCAAGGCTCCGGAATTCTACAAGTGGAGCTTGGAAATCCAGAAAGGCTTTGGACCGAACGATTCGATTAATATCGGATATTATGGCAACCACGGGATTCACATCCCCGTGTTCAACAATTCCTTGAACGCTTTCGGTTTCCTCGGGCTTCCGGACGCGCCCCCCACCGCACAGTACGGCACGCTCACCGAAATCCAAAGCGCCGGAACCTCCAACTACAACGGAGTGGTAGCTACCTACCAGCATCGGTTCTCAGGCTTTGCTGGTAATGGACTAGTGCAATTCAATTACACCTACAGCCACGCCTTTGACGATGTTTCGAACGGTGGCTTCTTCGCGTTCTCGGGCAACTCAGCTGGTGGGTCCGCGACGAGCCTCTTGAATCCGGAGAACCCGTTCAACATCAAGGGCAACTATGGTCCAGCGGATTACGATGTCCGGCACAACCTGAACGCGAACTTCGTTTGGGAACTGCCGATCCGTAAGGCATTGGGTGGGCACGGCTGGGCGCCTCTTGTGGACGGATGGCAGACGTCGGGTTCGTTCTTTTACCGGACAGGCTTGCCATTCACGGCCATTGATCCGACGTTTACTGGCAGTAATAACTACAATGGCTCTGTGATGCCGACACCGGTTTCTCCGGTCACGAACAACAGCTGCAACTCGGAGCAGTTCTTTGGCCCGGCGGCGCTGGCCAACGGGGCGCAGTGCGCGTTTGCGGCCAACTTCCCGGCCTCGGTGGCGGGCACCGAAACAGCCTTCGGAGGACGAGGTTTGCGCAATTCTCTCCGTGGCCCCTCCTATACCGATATGAACTTCAGCTTCACCAAGAAGACGAAGATTCCTCGGTGGGAGCGCGGTGAATTTCAACTTGGCTTGCAGTTCTTCAACCTGTTCAATCATCCGAACTTTAACCTTCCCAATAACAACATAACGAGCCCCCTGTACGGCACGGTTCAGTCCTTGGTGAATCCGCCGACCAGCATTCTCGGCTCGTTCCTGGGCGGCAACGCATCGCCCCGGTTGATTCAGTTGAAGGCTCAGCTCCTCTTCTAACCCGTTCCCGCAACGCGGGTTCGGCTGTAAGTTCGAAGGGCGTCCCGATACACCGGGACGCCCTTTTTTTTTGTGCCACCTTTATCGATCTAGGCAAGTTTGCCCACGGCCGCGTCGACCCTCGTGCCGGCAAGTAACAGAACATAAGCGGCTTGGCTTTGGCCCGGTGCTGAAACACCGGAGGCTGACGGCGCGTATGTTAGGATGAGGGACTAAACGCGATATGGCCGGCAAAACCTCCATGAAGCTGGGCGAAGCGGTGCGCATCGCCACTGGCAGCTTGTGGGCGCACAAACTTCGCAGCGTGCTTACGCTGCTGGGCGTGGTAATTGGCGTGATGTCGGTGATCGCCGTGGTCAGCATCGTCAACGGCCTGAATCGCTACGTCGCCGAGAAAGTGTTCAATCTTGGCGCGGACGTATTTCTCGTAAGCCGCGGCCCCATCATCATCACCAACATCGACGAGTATCAGGAAACCCAAAAGCGCAGGAAGATTCGCCTCGACGACTACGAAGCGGTCCACGACGCCTGCCAGAGCTGCCAAGCCGTCGGCGCCTCCATCGACCACATGGGCGCCCAAGTAAAATCCGGCACGGACTACCTCTCGAATTCCCACGTCCTAGGTTGGACGCCGGAAATGCCGCTCATTTACGAGCTCGACTTGATCGCCGGCCGCCACATCAATCAACTCGACGTCTCGCGAGGCGCTCCCGTCTGCACCGTGGGCTGGGAGATTGCCGACAAATTGCTTCCGGCGATGGACCCGATCGGCAAGGAAATTCGCGTCGATACGCTCGAATGCCAGGTCATTGGCGTAGGGAAAAAGCTCGGCTCCGTAATGGGCCAATCGCGCGATAACTGGATCATTTTCCCGATCACCACATTCCAGAAGGCCTACAGCAGCGACGATTCCATCCGCCTCTGGGCGAAATCCGGCGACACCACGACTCTTCAAGCCACCATGGACGAAGTGCGCCTGCTGTTGCGCGGCCGCCGCCACGTGTCCTATAGCTCCGCGGATGATTTCACGATCGAAACGAACCAATCCTTCCTTTCGCTCTGGGGCAGCATCAGCGGCGCATTTTTCGGCGTCACCATCGTAATCGCATCGATTTCGCTCGTGGTCGGTGGCATCGTGATCATGAACATCATGCTCGTCTCGGTCACGGAGCGAACGCGCGAGATCGGCCTGCGAAAATCAATAGGCGCGCGCCAGAACGACATACGCCTGCAATTTCTGATCGAGTCTTCGACCATCGCCGCGATCGGCGGCATGTGGGGAATTATTCTCGGCATTTTTCTAGCGAAGCTGGTTTCCTGGACCACCTCGCTGCCCAGCGCCATTCAACCGTGGTCGGTTATCATGGGCCTGCTCGTGGCGACCAGCGTGGGACTTTTCTTCGGCGTTTATCCCGCGTCGAAGGCCGCGCGACTGGATCCCGTAGTTGCGTTGCGCTCGGAATAGAGGAGTCGTGAAATCTTGAGAGAGAGTCGCGGATTCGGCGAATTGAAAGAGGCGGTTGGACTGGCCTTCGACGCGCTCCGCCGCAATCCGCTGCGCTCGTTCCTCACGATTCTGGGCATCGTCATCGGCGTCAGCACCGTCATCGCCATCAGCGCCGTCGTCAACGGCCTGAACACCAACGTAATCGGCTCGGTGGAAGCGCTCGGCTCGAACATTGTGATTTGCTATCGATTTTCCTGGGCCACTCTCGGCCGCCTTCCAGCCGACGTAATCCAGCGCAAAGAACTCAAAGGCGAGTGGGCCGAAGATTTGGCCAAGCTCCCGCACGTGCAGACCGCCGCCCCTTCCCTGCGAATTTTTCACCCGGAACTAGGCGCGGGCTCGAGCGACGTCCGCCGCGGCGACATTCGCGCCAAAAACGTAATCCTCCAAGGAAATACTCCCGCGGTCGCGGACATTTTCAATCTCGATCTCGACCGCGGCCGCTGGTTCAACGAAACGGACCTCGACCATCGCACTTCCGTTGTCGTTCTCGGCCACGACACCGCCGAAACGCTCTTCCCGTCGAACATGGATCCAATCGGCCAGGAAGTACTTCTCGAAGGCCAGGTGTTCACTGTCGTTGGCGTCACCAGCCCGCAGAAGCAGGCCTTCGGCAACGGCAAGAACCCGGAAGACAACATCGCAATCGTCCCGCTCACGGTGATGCGCAAGATGCATCCCGAATTTCACGATTACGTTTTATTCGTCAAGGCCACCGACGCGAGCTTCGTCCCCGTTGTCGTCGACGAAGTCCGCGACTACCTGCGCCGCGCCCGCCGCCTCTCGTCCGAGAAGCCCGACGATTTCGCCATCTTCACGCCGGACGCCTTCATTGATCTGTGGAAGCAAATCTCGGGCGGCATTTTCGTCGTGATGTTCGCGGTCGGTTCGGTGGCGCTGCTCGTGGGCGGCATCGGCGTGATGAATATCATGCTCGTAAGCGTCACGGAACGCACCCGCGAAATCGGAGTGCGCAAAGCCATCGGCGCGCGGCGAATCAATATCCTGATGCAGTTTCTGCTGGAAGCTGTCACGCTTGCCGGCATCGGCGGAGTGATCGGCGAAATCCTGGGCGCTGCGGCCGGGCTTTCCGTCCGCTTCATTTTCTCCGGATTGCCCACCTCGATTTCGCTGTTTTGGGTGCTCGCGGGATTTTCGATATCCGGGATGATCGGGATTTTCTTCGGTGTGTATCCCGCGTGGAAAGCCGCGCGCCTCAATCCCGTCGAGGCTCTTCGCTACGAATAGTCGCTAGCCGCCGCTCTCAGCCAGTTTCTTCAACGAGTCTTCGAACGGCGCTCGCGCAACTCCATTCTCCGTAATGATCGCGGTGATGAATCGCGCAGGTGTTACGTCGAACGTGGGATGTGCCGCGTGCACGTCTGGCGCGATGCGCACGCCGCGCAGATGCGTAACTTCTTCGGACGAGCGCTCTTCGATCGGAATCTGCTCTCCAGTGGAAAGTGACAGGTCGAGCGTCGAAATCGGCGCCGCCACGTAGAAGGGAATTTTATGCTCGCGGGCGAGCACGGCGATTCCGTACGTCCCGATTTTATTCGCCGTATCGCCGTTGCCTGCGATGCGATCCGCGCCCACCACCACCGCTCCCACGCCGCCCGTCTTCAGAAAATGGCCCACCATGTTGTCCGTAATAAGTGTCAGCGGAATGTGGTCCTGATGCAGCTCCCACGCGGTAAGCCGCGCGCCCTGTAAAAAGGGCCGCGTCTCGGGAACGATCACTTCGATCCGGTATCCTCCCTCCACTGCCATGCGAATCACGCCCAGCGCCGTGCCAATTCCGCCGGTTGCCAGCGCGCCGGCGTTGCACTGCGTCATCACGCGGCCGCTCTTCGGCAGGAGTTCGGCGCCAAATCGTCCGATGCGTTCGTCGGCTTCGCGGCGTTCCTGGTGAACTTTCTGCGCTTCCGCCACAAGCTCCCGGCGAATCAGCTCCACCCCGCCGCTTGCTCCGTCTTTCGGCGCCGCGCGCGCCAGTTCTTCAAAGCGGCGCTTGAACCGCCCGATGGCCCAGAACAGATCCACCGCCGTGGGCCGCGTTTTCGCGAATGCATCGCGCATCTCGGCAAACTCCGCGCGCAGCTCTTCCACCGTCTTCGCTTTCGACCGCAGCACGCCGAGCGCAAATCCCATTGACGCGGCCACGCCGATCGCCGGCGCGCCCCGGATGATCATGTCCTTAATCGCGCGCGCCACCTCGCGATAGTCCGTGTACGTGTGGTAGATCACCTCGTTCGGCAGTTTCGTCTGGTCGAGGATTACGACGCCTTCGGGCGTCCATCGGATTGGTTCTACGGTGCGCAATGCAATTTTCCCCGTAAGGCGCGCCGCAAAAATGTGGCGCGGATTTTATTCTAGCCGATTCTTGAACGTCCAGCCGAACCTAGCCTACGAAATGTTGTGAGATGCTGCCTTCAACGCCCGGCTGGGAAGTTTCGGAAGCCGTGCGAGGTCACTACAAAAGCCAGAAAAATGAATGAATTGTAGCTGACATGCAGCAAATAACTCGCAACTACCGTCCGCGTGGAAGCGCGCACCGCCGTAAAAACGATGCCAACGAGTACCAGCAGCCCGATCTGTCCCCAGCCTCCCCACAATTGCGCGGCGTGCAATAATCCGAAAATGGTCCCCGTCACAATGACCCCGCCCGTCACACCGAAGCTGCGCGCCGCGACCGGATACAAATACCCTCGAAAAATCGTTTCTTCGATCACCGGCGCCACGATCACCGCCATCAGCATCAGCAGGATGGCGCTGCGGCGGTCCTGAAAGAAATTCTCGATCGGCAACTTCGTCTTTGGCGCGAATGCCGCCGAAGAAAGTTGGATCATTAGCGAAAACAGGAACCCACCGCCCAGAAGTCCCAAATAAGCAAGGCCGCGAGGCGTGGTTCCGGTTTCAAGGCGCCGCCAGCCGATCGTTCGCCAGAACGGCAAACCAAAATGCAAGCGCACCTGAGCCGTAAGGTACGTGAGAAGCGCCACGTCGAGCAGCACTTCCACCACGATTGCGAAAAAACTCTGCTCGCTCACGGATTTGTGAAGCTGCGATGGGCTCACACCCGCGATGCCAAACGCTTTCGCGAGGAACATTGCCAGCAGAATTCCCCCAAGGAAATAAAGGATCGCCAGTATCAATACGTCGGGCCAGCCCCACGGAACCTGAAGGTCCGGCGGAAGCTGGGGCGGAGGGGGTGGGGAATCGTACGGCGCGAGCGTAGCAGGTGCGTTTGCCGGCGTGGCCTCCAGAGGTTCCGCTTGTTCGGAAGTTCGAAAGGGTGCAGGCGGCAGCGGATTATTATCGTCTGGATTCACGAGTCTGGACTGGGCTTGTTCGTCGATTGACTTTACTGGCACAGGCTGCCGCCATGCAAGCCGCACTCTGTGCTAAAGGTTCAACGAATCTAACGGGCGCGATTCCCGTTCGTACCGTTGAATGCGCGAGCCAGAATCTGTCCGGTGTAAGATTTCTTCACGCGCGCCACTTGCTCGGGGCTGCCTTGCGCCACGATTCTTCCGCCCTCTTCGCCGCCTTCCGGGCCGAGGTCGATGATCCAGTCCGCCTGCTTGATGACGTCGAGATGGTGCTCGATGATAAGCACGGTGTTCCCGAGACCGACGAGGCGATTCAGCACGTCAAGTAGCTTTTTCACGTCGTCAAAATGCAGCCCCGTCGTCGGTTCGTCGAGGATGTAGAGAGTGCGTCCCGTTTGGCGTCGCGAAAGTTCGCGCGCGAGTTTCGTGCGCTGCGCCTCGCCGCCTGAAAGAGTTGTCGCCGATTGCCCGAGCTGGACGTAGCCCAAGCCCACATCCACCAGCGTTTGCAGCTTCACCTGGATCGCGGGAATGTTCTCCATCACCTTCAGCGCCTCTTCGATGGGCAAATCGAGAAGGTCGGAAATCGAGCGGCCTTTGTAGCGGACGGCGAGCGTCTCCGCGTTGTAACGCTTGCCGCGGCAAACTTCGCACGTAACGTACACGTCCGGCAGAAAATTCATTTCGATGCGCCGCTGGCCGTCTCCCTGGCACGCTTCGCAGCGGCCGCCCTTCACGTTGAAACTGAATCGGCCCGGTTTGTACCCTCGCTCGCGTGATTCTGGAAGCAGCGCAAAAAGTTCGCGGATGGGCGCGAATACGCCCGAGTACGTCGCCGGATTCGAGCGCGGCGTCCGGCCGATAGGAGCCTGATCGATTTGAATCACTTTGTCGATGTGTTCGCTGCCGGTAAGTTCGCGGTGCGCGCCCGCCTTTTCCATCGATCGATACAGCTTTGCAGCAAGAGCGCGGTAAAGAATATCGTTCACGAGCGTCGATTTTCCCGAGCCGGATACCCCGGTGATCACCGTCAACAAGCCAAGCGGAATTGTGACGTCGATGTTCTTGAGATTGTGCCCATGCGCGCCGAGAATGGCGAGAGACTTTCCGTTCGCGCTGCGGCGCTTCTCCGGAATCGGAATTTTGACCAGGCCCGAGAGGTATTGGCCCGTGAGCGACGCAGGATTCGCTGCGATCGCTTCCGGTGTGCCGGCCGCGACCAGGTAGCCGCCGGCCTTGCCCGCGCCGGGACCAAGGTCCACAACGTAATTCGCGCGGCGAATGGTTTCCTCGTCGTGCTCGACCACCAGCACCGTGTTTCCCAAATCCCGCAGCGTTTCGAGCGTGCTGAGCAACCGGCCGTTGTCTCGCGCATGCAATCCAATCGACGGTTCATCCAGCACGTACAGCACTCCCCGAAGCCGCGACCCGATCTGCGTCGCCAGCCGGATGCGTTGCGCTTCTCCGCCCGAAAGCGTGGCTGCGGAACGATTGAGCGTTAAATATCCCAGTCCTACGTTCAGGAGAAAATCGACGCGCTCGGCGATTTCAGAAAGCGGGCGCCCGGCGATTTTTCGATGGCGCAGCGACAATCGCCCGCGGATTTTTTCCACCGCCGCGCGCGCCTCTGAGAGCGGCAGGGAAGTGAAATCCGCAATCGACAGCCCGGCGATTTTCACCGCAAGACTTTCCGGACGCAAACGGCGCTCGCCGCACGCAGGGCACGGTGCGGGCGACATGTATTGCGTCAGCCATTCTCGATAGCTATCCGAGTTCGATTCCTCGAGATTGCTTTCGAGGTGTCCCAGAAGCCCCTGGAAATTGAGTTCTTTGCTCGGTGCTCCGTTCGAAGGATTACCGTGCAGGATGAGGTTCTGCACTTTGCGCGGGAACTTCTCAAATGGGGTGTCGAGATCGAAACCATACGCAACCGCGGCAATGCGCAACGTCTTTTGCAAAAACGCAGAACCGGAGCCTGGGCCCAGGCCGCCTTCGAAAAGCGGCTTCGACCAATCCACGATCACCTTCGCGGGGTCGAAATCGTACTTCGAGCCAAGGCCGTGGCATTCCGGGCAGGCGCCGTAAGGCGAATTGAAGCTGAACGAGCGCGGCTCAAGCTGCGGTACGGAGATCCCGCAATCGGGACAGGCGAGCTTCTCGGAATAAACGTGTTCCTCGCCTCCGACGACAACAATCGTCACGAGCCCGCCCGTGAGCTTCAGCGCCGTTTCGATGGATTGCTCCAGCCGTTGCGCGATTCCATTCTTCAGCAGCAGGCGATCCACGACCACTTCAATCGTATGGTTCTTTCTGCGATCCAGCGGAATTGGTTCGTCCAGGTTTACTAGGTCGCCGTCAACGCGCGCGCGGACGTAGCCGTCCTTCGCGAATTTTTCGAGCTCCTTTTTGTATTCGCCTTTCCGTCCCCGGACCACTGGAGCGAGCACCATGATCCGGTCCTCGGGCTTCAGCGCCATCACCGACTGCACGATTTGCTCGGTGGATTGCCGCGTGATCGGCTTGCCGCATTTGGGGCAATGCGGCGCTCCGATGGCGCTGTAAACCACGCGCAGGTAATCGTAAATTTCCGTGATTGTTCCCACGGTGGAGCGAGGCGAACGTGTGGTGGTTTTCTGCTCGATGGCAATCGAAGGCGAAAGGCCTTCCACCGAGTCCACATCCGGCCGTTCCATCTGATCCAGGAACTGGCGGGCGTAGGCAGAGAGAGATTCGACGTACCTTCGCTGTCCTTCGGCGTAAAGCGTGTCGAACGCCAGCGACGATTTGCCGGACCCGGAAAGACCGGTAATCACCGTGAGCGTATTGCGCGGGATTTCGAGGCTGATGTTCTTTAGATTGTGCTGCCGGGCGCCCCGGACGACGATGTTTTTTAGGCCCATTTGAGTTTGAGGGCCGCCAACAGAAGGCCGCTCTAGACGCTGGGTAGAATGGTCCCAGTGTAATCTCCCAACATAGCAAGCCGCTCACGCCGGGTCAACAACCGAGCATCGCTACTCGGATTCCCACAGACATACACGATCTACCTGACGGAGGATTTTACTGCCGGATAGGATTTTTTACCCGCGGGCGAAAGTCTTAGATCGCTTGTTTTCAATAGATTAGCTTTGGTTTCCCGCGTGCGATATGTTCTGCCTGTCAGGGGGAGGAAAGCCGAGGATCCCTTCGGGGATTGAGGGCTGGGCCGGCTTCCTTCCCCCGGCTACTCTCCGCCGATCTGTTTAGCCACCACTCCTCTTAATTTATCGGGACCGGCGGAGGTCCGTCCGCACTTCTATCCCTCGACTTGCCGTAAAGGCCATACTTGCTGCAAACCGGCGCAAAAGTGGTTTTGCCGCCCAGAGCTGCCCACCCAGTCTCGTTGAGTCTTCGCCCGCTGATTGTCACAGTCTCCATGAGTATGCTTCCTATCCCGAGCAACGACTGGCGATCTCCACTTCCCGTTTCGAAACGTGCGAAATTGATGTGCGTTTCGCGTCCTTTCCAATTCTCAACAAGCAGGACTAAGGCAATCGAATGCGGGAAAGGATGCAGCGCGAGCCGGACCTTGAAAACTTGATTGGAGGATAAAGGCCCCGAGGCAAGAAGGAGAATAGGCGCACTGTGAGGCAGGAAAAGTCGAAGCTTGTATCGGCTAGGCTCTCGCCGCCGGCTTGGTTATTTCTAACTCTCACGGCGGCTGCGATTGCAGCATTCTTGCTGTTAGGCGTGCTCGGATCCAATTAGGCGGCGAAACGCCATGGCCCGCGCGAGGCTCACCGATGTCCTTGCGGGCCGGGCAAGTGATGGGGTCGGGAGATCCCCTCAAATATTGAGCGACGACTTCCTGTCCAACCCCCCGGACGCTGGCGCGCGCTATTCCGAACGCCGATTGAATCCCCGCTATGCCTTGATTGCCGCCGTTCAAATCATCGACCCGATCGGCAAAATACAGCTTTCAGGACGCACTTCGGAAGTAAGCGTGGGAGGCTGCTACGTGGACGTTTTGAATACGCTCCCGTCCGGCACCGTCATTCAAGTCCGCATCCAGCGCGATAAGGGAACGTTCGAATCGTGGGGACGCGTGAAATACGTTCACGAGTCTATTGGAATGGGCGTCATGTTCTTTGACACAACCCCTGAACAAAAAGAAGTCCTTCGGGTATGGGTTGCTGAACTAAGTTCGTCGACAGCGCCCGTGTGACTTTGCTTTCGTTTCGCGTGGTCTTGGTGGAATGCGGTTTAGTATTCGAGGAGGCGCCAGCGGTTAATAGCTGCCCAGTTCCGAAACGTACTTTAGGTTGGCGTTCAGCCGCTGGTCCAGAACGGCAGCGGCGTATCTCGAGCAGGTCACCAGTTCCTTCTTGGCCCATTCTGAAATCGCCGGCGCATTTTTCGCGCAGATCGCTTCAATCCCTCGGATCATTCGATAGTACATGCGCACCTGTCCGAGTCTCGAATCGGCTTCTCCCGTCGTGGGGCAAATGTTCTCCGCCGTGCGCGCCAGAACGTCGAAGTGCGCGGCGCCAATCGCTTCCCGGGGAATCCCGGTCGCGATTTCCATATAGTTCGATGGACGCTGTTGCGCAAGGCTGAGCCAAACCGAGCGCCACGAAGTAATGGCGAACTGGATCAGCATCCCGAACGAAATCACGACGATGAAAGCGGCAATCATGGTTGTGGTCTACGGGAGAAGTTTGCCGGATGAAGGCGTGCACCACAATGGAACGATGGTACTACGCGCCAACATGCGGATTCGGTGGGAAATGGCCTCCGTCTGCGCCAGCATCGGCGGATCCAAGGAAATTGCCTTTCCCATCCGCCTCTCCTCCTTCATGACCTTCCCTTAAACCCTTTCCAGTGCGTGTTAAGATGAGGCGTTTTGGGGCGTGGTCCAATTGGTAGGACGCTGCACTGTTAATGCAGACGGTGGTGGTTCGAATCCACCCGCCCCAGCCAACAACCCGGATCATGTTAAGCCACACCGCGCTAGTCCTTGATCAGTCTTTAATGGTGGGCAGGCCGGCTTCCGTCCAGCCCTTCCAGCCACCGTCCATGGAAACCACGTTGTGATAGCCCATGCGCTGGACGTTGTCCGCGGCGAGGGCCGAGCGGAATCCGCCTCCGCAATAGAGGACAATCGTGGTTTCCTTGTCCGGAATGGTGTTTTCGATGTCGCGTTCGATGACGCCTTTTCCGAGGTGGATGGCGCCGGCGGCGTGTCCGCGCGCCCATTCGACGTCTTCGCGCGTGTCGACCAGGATGATTTTGTCGCCTGCATCGATTCGTTTTTTAACTTCTTGAACGTCCCATTCCTTGATTCGCTTCTTGGCTTCTTTCACCAAGTTTAAAAACCCTTCCGCATGCGCCATACGATTGCTCCTTTTTCACCCCAATCTTGATTTTACTTCATGTCCCGCCAGTTGGTTCCGACCTTCGTTTCGGTGAGCAGCGGAACATCGAGCTTGTACACGCCCTCCATTACCTCTTTCACGAGCTTTGTGAGGCGCGGAATTTCTTTTGACGGCCCTTCAAAAAGCAATTCGTCGTGGACCTGGAGAATCATCCTCGATTTGAATTCAGCGGGAAGCCGGCGATCGAGTTCGATCATGGCGAGCTTGATGAGGTCGGCTGCGGCGCCCTGCATCGGCGTGTTCATGGCGGTGCGTTCCGCGAAGCCGCGCAAGTTGGGCTGCGGCGAATTGATTTCGGGTATCTGGCGGACGCGGCCGAACAGAGTGGTGATGCAGCCACTCTTGCGCGTATCGGCGATGGTGCGGTCGAGGAATTCCTTCACGCCGCGATAGCGCTCGAAATAAGTGGCAATGAATTTTGCGGCTTCCTTCGTATCGATTCCTAAATTTTGCGCCAGGCCGAACGCCGAGAGTCCATAGATAACTCCAAAATTGATGACCTTGGCGACGCGCCGGTGCTCGCGGGTCTGCGCGAATGGCGCGACGTCGAATACTTCCTGCGCGGTGCGAGAGTGAATATCTTCGCCGCGGCGGAACGCTTCCACCAACACGGGGTCCCTGGAAAGATGGGCGAGGATGCGGAGTTCGATCTGCGAATAATCCGCGGCGAGAAGCTGGTAGCCGGGAGACGCGATGAAAGCGGCGCGAATCTCGCGGCCGAGTTCGGTGCGGATCGGAATATTCTGAAGGTTCGGGTTCGAGGAACTGAGGCGGCCCGTGGCGGTTCCGGTTTGGTTGAAACGGGTGTGCAGGCGGCCCGTAACCGGATGGACCAGCCGGGGCAGCGCGTCGGCGTAGGTGGCCTTCAACTTCGAGATCTCGCGATGCTCGATTATTTTTTTGGGAAGCTCGTGCACCAGCGCGAGCTCTTCGAGCACTTCCGCGGCCGTGGAGCGCGATTTCACGCGGCTCTTGCGCGGCGGCTGGAGGTTCAGCTTGTCGAAAAGAACTTCGGCAAGCTGCTGCGTGGATTTAACGTTGAATTCGTATCCAGCTAGATCGTGGATCTGTTTTTCGAGCTTAGAAAGTTCTTCTTCCGATCTCGCGGAAATGATCTCCAATTCCTTGGGGTCCACGCGGACACCGGCGGCTTCCATGCGCGCGAGGACGGGAGCGAGCGGGAGGTCGATTTCGTCGTACAGTTTGTCGAGCTTTTGCTTCTCGACGTCTTCACGCAGAACGGGTGCAAGCTGAAGCAGAAAATCAGCCCGCTCGCCGGATGCGCCAGAAAGCGTGCGGTTCAAATGCCGCAAAACGACATCCGCAAACGTGTGATTCGCCGTCGTGGGCCGCAGAAGATAGGAATACAGCATGGTGGCATCGCGAATCCCGGCGATGGCATCCGGGTGGCCCGGCACATCGGGTGCGGCCAGGACGTGGAAGAGCTTTGGATCGTGGACGATCTTGGGGCGATGCGCGTCGGCGAGCCAGTCTTTCAATGCCGCCAGCGCCTTGTTTTCCATGTCATTGACGATCGCCCGCGCCGAACCTTCCTTCGTCGCGATTTCGATGGAAAGCACGCGCGTGCCGAAACCCTCTTCACCGGGATCTTCAGCATCGAGAGTGAGCCAAACCGCCGCCGTGCGGCCGCGCGGAATCGCGTGCAAAAAGTTTCGCAGCTCTTCCGGGGATTCGAGTGTTACATAGTCCGTGTCGCGCGCTTCCGTGTTAGGAGCGGGCGCGAGTTCCTTCAGCAGGGAAGTAAACCCCAGCTCGGCATAAAGAGTGCGCAAAGCAGCGGTGTCCGGTTCGCCCACTCTCATGTTTTCGAGCACGAGCGGCACGGGCGCGTCGGTGGGAATCTTTGCAAGCTGCTTGCTGAGTTTTACGAACTCGCCGCATTTTTCCAGCGCTTCGCGATAGCTCGAACGCTTCACTTCGGAGGCGCGCCTGAGCGCTTCTTCGGCGCTGCCGAACTGCTGAATCAACTGCCGCGCGCCGACGTCGCCGATGCCGGCCTTGCGGCGTTCGCCGGGCGCGGGCTTGTCGTTCGGATCGCGGGCGCCGGGAATGTTGTCGATTGAGTCGCCCATCAAAGCCATGACGTCGGCAACTTTATTTGGCGGCACGCCCATGATTTCTTCGACTTTTTTCTCGTCGATGATGAGATCGCCCTTCGCGGGGTTGAGCAGCCGCACGGGGCCGCCGACAAGCTGCATCAGGTCCTTGTCGCTGGTAACGATGTAGATTTCGAGATCTTTCTTGGCGGCTTGGCGTGCGAGAGTGCCAATCACGTCGTCCGCTTCGTAGCCGGGATATTCGAGGATGGGTAGACGCATCGCGTCGCAGTAGCGGCGAACGAACGGAACTTGTATGGAGAGATCGTCGGGCATGGGCGGGCGCTGCGCTTTGTAAGCGGCGAAGAGCTTGTCGCGGAACGTGGGCGCAGCTACGTCGAAGACCACGGCGAGGTAATCCGGCTTAAGTTTTTCGTTATTCATCAAGCGACGCATCATTGTGGCGAAGAGGTAGGGAACTTTCGTAGGCACGCCCTCTTTGGTCTGGAGGCGGTCCATGGGCGCAAAGAAAGCGCGGAAGATATAGCCCATGGCGTCGACGAGGAACAGGCGTTTTGGCTGTTTTGCGGGCATGAATTTGCGCCGCTCGCGGCGAACTGGTTCGCTGGCAGGAGCGGAGCAAGGGAGTATATCAGGACGACGGCGGAGGCGAGCGAAGCGCAAAAGTACGAAATGGAAAAACTGCATGTTTTTCGCTATTAGACAGCAGCCGATGCTTTGTTTTCTATAATTTAGGAGGGATTCTAATCGCGGATTCGCTATTAGAAATTCGGGGTGAGAGTGCCCTTTATGACGGCCCACGTTCCGCAGAGCGTGGGCCCGGTATCGCCCCGGGACTTGTTCCTCGCTCATAA
>Ga0073928_10004302_pt1 | contig 21253 bp, 18 predicted proteins | sample PaiPotPPA55metaG_FD_76969 | JGI IMG/M metagenome (GOLD analysis project Ga0073928, IMG submission 76969) | Iron sulfur acid spring bacterial and archeal communities from Banff, Canada, to study Microbial Dark Matter (Phase II) - Paint Pots PPA... ...
ATCGCCCAGCCGCCCGGCGGCGATCCAACCCTCGTCGCGGCCGGGGCGGCGGCGTCCACGGGGGCGACGACCCTGCTCGACGAGGCCGGTTCCATCGTGACCCATATCGGGCGCTGTTTCATGACCGGGGCGGCGGGAGCGGCCGGCGCGCTTGGCGCGGCTTTTTATTTCGGCGCGACGACTCCGGCCGGGCGGCGGATGAAACGACTCCCATCGGCGCGGGGGATCAATTCCGGATCGTTTCCAACCCGGATACCGTCATCGCGCCCATACAGCGCAACACCGCCGACGGCTGGGTCAATACCGGGCTCGCGGTGAGCAATCACGAGATCACCTCGGACGGGAGCCTGCAAGCGGCGGCGCATTTGCGCGACCTCGCCGCCGTGGTCGCGGCGATTCCGGATATCGGTCCGCTACCGCTGCGGGCGGATACGCCCATCCCCGATATTTTTGCAAACACCGGCCGCGCGGATCTGCGCGAATTGAATTTCGACAGTTACGTGGCGGCCGGCGCAACTGGCCTGCAGGCGGATGGGTCGATCGCGCTTCTGGCTCTTAGCGTGCGCGGCGCGAGCGGGGCGGCGGCCGACGAACGCCCCGTCATCGACAAGCTTTCGCGAGAGGAGGTGGACACGGCCTGTCCAGCCTATCCGCAGGTTCAGTCTGTAACGTCTTCGTCCTATGATCAGGTCAGGGCGCAAAACCCCCAAGCCACGCCGCAGGAGATCGGCAATCTGGTTCACAAAGAGGTCGAGGCTTTTTTTAAAGGCCGGCCGGGTTCAAGACGAATGCCGGGTTTCTTGGCGACATAGAATTGAAAAGTGGGCTCAGGGTCGCGGGGTCGTCCTTCCTGGATGTATTGAACGACGTCGGCAACGGCACGATTTGCATTTTCGACATCAAGACCGGAATTAGCGGTTTAGGACCGCGGCAAATCTACCGATATTGGGATGCAGCGAAACAAGCTTTCGTATATGCGAAACGGATTTACATCTTGGAGGTCAGACCCTGATGGTGTCGGCTCGGCTCTTAAAATCGCGGATAAAGCCCGTCATTCAGCGCCATCCAAATCTGGTGTTTTTCGATACGAACCTCTTTTTCCAGCCGATCGGCTGGTATCTGCGAGGGTGCATCTTCGGCAGATCGCGGAGCGCCGAATCCGTCTATCTCTATCGCTTTGTCATTCCGCTCTTCGAGCCCTCTATACGAGGCATGATCGGCTGGGGTGGCCGCTTGCGAACGCGCGCAGGGAGCGAGGGTTGGGATGTGGATGCGGACGATTTTCTTGCTGAATTCGAATGGGCTTTCGAGACGGAGATCGCAGCCCATGTCGAGGTCATCTCGACCGGCGAGGATTTCAACCTTTATATCGAAAAGAAGCTCGATTTCACCAGTTGGAGTGAATTAGCCATCGCAATGGGATGCTTGCATATGGGACAATTGGCGGAGGCCAAAAACCTTCTGCAAACAGCAATAAAAGTTTACGAAGCGCTCAAAATACCCAACGAAGCGTCTTCGATTACCAATGCCCGCATGATCATCCACGGCATCGAAACCGACCCGCTCGGCCTCGAAGCAAAATTGATTGCTGCCGCGGTGCAGACTGCCGAGAATTTCAGGATCACAAAGTTCTGGACCCAACCCGAGAAATTCTGGGATAACCCGCCGCAACTGCCTTGAAGCAAGCTTCGGCGCTCAAGGGATTTACATTTTTTGAGGTCAGACCCTGAGGCGCCGTCTCAAGCGGGAAGGCTCCGGCGCAGGCAATTTGGCAGATAGTTTGCCGAGCGTGTCAACAAGGCATTTCAAGCGCGACGGCGGTGGCCTCGCCGCCGCCAATGCAAAGCGTCGCCGCGCCGCGTTTCAACCCGTATTTTTGCAAGGCCGCAAGCAGCGTCACGACGATTCTGGCGCCCGACGCGCCGATCGGATGGCCAAGTGCGCAGGCGCCGCCATGCACATTGACTTTTTCGCGCGGCAAGGAAAGCTCTTGCATCGCCGCCATTGCGACCACCGCGAAGGCCTCGTTGATCTCGAAAAGATCGACATCCGCCACGGACCAGCCGGTCTTGCCCATCAGTTTTCGCAACGCGCCGATGGGGGCGGTGGCGAATTGACTGGGCGCCTGCGCGTGGGTGGCATGCGCCAGGATCGTCGCCAAGGGCGCGATGCCCCGCTTTTCGGCCTCCGAGCGGCGCATGAGAACGAGCGCCGCGGCACCGTCCGAAATCGAACTCGAATTCGCCGCCGTCACGCTGCCGCCTTCCCGGAACGCCGGTTTGAGATGAGGAATTTTATCTGGCTTCGCCTTTAGCGGCTGCTCGTCATGCAAAACGATCCTCGCTTCGTCCTTACCGAACTTGACCGTGACAGGCACGATCTCCTTTGCAAAACTTCCGTCGCTGATCGCCCTTTGCGCCCGCTCCAGAGAAGCGATGGCGAAGGCGTCCTGGGCGGCGCGGGTGAATTGAAATTTTTCGGCGCAATCCTCCGCGAAGGCGCCCATGGGCAAATGCTCGCCATAGGCATCCTCGAGGCCGTCGAGGAACATATGATCGAGCAATCTGCCATGCCCCATGCGGTAGCCGGACCTCGCGCGATCGAGCAGATAGGGGGCGTTGCTCATGCTTTCCATGCCGCCCGCAACCGCGATCCGCGCACTCCCGGCGCATAAAATGTCGTGCGCCAGCATGATCGCCTTCATGCCCGAACCGCACATCTTGTTGACGGTCGTGCAGGGAGTGGCCTCAGGGAGGCCGGCGGCAAGGGCGGCCTGCCGGGCGGGAGCCTGACCCTGGCCCGCCGGCAAGACGCAGCCAAGAATCACCTCTTCGACGTCCTCGGGCGCAACCCCCGAACGAACGAGCGCCGCCTTCGCCGCGGCGGCGCCCAGACTCGGGGCGGCAAGGTCTTTGAACTCGCCTTGAAAGCCGCCGATCGGCGTGCGTGCGGCGGCGGCAATGACGATCGGATCGGCGTTCGCCATGGTTTCCCATTCCTTTCGATATAATAGATTGTGATCATCGGCCGAAGGCGAAAGAGGACTGGGCGCGCCCCGGCGGGACTCGACAACGCCGATGGGATATTATAACATAACGCAAAATCGAACCCCCCGTCACGCCGGAATGGAATAAGCCATGCTGCTCGCGCGGTTCGCTAGTCCGAAAATTACTGCCTTCGCCCTGACAATTGCCGCCGCCCCCGCCTTAGCCGAAAATCCCGCGCCGACACCGCCGGCTGATCGCGGCACGAGCCAGATTACCCTGGATACGGTGGAAGTCATCTCCGAGAAGCTTGATATCGCTCGCCTGCAGATCCAACCGAGCCTCGGCGCAAGCACTTACTATTTCGGCCCGGAGGCGCTGGAGACGATTCCGCAAGGCGAGAACGCGGCCCTAAACCAGGTCCTGCTGCAGATGCCCAGCGTCGCGCAAGACAGTTTTGGTCAGGTCCACGTGCGGGGGGAGCATGCCAATGTGCAATTCAGGATCAATGGCGTACAATTGCCCGAGGGTCTCTCAGTCTTCGGCCAGGCGCTCGAATCCCGCTTCGCCCGCAGCATTTCGCTGCTCACCGGCGCCCTGCCCGCGCAATATGGATTTCAGACAGCCGGTGTCTTGGATATTCAGACCAAGACCGGGCTCACCAATCCCGGCTTCGCTCTCTCTATGTATGGCGGAAGCTTCAATTGGCTACAGCCCAGCTTTGAATATGGCGGGCACGAGGGACCAGTCGATTGGTTCTTGACCGGCGATTATTTGGGCAATGATCGCGGCATCGAAAATCCGGCCGCGACCTTCAACGCGATCCATGATTCGACGCAGCAATTCCACGGTTTTGCTTATATGTCCGGCATTATCGACCCCGATACGCGGGTGAGTGTGATCGGGGGCGCGTTCAATGGACGTTTTCAAATTCCCAACAATCCAGGCCAGGTTCCGTCTCTCGGGCTCAACGTGCTTGGAACGACGTCGTTCAACAGCAATGTCCTCAACGAGGTTCAACACGAGGCGACGCAATTTGGCTTGCTGTCGCTGCAAAAACATATGGGCGATATCGACCTGCAAATCTCGGCCTTCGTGCGCAACAGCGTTCTGTCGTTTAGCCCGGACGTAATCGGCGATCTTATCTTCAACGGAGTGACTCCTTTCGCGCGGCGTTCCGATCTCGCGGAAGGCGTTCAGGCCGATGCCAGCTGGCGGATCAATGACAGCCATACTTTGCGTGGCGGCCTCCTCGGACAGGTTGAGACCACCGCGTTCGACACCACGTCCCTCGTCCTGCCGGTCGATGCGACGGGCGCCCAGACATCCAATGTGCCCCTCAGCATCGTCGACAATGGAGCCCGCGCCGGCGGTCTTTATGGTATTTACCTGCAAGATGAATGGCGGATTCTGCCCGCCCTGACCCTCAACTATGGCTTGCGCTTCGATGGGGTGAACGAGTTCACCAACGAAAATCAAGTCAGCCCGCGCGTAAATGCGGTGTGGAAAACGACCGAAACCACGACAATCCATGCCGGCTATTCGCGCTACTTTGTGCCGCCGCCCTTTGAGCTCGTCGCACCAACCTCCATCGCCCTCTTCAACAATACGACCGCGGCTCCCTCCGTGCAGCAGGACGACACCGTCAAGGCGGAGCGGTCGCATTATTTCGATCTCGGGATCAGCCAGGTCATCGTTCCAGGCCTCACCGTCGGACTCGATGGCTATTACAAGCTGGCAACGAATCTAATCGACGAAGGCCAGTTTGGCGCGCCGATCATCCTGACCGCGTTCAATTACGCCAAGGGCCGCGTTGGCGGCGGGGAATTCACCTTGAGCTACGATCAAGGGCCGTGGTCGATCTATGGCAATGCGGCCTATTCGCACGCGGTGGGCACCGACATTGTCTCCGCGCAGTTCAACTTCGCGCCGGACAAGCTCGCCTACATCGCGCAAAATTACATTCATCTCGACCATGACCAGACATGGACCGCGTCGGCGGGAGCAGCCTACACCTTCAACCAGGGCACAAGATACTCAACCCGCGTGTCGATCGATCTCTTGGTGCAAAGCGGCTTGCGCGCGAGCACGCCAACTGTGCCAAATGGCGCGTCACTGCCGGAATATGCGGCCGTCAATGCAAGCATTGTCCAAAAACTCGATTTGGGGATCGGGCAAGGGACGGAACTGCGCCTCGATGTTTTGAACATCGGCGACGCGGTCTATGAAATCCGCAACGGCACGGGGGTTGGGGTCGGGGCGCCGCAGTTCGGCATCCGCCGCGCGATCCTTGCGGGATTGACCCAGCGGTTTTGATCGGCCGTACGCGGAATGTCAGTGGCGCTTTGGTGGGAGACAGCCCCGCGCCCCGGACCGAAAGGAATGCCTCCGCGGCAATTCGCGCTTGTCGTGTTTCCTGGCCGTCATACGTTAAAAGACTGGCAATGGCGGCGGACCGCTCCGCGGAATTTAGCGCAGCCGGATTGCGGTTCCACGCTGGCAAAGGAACACTAGGAGGGGACGAAATGATAGGCGCGAAAGATGGCCACACCGGCGAATGGCGTTTGCTTCGCGGTTCTAGGGCCGCAATTCTGGTGGTTTTGGCACTTGCCGCGATCCTTTGCGGCGTCCCACTCCTGGCGCAGCCGGCGTCTCCGGTTCGGCCCCCAGCGGCAACGCTCGCCACAGGCGCAGCGCCGTCCGCGCCGCCAGCGGAGGAGTCCAGCCCGCCGCCGCGCGTAGCCGATGCCTTGCTGCCATCGGCCTTGCCGCGCGATTTGTCGCCCTGGGGAATGTTTCTCAGCGCCGTCCCACTCGTGAAAATCGTCATGGTCGGACTTGCTTTCGCCTCGCTCGCAACCTGGACCGTATGGCTCGCGAAAACGATTGAACTCTGGAACGCCAGGCGGGCGGCGCGGAAGGGCCTGGAAGTGCTCGCCAGCGCGAAAAGCCTGCGCGCGGCCGAAAAGGAACTCGCGCAAACGCGCTCTCCCGTGGCGCGCTTCGTCGCGGCGGCGGCCGGGGAAGCCGATCGCTCCGGTGGCCTCGCTCCCGAAGGCGTCAAGGACCGCGCCGCCAGCTTGCTTTCCCGCATCGAAGCGCAAGCGGGACGGGCGATCGCGCGAGGAATCGGTGTACTCGCCACGATTGGCGCCACGGCGCCCTTTGTCGGTTTGTTTGGCACCGTCTGGGGAATCATGGATAGTTTTATCGGCATATCGAAAACCAATACGACCAATCTGGCGGTGGTGGCGCCGGGCATCGCCGAAGCCCTGCTCGCGACCGCCATGGGACTGTTTGCGGCGATTCCAGCGGTCGTGATGTATAATGCTTTCGCGCGCGGAATCACGGGCTATCGCGCGATGCTCGGTGACGCGGCAGCGGAAGTTCTCCGCCACTTGTCCCGCGATCTCGACCGCGACGCCTGCCCGTGCCAAGAGGAAGATGCGCCGATCGTTCCCCTGCGCCGGTCGGCGGAGTAAGCGCGCATGGCCGTTCGACTAGCTTTGCAAGAGGACGCTCTCGAGGAAATCCACGAGATCAATGTGACGCCGTTCATCGATGTCATTTTGGTTCTCTTGATCATTTTCATGGTGGCGGCGCCGCTTTCCACGGTCGACGTCAATGTCGATCTCCCGGCGTCTACCGCGAACCCCGCACCGCGCCCCGATAAGCCGCTGTTTTTGACCGTGAAACCGGACCTTACCCTGGCGCTCGGCGAATCTCCCATCGGGCGGGGCGATTTGGCCAGTGCCCTCGACGCGGAGACGCAAGGGAATAAGGAACAACGCGTCTTCGTCCGCGCCGACCGCGCGGTCCCCTATGGCGAGGTCATGGAGCTGATGAACCTCCTGCGCGCCGCCGGCTATCTGAAGATCGGACTGGTCGGCATGGAAGCTGCCGCCGGCAACTCCGCGGCACCCGGCGAACCCGCGCGCGCGGCCACGGCGCCGAGATCCCCGGAGCCCCAGCCAGCGGAGACGAAGCCATGACCACGGCCGCCAAATCGTTTTTGCTGCCCGAGGAAGACCCAGAGCTGCGGCGGTGGCTCATGGCCGCGTCCTTCGTGGCCGCCGCGCACGGAGCGCTCGCCCTATGGTTGGTGAACAAGCATGACGTAAACTTCGCCGGGACACCTCCAGCGGCGATCATGATCGAGCTTGCGCCGCTGGACATAGCGCCTCCGACGGAGACGCCCCCGGAGGTCACCCCAGGACCACAAACGAGGCAAGCCGAGCCCGAGGAAGTCGAACCGCCAGAAACCACGGCGATTCCGGAGTTGCCTCCGGCACCGAAACCCGCGGTGGTTCTGATGACCCCGCCGAAGGCAAAACCGAAGCCGAAAAAAATCGTGAAGGTAGTGCCGAAACCGGTGGTGAAGCGGACACGCGAGCCGCCGGCGCCGCGCACCAGCGCGCCGCCCCGCACGGCGGCGCCATCCAAAGTCGCAGCCTCGCCGGCCGCGAGCGCGGCGGCGGCCGCCGCCTTCCGCAGCGCTTGGTCGGCGGCCATGAGTGGGAACTGGCATTACCCGGAGGCGGCGCGGGCCCGCGGCGAACAAGGCACGGTCCGGCTCGCCGTCACGATCGGCCGCAGCGGCCACGTCATGTCGGCGCGTATCGTCAGCAGTTCCGGATCATCCACGCTTGACCAAGCCGCGCTCGAAGTGGCGCGCAACGCCACCGGCCGGCCGTTGCCCCCCGAGATGGGATCAAGCGTCAGTCTCATCGTGCCGGTCAAGTACAGCATAAGATAGACGACGGTGATCGATGCGGACATGAAGCTTGTCCCGTCATGGCGCATTGCTGATCGGAGTTCGAAAACAGGGCGCGCTTTCGTCGATGACCTGGTAAAGCGCCTTGCCAATCGCGTTCAAATCGCGTCAGACGGGCACCGGGCATGCCTTGAGGCCATAGAAGGCGTGTTTGGCGGTGATGTTGACTAATGCGCAACTCGTTAAGATTTATGGCGCATCACCTGAAAGCGCCAAGGGCCGCGACTCCCCAGCCGAATGTACAGGTGCTCGCAAGGAACGGATCGAAGGCAATCCCAATATCGTCATTTGCGGAACGGCAAGATCTTACCATGAGAATAAGCATCCGCAGGTTCACGCGGCTGACGAACGCCATCTCGAAAAAGATCGAAAAGCACGTTCTCTCTGTCGCCTTGCACTATATGCACTACAATTTCGCGCGCATTCACACAAGCTTTGGCCCGCTGCGGCCATCGTGGCCATGATCGATGAGGGCGAAAAATCAAACTGACGCACTACCAGCGGAACACTAGACTTGTGCAGTCGGCCGCTTCACAATGATTCCGAATAGCCCCTTTTTGTTGAAGCGCCTTAGATCCGGGTGGAGCGGCTCGGCCTCGCAAATCAGGGATTGATGACCGGAAAAGGTCTGAGTAAAGGACCGGAAGCCCCAATTAGCATCGACGTCATCAACGACGAGTGCGCCGTTTGGTCTTAAGGCTGCCCAGGCTCGATCCAGCTCGAAACGAACGTTTCGCTCACTGTGGAGGCTGTCGTGAATGAAAAGACCAATCTGGCCAAGGCGAGAAAGCAACTCGGCAAGGCGCCGCCTGCTCGAACCCCTGACGTACGACCATCGATCTGAGTAGCGGTCGCCGACTGCTGCGCCGACCTGCTTGCGCCAAACCCTCTCTAGGGGCGGAAGGTCAATACTCCAGAGGTGACCGTCTCCGCTCCTCTTAAGCGCCTCCAGAATAAAGCGCGAGGTGACACCGTGAGCGACCCCGGTTTCGACAACCTTTTTCGGCCTTAGGTGTCGAGTTAGACACCATATGGCCCGCACCAATCCAGGATCGCCATCATTCCAGTACTGAAAGCTCTCCGGCCCGGGCCGAACGCCTTTTGCCTCCAGTTCATTTATTACCTCGGGCCATAAGTCCCAAAACTCCGAAGTCGCGTTGCACGGCCATGGAACGCCAAGAGCTTCATGAAGCCGCTGTTCCCAATTATCATCGGACTCATATCGGCATTGAGGCCCGCGCTGCTCGCGCTGAGCTACATAGGCATCGTGGATCGTCGTCCAAATTTCAAGTGGATCGGCCGCTAAATCAGCCACAGCAATTACGGGATGCTTTAGCAAATAGCGCAAAGGTATCCCCAGCATCATTCACGCTCCCCTCGTGCGACGGGCATCACAAGGACAAATGAACGTTTACGCCATTTTATGTTCGCTGATTCAATGAAACTTTGGTGAAAGCTTCATGCGCGATTATTCCGTGCCAACGGCCTATGGCGTTCGCGATGTCCTAGTGAAGGGTTTCGGATTACGACAGATTCAGCACTTCATCCCTTTGTCACTCACTTCTTCACCCGATTGACCTGGCGGCACGGCGGCCGGGCATTGCGCGAGCGGGGGCGCGCCGGTAGGCTGGCCCGATGTCAGCACATGCGCGCGTTTTCCGGCCGTCGAATCCAGGTGGAGAGGCGACCTCGGGCTTCCCGGACCTGGCGAGTGCCAGCCCGCGGCCCAACCTGCGTGGACATCTGCCGGTGCTGGACGGGGTGCGGGGCCTGGCCATCCTAATGGTCCTGCTGCTCCACTTCGTCGGCGCCACGCTGCCGACAAACTGGGTCGAGCGCGCCGTCGTCGGCGTGACCAACTACGGGGGCTACGGCGTCGAGCTGTTCTTCGTCCTGTCCGGCTTCCTCATCACCGGCATCCTCTATGACGCCCGCAACAAGCCGCACTACTTTCGCAACTTCTACATGCGGCGCTTCCTGCGCATCTTCCCGCTTTATTACGGCGTGCTGGCGCTCCTCTTCTTCGTGGCCCCGCTGATCCCGCTTCTGCGGGGTCCAACGCTCGACTACTTGGTGGACCGTCAAGCCTGGGCTTGGTTCTACGCCGTCAATATCCATATCGGCATCCACGGGGAATGGTCCCTCTCTTATATCGACCACTTCTGGTCGCTCGCCATCGAGGAGCACTTCTACCTCCTCTGGCCTCTGGTCGTCTTCCTGCTGGCGCGCCGGGCGCGGGCGCTCATCGCGGTGAGTCTGGCGACCGCGCTGTGCGCCATGCTGGCCCGCTTGACTGGATCGCTCATGGGACTGAGCTGGTGGACCACCTACGTCCTGACCCCCTTCCGACTGGACGGGCTGGCGCTGGGCGCTTTCCTGGCGGTGACGGCGCGCCAGCCCGGCGGCCTGGAGCGACTGGTGCGAGCCCTACCTCTGGTGGTGGCGGTGGCGGGCGTGCTGCTAGCGGTCACCTTCGTCTGGACCCGCCTATTGTCGCGCCACGAGCTGGAGCTGGTACTGCCGGTCCGGGCGGCGCTGATCCTGGTGCTTCTGGCCTGCCTGCTGGTGTGGGCCCTGATCGCGCCGGAGCGGTCGGCCACCTCACGCTTCTTCCGCAGCCGCGCCATGGTCTGCCTGGGCACCTACAGCTACGGCCTGTACGTCTACCATCACTTCATCTCGTACTACCTCACCATTAATCGCACCGAGCTGGAGCTGGCGCACTGGCTCGGCTCTCACGGGGCGGCGGTGGCGCTGCAAGCCACGCTGGGCGCTTCGGCCTCGCTGGCCATGGCCTACCTGAGCTACGAGTTCTTCGAGAGCCGGTTCCTCGCGATGAAGCGGCTGTTCGAGACGGCCAAGGAGCCGGCGCCTCAGCGCCCGGCTCGGCGCGGCGCCGCCGGACCGTAGGTCCGCGCCAGGCACTGCTGGTAGTCGAGCGGCGGGGTCCAGTCCAGCGTCTCCCGCAGCCTGCGGTTCTCGAATCGGAGCGGCTTGAGGCGCGACTCGAGCCGACGCGGGATGAGAACGCTGGGCACCTTGGTGGCGCGTTTGAAGACGGTAGCGAAGGCCAGCCGGACCACCCAGATGGCGAGCCAGTAGGGCACGGGCAGGCGCCAGCCCGGCTGGCCGCTGCCGCGCATGTGATCCGAGAGGTAGCTCCAGATGCGCTCGCCGGGGCCGTCGACGACGTTCAAGGTCTGGCCCTGGGCGCGGGCGTCCACCGCCGCCAGGGCGAAGACGTCGGCACAATTCTCCACATGGGTCATCGGTATGCGGGTCAGCGGGCCGACGACCAGCTGGTGGCGCCCGAGCTGCTGGCCCAGGGCCGAAAGGTAGCCGTGATCGCGTCCCCAGATGAAACCGGGCCGGAGCACCGTGACGTCCCAGCCGTGCTTCGCGACGAAGCGCCGGGTCACCCGCTCCTGCCACCATTTGGAGATGGTGTAGCCATCGCGGGTGTAGACGTCCGGCACCTGGTGGAGCGGCGAGCCCTCATCGAGGGTCCGGCGGGTCGAGCTGTAGTCGTAGACCGAGAAGCTGCTGCACAGCACCAGCCGTCGGCACGCGCTGGTGGCCATGGCGTCCAGCAGCCGTTCGGTGCCGGCCACGGTTGCCGCGAATTGCGCGTCCTCCCCGCCGGAGACCACCGCCGCCAGGTGGAGCAGCACGTCGACGCCCTCAAAGGCGCGCCGGAGCTCGCGCGAGGTGCGCAGGTCGGCCCTGAAGACCTCCACCGAGGAGGGCCAGCCGAGCGCTTCCAGACTTGCGGCCGGGCGGACCATGGCGCGGACCTCGGTGCCCCGGGCCAGCAGCGCGGCGACCACATGCCGGCCGAGGAACCCGTTGGCGCCGGTGACAAGGGCTCTCATGGCGGCTGCTCCCTCGGCTTGAGGGCCTCGACCATCCGGTTCACCGCGAGGATGTGGCACACCGTGACCGGCAGGGCCGACCCGTCGGCCAGGGCCCGGTAGGTGCGGGCCAGGAGCTCCCACAGCCCCTCATAGGCCCCGGGGCCCTTGAATTTGCGGAGCAGCGTGGCCAGCGCGGCCCGCCGGACGGTCTTGCCCTCCTCCAGGCCGCTGAAGAAGGGGCGCAGCGGCTTGGGCACGTTGCGGGGGCCGTCGAAGGTGAGCCGCGTCTCGAAGAGGTTGGCGGTGGCCTGCATCCGCTCCCCGTAGACCCGCAGCCAGAAGGCGTCCGGCTGCGAACTGGAGCTGAAACCCAGGGCCGCGGTGCCACGCTCCGCGTCCACCACGCCGCGGAACTCGTCGAACGGCAGGGGCGAGGGTTTGCGCTTGGTCCAGACCGTCTGGGCGGTCCGGTGCGGACCAACGAAGAGATGCGCCAGCGACGCCAAGTGCGGCAGGAAGTCGGCGATGGCACCGCCGGCCAAGGTGAGCGCCGGGTGCGGCGAGTTGGGATCGGCGAAGCCGTTCGGGCCGAGGATGTCGAGGCAAACGAGCACCTCGACGTGCGTCACCGCCCCGAACTGGCCGGACCGGATGCGCCGCAGGATCTCCTGAGGGGCATGGTTGAAGACGTAGTTGTGGTCCTCGACGAGATGGCGGCCGGCCTCCTGGGCCCGCCGGACCAACGTCTCCAGCTCCTCGAAGGTCGACGTGGCCGGCTTCTCTACGATGACGTGGGCGCCGGCGTCGAACGAGTCCATGGCCAGACCGAAGTGGGAGGCCGGGGGCGTGGTGACGTGGACCACGCCGGGCCGGGCCTTCTCCAGCATGGCCCGGTGGTCGGTGAACCAAGCCCGGATGCCGTACCGCTCGGCGGCGGCCTCCGCCGTGGCGGGCGAGAGGTCGCAGATGGCGGCCAGTTCGACGCCCGGCAGGGCCTTCAGGCAGGCGAGGTGCTGCCGGGCGATCTGCCCGGCTCCGACGAGGGCTGCCTTCACGAGCCGGCCTCCAGGAGCCGGCGGTAGAAGCCCTCCAGCGCCCGGGCCGCCCCGCTCCAGGCATATCGCTCCACCGCCAGCTGCCTCGCCGACTGGCCGATGCGCGCCGCCAGGCCGGACTCGGCCAGCACGCGGTTCACCGCGTCCGCGAAGCCGGCGGGCTGGTCCGCGATGAGGAGGTCGCGCCCGGGGATGGCCTCGATCCCCTCGGCGCCCAGCGTGGTCGAGACGATGGCCTTCCCCATGGCCATGGCCTCGACGATCTTGAGGCGGGTGCCGCCGCCCAGCCGCAGCGGCACCACCACGGCCGCGGCCGCCGCAAGGTGCGGCCGCAGGTCCGACACGAAGCCGGTCAGCTCGACCCGGGGCCCGGCCAGGGCCAGGAGCGACGGTGGCGGCCGGCCGCCGATGATCTTGCAGCGCGTCCCGGGGCGCGCCTCGGCGATGCGGGGCCAGATGTCCTGGATGAAGTGGATGACGGCGTCGATGTTGGGGACGGTGGAGAGGAGCCCGAAGTAGACCAGGGTGCGGCCATCCGGTGGAGGGTCTGCCGGGCGCGGCTGGTAGTACTCGACATCCGCCGCGTTGGGAATGACCGCCGTGCGGGCCCCCGGGACCTGGTCGAGCAGGCGCCGCGCGTCCGCCGCGCTGCATAGGCAGACCCCGTCGGCGTCGCGGTAGGTCCCCAGCTCTTCCCGCCGCAACTTGCGCCAGTTGGCCCCGGCGTAGAGGCGACGGTACAGGCTGCCGCCGGCGCGAGCGAACTGCCGGGCCAGATCGTAGGCGATCTCGTGCGAGTCCACGACCAGGGGCGGGAGCCTTTGGCCGGGCGGAGCCTGGCGCAGATCGCACTGGCCAAGGTACGGGAACTCCAGGTTGACGATGTCGAACCGCCGGGCGCGCAGGACCCGGTCCAGGGCCCGCTGCAGCGCTGGCACCGTGACCCGCAGCCGCTCGAAGCTCCGGGTCGAGGCCAGGGACCGGAGCTGCAGCAGCCGCTTGGTGAGGCCTTGCCGGCCGTAGGGGTTGGGGACCAGCACCACCTCGCGGCAGTAGGCCTGCATGGCCCGGCGGCACTCCTCGGTGTCGAACTCGGCGTCGACCAGCATCGCCGCCGTCAAATCGTGGCGTCGCGCCAGCTGGGTCATCAGCCCATGCACCCGCGCCTGGGCGCCAAAGCGCGGAGGGCTGGCCGGCATCTGGGAAACGAAGAGGATATTGAGGCGCTCTGGGCTCATCGATCCGGATCTGGGCCGCCGGGCACGGAGCGGTGGATCGATGGGGAGCGCATCCGGAGGCTACCGGGCCAACATATTTGAATTGGTTCGCGGGGAGGCAAAAATGAAAGCTCCTCTTAATGGGTCAGGTATTGTCAGGTCTTTCGAGTGCGGCAGACTTCCGGCGGACGAACCGCGCGAACCGGCGGTCACATCACTGGAGGTACGGTGAATGCGCTCGTGACGAATCGTACCGATCGTTGCTGCCTGCGAAAATGGCCGACCGAATCTTCCATCGGGCCTATTTCTTCGGCCCACCCAGCAAGACTCCGCTACTCCTATCAATTTCCCCACAGATCCTGCACGACTGCGCCGCAACCTTAATCGGCTCTCGGTAAGCCGGAACAGGCCCGCAACTAGCGTAATTGGAGATACAGAAGCCGGTCAACAAAAAGATGCGGACGAAGCTGGAACAATGGGCGACTTCCAGGAGGCGCTGGCGGCACTCCTAGGCAGGGATGCGCCGAAGGCCGCCTCACCGGAAGACGCGGTTGCGGTGGCACCATCGGACGAAGACGTAGACCGACCAGACCCGCGACCAATACATGCCGGGTGCCCCGTCGAGGAAGGCCCGCCAGAGCCGCTCCACCGCTGCGGGGTCGAGCCCGGCTGGAGCGCTGGCCTGCGGGTCCCGCAGGGTCTGGTCTATAGCGTCCTTCAGGCCGCGCCGGATCCAGCGATTGAACGGCAGCACGAACCCGCTCTTGGGCCGCTCGAACAGCGCCGGGTCGAGGCCGCGCAGGCCGATGCGCCGCAGCATGGTCTTCCGGCCCAGCGGCCGGTAGCGCGCCTGATCCGGCAGCCGATCCACGCTCTCGTAGAGGATCTGGTCCACCAGCGGCACCCTCTGCTCCAGCGAGGAGGCCATGCTGGCCACGTCGTTGTCGCGCAGCAGCCGCTCGCCCAGGAAGAGCCGCTGCTCCATGACGCTGATCGCCGAGAGCGGCGTGCGGGTCCCGGTCTCGGCGATGACCCGCTGGCGCATGGCCAGCGGCAGGCCGTCGGCCAGCGCCTCGACTAAGCCCGGTGCCAGGAGCTCACGCTGGAATCCGGGGAGGAAGAGCGCGTAGGCCAGCTGATAGAGCGCCAGCAGATCGTCGCCGCGACGGACCATCTCGGGGAGTTTGGCCCAGCGGGTCTGAGGCGGCACCGCCCCGCCCGAGCGCCGCAGCGGCCAGGTCGCCAGCGTGGCCGCGGCCACTTGCAGGCCGCGCGGCACCCAGGCGGCGCACCGAGACCAGCGCTGCAACACCGGCAGGTCGCGGTAGGAGGTGTAGCCTCCGAAGAGTTCGTCGCCGCCCGTGCCCGACAGCGCCACGGTGAACCCCGCGCTGCGGATGGCGTGCGACATGTAATAGGCGTTCAGCCCGTCGAAGGTCGGCTGGTCCAGGCTGTCCAGCGCCGCCTCCAGGTTCTCGATGAAGCGCCCCTCCGTCAGCACCACCTCGTGGTGCTGGGTCCCGATGGCGGCGGCGATCCGCCTCGCGATGGGCCCCTCGTTGAACTCCCCCTCCTCGAAGGCCAGGGTGAAGGTGTGGATGGGGCTCTTGGCGGCGCGCTGGGCCAGGTTGGCCATGACCGACGAGTCCACTCCGCCGGAGAGGAAGACCGCCAGGGGCACGTCGCTGGCGAGGTGGAGCCTCAGCCCCTCCTCCAGGATGGCGGCCAGGCCGTTCTCGTCCATGGTCGGATCGGGGGCGCGGTCGGGGATGCGCCAGAAGTCCTCGTGGCGGACCTCCTTGCCGGCGCCGTCGAGTTCGAGCAGCCGGCCCGGCCAGAGCAGGTCGACGCCCTTCACGGCGGTGCCGGGGCCGACCACGAAGCCGTTCCACACACCGCTGGCTACGGCCTGCGGGTCAAGGTGAGGCGTGCCCAGCAGCCCGGAGGCCAGCAGGGCACGAAGCTCCGAGGCGAAGGCCACCGACCAGCCCGCATCCGGATCCGCCGACCGTGCCAGGTAAAGGGGCTTGATGCCCAGTGGATCCCTGGCCAGCAGGAGCCGGCGCTGCTTCGGATCCCAGCAGGCGAAGGCGAACATGCCGCGCAGCCAGCCCACCGCACCCGGCCCGTGCAGGCCGAGCGCGCGCAGCATGGTGGCCGTGTCGCCGGTGGACTGGAACTCCTGCCCCTCGGCCACCAGGCGCCGCCGCAGGTCGCCGAAGTTGTAGATCTCGCCATTGAAGACCACCACGTGCCCGGTCACCGGGTCGACCATGGGCTGGGCACCGTTCGGCGAGAGGTCGAGGATGGAGAGCCGGCGGTGGCCCAGCAGCGCGCCCCAGCCGCGGGCGTCCGGCGCGGAGACCCACGTCCCGCTGGCGTCCGGGCCGCGGTGGATCATGGCGTCGCTCATGCGCTGAAGGGCGGCGCGGTTGGGCTCGTCCAGTTGTCCGATGATCCCGGCGATTCCACACATCGACTAGGTCCCTCGAGAAAGCGGGATATTGACCACATTTTTTCCCGCCCGTCACCGGGACCCCCATGGAATCGAGCGCGAGAGCGGCCCGGGGGCGGGCGCTGATACCCTACTTCCAAAAACCGGCCATCAGGCCTCAAAACCGGCCAGCAGCCCTAGCCGCCGGGAAGTTTTACTTTTCTAGCAAAACGAAAGATAATTGTCGTCCCTTTGGCTGGAGCCCTTGCCCTCCCTCCCCGCCGCGCCGGAGAAATTTCATGATCGATCGCCGGTTCTTTATCAGCGAACTCTGTGCTTTCAGCCTCGCGGGGGCGATTCTCCTCATCGCCTCTAGCTCGAAATCGTTTGCCGCGGCGGCGCTCGCGGCCCTCGATAAGGACAACGACGGGACGCTCGATCTCGCCGAGGTCAAGGCCGCCGCCGCCGGCGTGTTCGATAAGCTCGACAAGGACAGCGACGCTTCACTCGATCGGAAGGAGATCGGCGGTCGCGCTGGCAAGACCCAGCTCCAGCAGGCCGACCCGGATCACGACGGAACCTTGACGAAGGACGAATATCTCGGCCTCGTCGAAAAGCTCTTCAACGCCGCCGATGCCGACAAGGATGGAGCCCTTAACGCAAAGGACCTTAAGTCAAAGGCCGGACACGCGCTCTTACGCTTGATTCAACCGTAACCCGCAGAAAATTTTCCGCGACGCCCATAAAGCAGTTCGCTGGGGCAACAATCCCTCCTCTCCCGCGTTAAACACCGACGCATTTGAATTCGTCGAACGGTAAGGTCAATGCCCTCAAAACTCGATCAATTGAAAGCCATGACGACCGTTGTCGCCGATACCGGCGATATGGATGCCATCCGCCGCTTCGGCGCTGTCGATGCGACCACGAATCCGACCTTAATCCTGAAAGCGGCGCACATGCCGAATCATGCCCGTCTCTTGGAGGAAACCGTTCGTTGGGGCCGGGAGCAAAATCGTATGACAAGCGAGATTACCGACCGGCTCGCCTTGAAATTCGGTCTGGAGTTGGCCAAGATCGTGCCTGGCCGCGTGTCGACGGAAGTCGATGCGGATTTGTCTTTCGACAGCGAGGGAACGGCGACCAAGGCCCGCGCGATAATCGCCGCATATGAAAAGCTGGGGCTAAGCAGTGAGCGCGTTTTGATCAAAATCGCCGCGACCTGGGAGGGCATCCGGGCCGCCGAGATTCTTCAACGCGAGGGTATCGACTGCAACATGACATTGACGTTCTCGCTGACCCAGGCCGCCGCTTGCGCCGATGCGGGAGTGTTCCTCATCTCGCCTTTCGTCGGGCGCATTCTCGATTGGTACAGCAAGGCCGAGGGCAAGAGCTATACGGCGGAGACCGATCCGGGAGTCCTCTCCGTTCGGCAAATCTACAATTATTACAAGGCCCACGGGATCAAGACCGTCGTCATGGGCGCGTCCTTCCGCAACAAAGGCGAAATCGAGGCTCTGGCTGGTTGCGACCGGCTGACCATTTCGCCGCAATTGCTCGAAGAACTCTCGCACGACATGGGCGACCTGCCGCGCCAGCTGGGCCCCGCGACGGCGGCGGCTCCCGCCTCAGCCAAGCTCTCACTCGACGAAAAGTCCTTTCGTTTCATGTTGAACGAGGACGCCATGGCGACCGAGAAGCTCGCGGAAGGGATCAGGGTTTTTGCCCGGGATTTGGGCGCGCTGCGTGAACAGGTGTCGAAGCGGTTGCAAGAAGCCGCTTAGCAGGAAGGTTTATTGACAGTACGAACTGGAAATGTTCCGCGCTGGAGTGGTGATCGCCACGGGAAGGTGCGCCAATGACCGCGAAAAGGCTTCCCGCCGGATTAATCGCGTTCATGTTGGTGGCAGCCATTGGGCCAGTTGGGGCTCAAGACGCGACGGTTGAGACGCAACTCGTCGACGCTATGAATAAGCTTTTTGGCGTTCATCCCGGTTTTCGCGCTAACCACGCCAAGGGCGTGGTTAGCACGGGAACCTTTAAAGCCGCGCCGCAAGCCGCTCGTTTGAGCAAGGCGGTGCTGTTTGCCGGCGGCACGATCCCCGTGACGATACGTTTCTCGGACGCGACGGGTGTTCCCAATATCGCTGATGGCTCTGGCCTTGCGAATCCTCATGGCATGGCGATCAAATTTCACCTGCCGGATGGCAGCGAAACCGACATGGTCCTCAACTCCCTCAAATTCCTTTCCGGTTTCCAACAGTGCGGATTTCCGTGACATGCTGCTCGCCGCAGCCGCCAGCCCGCCAAATGCAGCTAAACCGACAAAGCTCGATCAGTTCGTCGCGGCCCATCCGTCCGTGCCGCGCGCGCTGGCCACGGCGCAAACGCCCGACAGTTTCGCCGACGAAGAATATTACGGCATCAATGCCTTCGTCTTCGTCAACAACGAAGGCGAGCGACACGCGGTGCGTTATATTATGACGCCAGCGAAACTGGTGCACCTAGACCCAGCGGAAGCGGCCAAGAAGGCACCGGATTTTTTGATCGATCAGCTGGCGGCGCGACTTGTCCAAGCGCCGGTAAACTTTCGCCTAAAGGTGCAGCTTGCCTCACCGGGCGATACGACGAATGATCCCTCGCAGCCGTGGCCAGACCGTAACGAGGTCGTCGAACTTGGGGTGTTGACGATCGACAAACCTGTAGCCGACAGCCTCGATGCGCAAAAGAAGCTTTTGTTCCTGCCCGGTCAGCTCACCGAAGGTATCGAAACCTCAGACGATCCGATGGTCGAAATACGCGACGGTGCTTATGCCGTCTCGTTCTCGCGGCGGGCTCCGTAGCGTTTTTCTTGTGCTTCAATGAAGGCCTTCTCACGTCGCCGTGGGCTTGCCGTTCTATGACTTCAGCCGTAACCATTTGTGATGACCGAGGTCAGCTACAGCGGCTTGCCAAATGCCTCGGCCCTGGCGGACGCTGCCCTAGGGCAGCGGTCACGTAGCGCGGAACGACGGTCACTTCCTCGTGCCCGGCGACCTCACGCTTCCTTGGCCTTTTGCGTGAAAACCTGGCGGCCGCGGTACATGCCGGTCTTCAGATCGACATGATGGGGACGCCGCAACTCGCCGGAATCCTTGTCTTCCACATAGGCAGGCGCCTTGAGCGCATCGGCGGAACGCCGGAATCCACGCTTCATACGGGAAGTTTTGCGTTTCGGAACGGCCATGTCGCTGTCTCAATATCGGCGCTCGCGGGCAAAACCGCGCCGCGCGCGTGCGGATTTTCGTGGCTCCGGCTCTTACAATCAAATCCCATGCTTGACCATCCCAAAAATGCGATGCGGCGGGCCGCGACGCAGAACCTATTGCCGGAGACGGATCATCGCACTTTATTCGACGCATTCGACGAGCGGGCCGGCCGTTCGCGCATGCGCCATGACGCGGGCGGCTAGCCAGAGGTGGCGCCGGGACGGCCGTGCGGCATTGCGGTGCCGAGGATCGGGCAGAGCGGTTGCGAGCAATGCGGCCTCCCTGGCGTCGAGCCTATCCGCGCTCTTGCGGAAATAATGCTGCGCCGCCGCCTCGGCGCCAAAAATTCCGCCTCCCCATTCGGCAAGGTTGAGATAGACCTCCAAAATGCGCCGTTTCGGCCATTCAAAATCGATTAAAAGCGCCAAGGGAATCTCGATTGCCTTGCGGACGTAGGATCGCGACGGCCAAAGAAACAAATTCTTCGCGGTCTGCATGGGGATCGTCGAAGCGCCCCGCTTGGGGCCGTTTGCTCCCGGGTGGTCGACGACCCAGCGCAATGCGCCCCAATCCACGCCGTTATGCTCGCAAAAGCGCGCGTCCTCCGAGACGATGACAGCGGCGCGGAGAAAGCCCGAAATGCGGTCGAGCGGAACATAGTGACGCTCGACCGTCTCGCCATTGAGCCAACGCGCAAGCATGAGCGTCGAAACAGGTGGGAGGAATCGGTAGACGAGAATCAACGCGGCGCAACCGAGCGCCAGCGCCAAGCCGACGCCGAGGACGATGCGCGCAATCGTGCCGGTCAAACTAGCCCGGCGGAACCTGGATGCCATGGCCGAGCCTTGACCGGTCGCGCCCGATAGGGCAAGCAGAGCCCCGGCTTTATTGGCCAAAGGGCGGCGAGGCAATGACCGGGGGCGCACGGGCGGGCGAATTCGAGGCCAGGCTGACGGCAATCGCCGCTGCCACGGAGCGGATGCTCGATTCCCTACTGAGCTCCGCCGTTCTGCCGGGCGAGACGATCCGGCCGGCGCGATTTCTCGAAGCCATGCGCTACGCGAGTCTTGACGGCGGCAAGAGGTTCCGGCCTTTTCTCACGATCGAGACCGCGCGCCTTCTCGGCGCCGAAGGCGACGGTGTCCTGCGCGCGGCGGTGGCCGTTGAAATGATCCATTGCTACTCGCTCGTCCATGACGATCTTCCTGCCCTCGACAACGACGATCTGCGCCGCGGGCGACCGGCCACCCACAAGGCTTTCGACGAAGCGACCGCGATCCTTGTTGGCGACGGCCTTCTCACCTATGCGTTCGATGTGATGGCGGACCCGGCGACCGACCCGGACCCTGGGGTTCGCGCGGAACTCGTTCTCGCTCTGGCGCGCGCGGCCGGTTTGGGCGGCATGATCGGCGGGCAGGTGCTCGATCTCGAAGCCGAACAGGCGCTGGAACGGCACAAGGCCGAAGCGGTGATAAAACTGCAAGCGATGAAGACTGGCGCGCTGTTGCATTATGCGGTCGAAGCGGGCGCGATTCTCGGGCGAGCCGGCGCCGAGGCGCGGGCCGCGCTCTCTCGCTATGGCCGTGCGTTGGGCGCTGCGTTTCAGGTGGCCGACGATATTCTCGATGTCGAAGCCGACGCGTTGGCGCTCGGCAAGCGCGCGGGCAAGGACGCCGGCCGCAACAAGGCG
>Ga0073928_10004303_pt1 | contig 21249 bp, 18 predicted proteins | sample PaiPotPPA55metaG_FD_76969 | JGI IMG/M metagenome (GOLD analysis project Ga0073928, IMG submission 76969) | Iron sulfur acid spring bacterial and archeal communities from Banff, Canada, to study Microbial Dark Matter (Phase II) - Paint Pots PPA... ...
CAAAGTGTGAACCCTTCCGGCTCCAATACCCGCGATATATGACGTAGTTGATTCTGAATCGGATTCGAAACTTTGACCCGAGAGAGCGGGTTGTGCATGTGGCCGCTGCCGAATGCAAAGGAGTCGTTCCTGTGGCGGCGCCGACTGGCGGTAACGGGTCGACGTGAGCCCGACACGTGGGGCAGCACGCGGCCACAACCTGCCAGTCGCCAGCGGCTGCTCGGCACACTCGTTGTGTTGTCGCTGACCCGTTGGAACGAGCTACTGCTTGACGGCTTCGACTTGGACGACAAGCTTGATGTTGTTCTCCTTTTCTGGGATTAAATGGAACCATGCCGCCGCTCTTAGAGCTGGCTTGCACCGGTCCATGGATACCAATGTTGGGGCCGTCCCCCACTCTGAGAATCCGGTATATTGCGATGCAAGACATCGCTCTCAGAGATAGATAAAGGCTTATATGCTCGACGGCGTATCCCTCGACCAGCTCAGAACATTCATCGCTGCGGTGGACGAAGGAAGCTTCTCCGCGGCGGCTCGACGCTTGAACCGCGTGCAGTCCGCAGTCAGCGGCTGGGTGAGTGCTTTGGAGGAGCAGATCGGCATCACACTATTCGACAGGTCAGGGCGTTTCCCAAAACTAACGCCTGAAGGCGTGCTCCTTCTTGCGGATGCGCGGGCCATCGTGTCGGGTGTTGACACCCTCAAAGCTCGGGCAAAGCTCATGGCCTCGGGAGTCGAGGCCGAGCTCTCCGTGGTGTTCGATGTCTTCTTTCCCACTGCCGCCATCAGCGAGGCAGCCAGAGCGTTCGCCAAGCGCTTCCCGTTGACGCCGTTACGGATCTTCGTGGAGGGTCTGGGTGCTGGGTATCAGCCGGTACTGGAGGGGCGCTGCACGTTGGGAATCCTCGCCTCACTCCCAATGGACTTCCCGTCGCTGGCTGTCGACCGCCTCGGCACCGTCCCGTTGGTGATGGTTGCTGCGCGTGGCCACCCGCTTGCAAACTTCGAGGGCCGTATCCCCAAGAAGGAACTCTCCAAGCACGTACAACTGGTCTTAACCGATCGTTCACAGCTGCTCGCTGGCCGCGACTACGGGGTCCTATCGTCTACGACCTGGCGCTTGGCCGATCTATCCACGAAATATGCGTTGCTCAAGGACTGTGCCGGCTGGGGAGGGATGCCTCTTCACATGGTGGAGAAAGACATCGGCTCCGGTGACCTGGTCGCCCTTGACGTCGATGGTGTCCCGCGCACTGGAACCATGCTGACCATTTCTGCCGTCTACCCAGCCGCAGCGCCTCCTGGTCCCGCCGGCCGCTGGCTCGTTGAGCATCTGAAAGACTGGTCGAGCGCAAAAGAGTCGCCTGAACCTGCAAAACTCTAGCGCTAGGCAGCGGCCTTAACCGAAAGTCATTCGACCGCACGAGCCAGAAGGTAGACCGCAAAGCCCGTCTTGCCGTCACCGTGTCACGACCGCACACTACTCCACCCCGCGGCATGCGCCATCCTGACGAAATCCGAGAACGATGTTGCGCGAAACTTAGCAAGCAGTGGTATCGCGCAATCAACATTTGTTTTGCCAATTGTCGCGTTGGAAACGGCAGCCTCCGGCTAAAGACTGGGCTCGATTCGCTCGTCCCCGGCCCTACGGCATCGGCGTTTCGAGACGATGCCGTTCGATACGCACCGGTGGCGTCGGCTCACAACAGGTCACGGTTCCGGCGATTCGAGCGGCGCTTCGAACATCGCAAATCGCCCCCTGCCTTGGGCCATGATTGGGATCCGGGGTTGGCCATGGCCACGTACCGAAGCCGGTGCTTCGATAATCGGCGTAAGCGTCGCGAATCTCATCGAGCGTATTCATCACGAAGGGCCCGTGCTGCACAACGGGTTCGTCGAGCGGCCGGCCTTGGAGCAGAAGAAAGTCAGATTCCAGTGAACCGTTGACCAATGCAAGCGGCGCAGAACAATCTAGCTCGACGGCTGATCCCGATTCGACGCGAAACGCGCCGACGCTTACGGCGGAGCCGCTATAGAAGAACAACTGTCTGCGCGTGTGGCGCCCCGATGCTGCCGGCAGAGTCTAGGTCGCGTTCGGTACCATCTTCACGGCCCAGACGGCCATATCGGATTTTGGATCGGCTGCCCAGGAGTCTGGCGGAGGTGGTGGGGGCACCTTGCGCCCGTCTTGGCCATTCAAAGCCCCGGCGATGCAAGTGACTTCCGTACGACCAGTCCTACTCACGAATTCGGCGCGTGGAACCTGCGGTTCCCAGAACATGGTGAACTTCGGATCAGCCATCTTCTTCTTTGCCGGAAGGTTGAGCCAAATCTGGATGACCTCCGCTGTGTTGGGCCCATCAGGATTGAGCAGCGGAAACATCTCGGCGTGGACGATTCCGCGTCCGGCCGTGAGCCATTGCACATCACCTGCGCCGAAGCGGGCGCTCGCGCCCAAGGAGTCCGAGTGGTCCACCACGCCTTGCCGCATGATCGTGATCGTCTCGAAGCCGCGATGCGGGTGGGCCGGAAAGCCAGGCACGGTCTTGCCGAAGTACATGCGCCAACCCTGCGCGCTGGTGGAGGCGGCCACGACCGGACCCAAATCGGAATTGCCGGCCGGATAGTGGTCGACGTGATGCGCACAGAGGAGAAAGGGATCAATGGTCTGCCATGGGGATCCCAATGGTTCGACTTTGATGATCGGATTGGTCATTAGATAATCCCCCCGACGAGCATCGGAGCCGCTTACTCGTCCAGCATGATGAGGTTTTGAAGAACAAGCGGACCGCGATACCGCAGCAGGCGACCGCCTTGGTCGACGCGGCCAAGCACGATGGGCGCGAACCCGAGTGCCGATACGAGCGAGGCGACTTCGGCGTTTGCGTCTTCGTGATTTCCGGCCACGAACATCACCCGCCGTCCCCGCCCCTCTTTGGGCGCGCGGGCCAACAACGCCGCGGGCAGTTGATTGAATGTCTTGACGACCTTCGCTCCAGGCAGGGCGTTGGCCACGAAATCGCTGGATTGAAGGCCTCCAAGTGGTTCGAGGTTCATTTCGCGGTAATTCATCGCGTCGATGACCGTCTTGCCGCTCCAGTCCGCCCTTGCTCGTGCTACAGCTTCATGCGAAGCGAAAGGCATGGCAAAGATGATGATGCTTGCCTCCAGTGCTTCCTTGAGCGTGACGGGCCGAACTGCCGGTCCCAAGCCATTCGCCAGTGCGACGAGCGACTCGGGACCGCGCGTGTTGGTGACTGCCACTTCAATGCCATGCTCGGCAAACTGCGTTGCTAGCGCCGTGCCGACACTGCCCGATCCGATGACGGAATACTTCACGATCAGATCGGTTGGTTGATAGAGACCTGGCCTCAAGCGGCAAGGGCCGCGATGTCCTCGGAAGCACGCGCAAGTGCCGCGTCCTTGGCCTCAGGCCCGATAGCCAGACCCTCCGCTCGAACGATCGTGAGGTCTGTCATGCCGAGAAAAGCGAGCAATCCGGTGAGGTAGCTTTCCTGATGATCGAAGGCTGCGGACGGCCCGTTGGCGGGATAGGAACTGCCACGCGCCGACGCGATAAAGGCCTTCTTGTTTTTCAGCAGACCTTCAGGGCCACCGGCTGTATAGCTGAAAGTCTTGCCGGCTACGGCGATGCGGTCGATCCAGGCCTTCAAGGGTGTGGGAATCGAAAAGTTGTACATCGGCGCGCCGATTACAACAATGTCTGCTGCGAGCAGTTCGTCCAGGTAAGCGTTGCCCTTGACCAGGTCCTCATTGAGGGTCGCGTCTTCGATGACCTCGCCCATGCGCGCTGCCATGTGCGCCGCAGAGAGGTGGAGTGGTGGATCAGCCGCCAAGTCGCGGTACGTGACCGCTAGGTCAGGGAGGAGAGCGAGCTGCCGGGCAACGATCTCGGCGGACAATCGGCGGCTCGCCGACGCCGCACCGAGCACGCTGGAATCAAGATGAAGAAGCTGCATGTCAGACCTCGCGAATGAATGGAAACGAAGCGTTCGAACGCCCTGATTTCCAATGGTGCGGCCGAAGCGGGCTCGTGAGAAGCCCTGATATTCAGAACCGAACCATCCGTTTTAGCGATGGATAGTGCTCGTGCAACTTGGAAAGCGTGCACACGGGAGAGAGTCTTTGAAAGCGCATGACAGACTTTATTGTTTCAGATCACCACCCAGCGAACGAGCATTCTCTTTTATAAATTTACTTGACACCTAAACTATCTAAGCCTAAATTAAAGTGGACTCTTCAGCCTGGAGCGCACTATGCGCATCGTTTGTATTGGTGGCGGCCCCGCGGGTCTGTACTTTGGCTTGCTCATGAAGAAGCAAAATCCCGCTGACGAGGTGACGGTGGTGGAGCGGAATCGTCCCTACGACACCTTCGGCTGGGGCGTCGTGTTCTCCGACCAGACGCTCGGCAACCTGCGTCGTGCGGACGAGGCGAGTGCGGCGGCCATTCTCGATGCGTTCAACCACTGGGACGATATCGACATCCATATCAACGGGCGCACGCAGCGGTCGTCCGGACATGGTTTCTGCGGCATCGGCCGCAAGCGCCTGTTGAACATTCTTCAGGAGCGGGCCGAGGCGCTAGGCGTCAAGCTGGTGTTCGAAACGCAAGTTACCAGCGACGAAGCGTATGACGCCGACCTCATCATCGCGTGCGACGGCGCGAACAGCGTGGTGCGCACGAAATACGCGGCCACCTACAAGCCCGACATCGACCTGCGTAGTTGCCGCTTCGTCTGGCTCGGCACAGAGAAGCTGTTCGACGCCTTCACGTTCGCGTTCGAGAAGACCGAGTTCGGCTGGTTCCAGGCTCATGCGTATCGTTTCGATGACCACATGTCCACGTTTATCGTGGAGGCGCCCGAACGGGTCTGGCGTGCAGCGGGCCTGGACGAAATGAGCAAGGAAGACGGCATCGCATTTTGCGAACGGCTCTTCGCCAAGTACCTCGACGGCCATGCGCTCAAGTCCAACGCGCAACATTTGCGCGGCTCCTCGCAGTGGATCCGGTTCCCGCGCATCGTGAACGAAACGTGGGTGCATAACCGCGCGAATGGCGATGGCAGCGTGACGCCTGTGGTCCTGATGGGCGATGCCGCGCACACGGCGCACTTCTCGATCGGCTCCGGCACCAAGCTCGCGCTTGAAGATGCGATCGAACTGACGAACAGCATCGCGGCGCATCCGGGCGATCTGCCGGCCGCGCTCGATCACTACACGGACGTACGCAGTGTCGATGTCCTGCGCATCCAGAACGCTGCCCGCAACTCCACGGAATGGTTCGAAAACGTGGACAGGTACGCATCTTTTGAACCTGAGCAATTCGCTTATTCGTTGCTTACGCGCTCGCAGCGCATCTCGCATGAAAACCTCCGTTCACGCGACGCCGCCTATCTCGCCGAGTTTGAAAACTGGATAGCACAGCGCTCGGGGCTTGATATAGACGGCAGCAAGCGCTCAGTTCCGCCAATGTTCACGCCATTCACCGTGCGCGGCGTGACCCTGAAGAACCGCGTGGTGGTCTCGCCAATGGCCCAGTACTCGGCTGTCGATGGCATTGCGGGTGACTACCACCTGATGCATCTCGGCGCCCGCGCCATGGGCGGCGCGGCGCTGGTGATGACGGAGATGACCTGCGTCTCGCCCGAGGGCCGCATCACCCCGGGATGTCCCGGGCTGTACAACGAGACGCAACGCGACGCTTGGCGGCGCATTGTCGACTTCGTGCATCGTGAGAGCGACGCAAAGATCGGCATCCAGCTGGGTCATGCGGGCGCGAAGGCATCGACCCGCGTGAGTTGGGAAGGAACAGACAAGCCGCTTGAAGAGGGCAACTGGCCGATTGTATCGGCGTCGCGGCAACAGTACTTGAAGGGGATCAGCCAATGGTCGCACGCAGCAACCGCCGACGATCTGCGCGAGATCAAGGAGCAGTTCGTGCGCTCGACCGAGCTTGCCGTGGACGCCGGTTTCGACTGGCTTGAATTGCACTGCGCGCATGGCTACCTGCTGTCTGGTTTCCTCTCTCTGCTAACGAATCAGCGCGACGATGAATACGGCGGTTCGCCCGCCAACCGTCTGCGTTTTCCCATAGAAGTGTTCAACGCAATTCGCGCGGTCTGGCCCAAGGACAAGCCCATTTCCGTGCGTATTTCGGCGCACGATTGGGTGGATGGCGGCATCACGCCGGACGACGCCGTGCAGATAGCGCGAGCGTTCAAGGAAGCGGGCGCTGACATGATCGACGTATCGTCGGGACAGGTGAGCAAGGAAGAAAAGCCCGTCTATGGCCGCATGTTCCAGACGCCGTTCTCGGATCGCGTGCGCAACGAAGCGGGTATTGCGACCATTGCGGTGGGGGCGATCTCGGAGGCGGACCACGTGAACAGCATCATTGCAGCGGGGCGTGCCGACCTGTGCGCCGTGGCTCGCCCGCATCTCGCCAATCCCTCGTGGACGCTCGATCAGGCCGCGAAGATTGGTTACGTCGATATCAAGTGGCCGAAGCAATACTTCGCCGCGAAGTCGCAGCTGGAGCGCGGCTATGAGCGTGAGCGCGCGCAACGTGCGGAGGGCGAAGCATGAACACGGACACGCATCCTCTCGACGGCCAGCGCGCGGTGGTCACAGGCGGCGGCAGCGGTATTGGCGCCGCTATCGCGCACGCGCTGGTGACAGCCGGTGCGCAGGTCACGTTGATGGGCCGGGATACGGCGCGGCTCGCGTATCAGGCTGAGGTCCTGAGCGAAGCCGGGACCGTGCATGTGCAGAGCGTCGATGTCACGTCCGCCGATTCCGTCGCCGCGGCGTTTGCCGCTGTGCGCGAACACGGGTTCATCGACATCCTCGTCAACAACGCGGGGCAGGCCGAAGCCGCACCGTTTGCGAAGACCGACCTGGCGCTGTGGAAACGCATGCTCGACGTCAATCTCACGGGCGTGTTCCTCTGCACGCAAGAGGTCTTGCCGGCAATGCTCGAGCGCCGCAGCGGGCGCATTGTCAACGTAGCCAGCACCGCGGGTCAGGTGGGTTACGCGTATGTCGCCGCGTATTGCGCGGCCAAGCATGGCGTGATTGGCATGACACGTTCGCTCGCGCTCGAAGTGGCCACGCGCGGCGTGACGGTCAACGCAGTGTGTCCTGGTTACACGGAAACCGGGCTGCTCGACCAGTCGATTGAAAAGATCATCGCGCAGACAGGGCGCAGCGAGGACGAGGCGCGCGAAGCGCTGCTGCGATCGAATCCGCAACGTCGCTTCGTGATGCCGGACGAAGTCGCCAGTTCCGCGTTATGGCTGTGCTTGCCGGAGTCGCGATCAATTACCGGCCAGACCATTTCTATTTCAGGTGGAGAAGTAATGTGAACAAGCCCGCTGCCCGCACGGTTAAACCTGTCGCGCCCGAGAAGACCAAGGCCGCCGGCAACGTTGTCGACCTTGAGATGAGCACCGGCGTCGACAGCCACATGGGGCTGCGCTTATGGCTGCGCATGCTCACCACCACCAATCTTGTGCAGGCCGAACTGCGTAAGCGCCTGCGCGCCGAGTTCGACACCACGCTGCCGCGCTTCGACCTGATGGCGCAACTCGAGCGCCATCCCGAAGGCCTGAAGATGAACGAGCTTTCGCGGCGCCTGATGGTCACCGGCGGCAACGTGACGGGGCTCACCGATCAGTTGGAGAAGGAAGGGTTTGTCGTGCGCGATACCGATCCGAATGACCGTCGTTCGTTTGCCGTGCGGCTGACCGCCCATGGCCGCGAGTCGTTCGATCGCATGGCGCGTGCGCATGAACAATGGGTCGTCGAATTGTTCGGCGGCTTGCCGCTTGCGGACAAGGCGCGCATGCACCAGAAGCTGGGCAAGCTCAAGCAGCACTTGCGCGAGCGTACGGATTCCTGACGCCTGGCAAAGCACACAGATACGGAGACAGTCGATGAACGACAACACCGCCGCGCTTTTTGCCGGCAACCGCACGACCCTTGGCGACTATCGCGCGAAGCACTTCGGCTGGGCGGTAGAGCAGGGCGTTGGCACCATCACCCTTGACCGGCCCGAGCGCAAGAATCCGCTGACGTTCGAATCCTATGCGGAGTTGCGGGACCTGTTCCGTCAGCTTGCGTACGCCACCGACGTAAAGAGCGTCGTGATTCATGGCGCCGGAGGCAACTTCTGCTCCGGTGGCGACGTGCACGACATTATTGCGGCGCTCGTCGACTTGCCCATGCCCGAGTTGCTCATGTTCACGCGCATGACGGGGGACCTCGTCAAAGCGATGCGCCATTGCCCGCAGCCGATCGTCGCGGCCGTGGATGGCATCTGCGCCGGTGCCGGCGCAATTCTGGCAATGGCTTCGGATATGCGGCTAGGGACCGCACGCAGCAAGCTTGCGTTTCTGTTCACCCGCGTGGGACTGGCGGGCTGCGACATGGGTGCGTGCGCGATCCTGCCGCGCATCATTGGCCAGGGAAGAGCGGCCGAACTGCTTTTCACCGGGCGCTCCGCAAGCGGCGACGAAGGTTTCGCGTGGGGCTTCTATAACCGTCTATGCGAGCCCGGCGACGTTCTGCGCGAAGCGCAATCGCTCGCTTTCGATCTCGCGTCGGGACCAACTTTCGCGCATGGCATCACGAAGAAAATGCTGCATCAGGAGTGGAGCATGAGCATTGACGATGCGATCGAATCCGAAGCGCAGGCGCAGGCAATCTGCATGGCGACCAATGATTTCGGCCGCGCGTATCGTGCATTCGCCGCGAAGACGCGGCCCGTGTTCGAGGGAGATTGAGTTGGCCAATCCTCAAACAACTTCTGACGCCTTCCACGACGCCCTCGCATGGCCGTTCTTCGAAGAACGGCATCGCGAACTCGGCGCGCGCATTGACGCGTGGGCATCCGAACATCTTGGCGATACGCATGCCGACCACGCGAACGTTGATGCAATCTGCCGCCGTCTCGTACGCGAGCTTGGTGCCGCAGGGTGGTTACGTTATGGCATAGGCGGCGCCGCTTACGGCGGACACGGCGACACTATCGACACGCGCGCTGTTTGCCTGTTGCGCGAAACGCTTGCTCGCCACAGCGGTCTCGCCGACTTCGCGCTTGCAATGCAGGGGCTTGGATCGGGCGCAATTTCGCTAGGCGGCAACGAAGCGCAAAAGCAGCGTTATCTGCCGCGCGTAGCTAGCGGCGAGGCGATCGCGGCGTTCGCGTTGACCGAACCCGATGCAGGCTCGGACGTCGCCGCGCTTGCGCTCAGCGCGCGAGAAGACGGTGAATCTTATGTGCTCAATGGCGAGAAGACGTGGATCTCGAACGGTGGCATCGCGGACTTTTACGTCGTGTTCGCGCGTACCGGCGAGGCGGCTGGGGCGCGTGGCATCAGCGCGTTTATCGTCGATGCGGATACGCCGGGATTGCGCATTGCCGAACGGCTCGACGTGATTGCGCCGCATCCGCTGGCACGTCTCTCTTTCGAAAACGCACGCGTGCCGCGCACTGCTTTGCTTGGCAACCCGGGCGAAGGTTTCAAGCTGGCGATGCGCACACTCGATATTTTTCGCACGTCGGTTGCTGCGGCGTCGCTTGGCTTTGCGCGACGAGCAATGAGCGAAGGGATCGAACGCGCCGCGTCCCGCAAGATGTTCGGGCAGACGCTGGGCGACTTCCAGCTGACGCAAGCGAAGCTCGCGCAAATGGCGCTGACTATCGACAGCTCCGCATTGCTGGTTTATCGGGCCGCGTGGTTGCGCGACCAGGGCAAGTCCGTCACACGTGAAGCTGCATTAGCGAAATGGCATGCGAGCGAGGGCGCCCAGCAGGTTATTGATGCGGCCGTGCAATTGTGGGGCGGTAGCGGGGTGCAAAGCGGTGCGGCGGTCGAGCAACTGTATCGGGAGATTCGTGCGCTGCGGATCTATGAAGGCGCGACCGAAGTGCAGCAGTTGATTGTCGGACGCGATCTGCTCAAGGCGCACGCCGCGAGGAACGCATGATGGAACCATCGACTCATTTCGAACGGCCGGCGCGCATTCGTTTTTCACATTGCGATCCCGCCGGCATCGTATTTTTTCCGCAGTATCTCGTGATGACCAACGCTCTTGTAGAGGACTGGTTCAATGAAGCACTCGACATCAATTATGCGGCGATGATCAGCAAGCGCCGCGTCGGCTTGCCGATCGTCAAGCTCGATTGCACGTTCTCCAGGCCGAGCCAGATGGGCGACACGCTCATGCTGTCGCTCACGCTTGACCGTATCGGCGCGCGCTCCGTTGGCATTGTCATCGACGCACAGGCGCATGGCGAGACGCGTTTCCACGCGCGTCAGGTACTCGTGACAACGTCGCTTGAATCGGGCGTGTCGATCGATATTCCCGATGACATCCGCGCCGCGTTGACACGTTTCAATCCCGCGGCGCTTGCCGAAGTAAAGGACGAAGTGAAGGAGACCCGATCATGAAAAAAGCATTGCTCCCGGACGGCTGGGTCAAGCCGCGCGGATACGCGAACGGCGTGGCCGCGCGCGGCACGCAGGTCTTCATAGCAGGGCAGATAGGCTGGGACGCGCAGGGGCGCTTCCAGAGCAGCGATTTCGCAGCGCAGGCGCATCAGGCGCTGGCGAACATAGTCGCGGTGCTCGCCGCTGCGGGAGGGCGCCCGGAGCATCTGGTGCGCCTGACCTGGTACGTGACCGACAAGCGCGAATACATTGCCGCGCTGAGGGACGTGGGCAGCGCGTTTCGCGAACTGATCGGCAACTACGACATTGCGATGAGCGCTGTGCAGGTGGTCGCGCTCATTGAAGACGAAGCCAAGGTGGAGATCGAAGCCACCGCTGTCATTCCGGATTAACCATCGTTGCTTATTCGTTGCTTATTCGTTGTTCTGGGAGCTCACCATGGAACCTTCGGCTCACGTCGATACGTTTTCCCGCGACAACTTGCCGCCGCCCGGCGAGTGGCCGCAGTTTCTGCTCGACAACCCCGACGTCTCTTATCCGGCACGCGTGAATTGCGCGGTCGAATTGCTCGACCGGATAATCGATGACCATCCGGAACGCGGGCAGGGCGCGCGACCCGCGATCTGGTCGGACGTGGAGGGTGCTCCGCATGCGACCACGTACAGCGAATTGCGCACGCGCGTGAATCAGGCCGCGCATGTGCTGACCGGGGTAATGGGACTGGTGCCGGGTAACCGTATCCTGCTGCGTGGACCGAACACGCTGCATATGGCGATCGCATGGCTTGCATCCTTGAAGGCGGGGCTTGTGGTGGTGCCTACCATGCCGCTTCTGCGTGCCAAGGAGTTGAAGCAGATCATCGACAAGGCTCAGGTCTCAGCCGCTTTATGCGACGCGCGACTGGTCGATGAACTCGCGCAATGCAGCGACCCCGCCAGCGCGTACTTTTGCGAAAACCTGCTGCAAACAAGGCTCTTTCATGACGATGGCCCCGACTCGGTCGATACCATCGCCTTGCTTCAGCCAGTCGATTACACGGCGGTGGATACCGCTGCCGACGATGTCTGCCTGATTGCATTTACCAGCGGTACAACGGGAATGCCCAAGGGTTGCATGCATTTTCATCGTGACGTGCTTGCGATGTGCGACCTGTTTCCGCGCCATATTCTCAAGCCCACCGCCGACGATATCTTCTGCGGCACGCCTCCGCTAGCGTTCACCTTCGGGCTGGGCGGCCTGCTGTGTTTTCCGCTGCGCGCGGGGGCATCGACGGTGTTGATCGAGAAGCTGAGTCCGGAGACGCTGCTGAACGTGGTCGAGCGTTTTCGCGCAACGATCATGTTCACCGCGCCGACGTTTTATCGGCAGATGGCGGGGCTCGCGTCGCGTTTTGATTTGGCGACCCTTAGAAAAAGCGTCTCGGCGGGAGAGGCGTTGCCCGATGCCACACGCAAGCTCTGGCGGCAGGCCACGGGTTTGCAGATGATCGATGGGATTGGCAGCACGGAGATGATCCATATCTTTGTGTCGAGCGCAGAAACGCAGACGCGCGATCGGGCGATTGGGCGCGCGGTGCCGGGTTACGTGGTGCAGGCGGTGGACAACGACATGCGGCCGGTTCCTGTCGGCGAGATCGGCATGCTTGCGGTGAAAGGGCCGACAGGGTGCCGTTATCTCAGCGATCCGCGCCAGCGTAGTTTTGTCCGCGATGGATGGAACCTTCCGGGCGATTCGGTTTGTATCGATGCGGATGGGTACGTGTTCTATCAGTCCCGTGCCGACGATATGATCATCTCGGCGGGCTATAACATTTCCGGTCCTGAAGTGGAAAGCGCGCTGCTGTTGCATGAAGCGGTGGCGGAGTGCGGAGTGGTCAGCGTGGCCGATGACGAGCGCGGGCAGATTGCCAAGGCGTACGTTGTTCTTGGCGCGGGATTTGTAGCGAGCGACGCGCTGGTGGTGGAGTTGCAAACCTTCGTCAAGGAACAGATCGCGCCGTACAAATATCCGCGTGCGATTGAATTTATTGAGGCTTTGCCGCGCACCGAGACGGGTAAGCTGAAGCGCTTTGCATTGCGGGCATTAGCGGCGTCTTGATACAGGCGGGTAGCTTTTGTCTGGCGCCCGCGTTCCTTTCGTAATCGTTGTGTAAGTCTGACCGCTCCCATCGCTTGCCGGCCGGCCAGCGGTATTTTCTATTTGCGCTTGTTTGTTCGACCTATAATCAGCTTCGATTTAAACGTGGCCTGTTCGCATCAATATGATCAAGCCACATCAGAATAATAATCGGAGAGAGAAAGTCGATGCGGAGCCTCGTTTACAAAACAATAATTCTTTTGGCCGTGGCTGGTTACACGGTTAGCGCAGCTGCAGCGGACTATCAGCCGGGCACCACGGTCCTAAGCGACGACAATGTTTATAACGTGAACGCCGATGGCAGCTTTACGCTCGACGCGACCCGGTCGATTCGCATCGAGACCGACGAGGGGGTTAAGTCCTACGGGCAGATAGCGCATAGTTATAACAATGCACTGCAGTCGTTTGAAGTTCTTGAAGCTTATACAACGACGCAAGGCGGCAAGCGGATTGACGTTTCGCCAGACGCAATCCTGACTCAACAAAGCCCTGCGAGCGCATATGCCCCGATATTTGCTGACGGCCGGGTAAAAACCATTGTCTTTCCTGCCGTCCAGGTCGGTGCGACTATCACAACGCATACGCGTGAAACTCAAATAAAACCCTTGTTTCCTGGGCAGTTCTTTACAACCGATACGTTTTTGGATGACAAGGTCTTCGAGTCAGCAAAAGTCACTGTTTATGCGCCAGCTGCAATCAAGCTCTACGCCGAGGCTATCGATATGCAGGGTGGGCTGGTTGCTGCGAACAACAATGGTAAGCAAATGTGGCAGTGGTCTATTAAAGATACGCAGGCTCATCCGCCGGAACCGGGTGCGCCCAGCATTAAAGATCGCAGTCCGCGTCTGACGCTTTCTACTTTTCCGAACTACGAAGCGGTAGGGCAGGCGTATGTTTCCCGGGCAAGTCAGCAAGCGGCTGTCACACCGCGAATACAGGAGTTGGCAGACGAACTGACCATGGGGATTACTGACCGGCGTGATCAGGCGAACGCTATCTACCGATGGGTAAGCAACAACATTCGCTATGTCGCAATCTACCTCGGCTTTGGCGGTGTTGTCCCGCACAGTGCTCAGGCCGTGCTTGATGCGCGATACGGTGACTGCAAAGACCACACAACGCTTCTCGAAGCGTTGCTTGCGGCGAAGGGGATCAAGAGCAGCGTCGTGCTGGTGAATGGCGACAATCGCTACTGGCTACCAAAGGTTGCTGAGCCTCTGGCCGTCTTCGACCATACGATTACCTATATTCCCGAGTTTGATATTTATGTGGACTCGACTGCCGGCATGGCCAGGTTTGGCGTACTTCCTGGCAACCAAGGCGGAAAATCAGCACTGGTCACGGATAACGGCAGCGGCGGCGCCACGCTGGTGACCCTGCCCTTGGCGAGTCCCGACACGGACCGCGTAACCTTTCAATCAGCGGTCCTCTTTGACAGCGACGGGACTGCCAGGGGCACAACCCGGATCGATAACCTGGGGGACCCCGACTGGATCGCCCGATCCGTTTTCGCTTCATTGCGTTCAGGGGTAGAGCCTGTGTTCGCGCAACGGATGCTGACGATGAGCGGCGCGGACGGATCAGGCCGGTACATTCATGGCGATCTGCACAATCTTAAAGATCCCTTTCAGTACGAGACGAGGTTCGAGCTTCCCGACTACGCTCAGTTCCCGGGCCCGGGCGCGATACGGGTGCCGCAGGGCTTGAACAGCTTTACGAATATTGCCAGCGCATTCGAGTTGGTGACGACGAGCCGGCGTAGATACCCGCTGCTGTTTAGCGGCCGGCATATCAGCGAAACGACGACGATAGAATTGCCTGGGACAGTCAAGATATCCAGCCTTCCCGAGCCGGCGAAAGTTACGTCGACGTTCGGAACGTACACATCGAGTTATGCCACCTCGGGCCAGGTTATTACCGTCACGCGAACGCTCGATATCACCATGCACAGCCCGTATGTCGAACCCGACCAGTGGCAGGACCTGAGGAAAATGGCGGTGGCGGTCAAACACGATCTGGCAGCACAAATAGTTTACGGATCAAGGTGAAGCTGAGCGCTTGCTGTGGACGCAAGCAGCGAGCCCCATTGATCCGGTCACCGGCAAATGCACTTCAATTGCTGGTGGATTGGCCCGGACGTCAAGCGCAAGTTTCGTGGCTTGGCGCAACTCGGATTACGCGGAAAATCCCCTTGCGCGCCAGCCCTCATCGCGCTACGTTGACAACCATCCGGCCTGCCACAACAGGAGGTGGTGCGATGCAAAACCTCATCCAGATCACATGTTCGGCGTGCCTCGCCGTGGCAACCGCAGCGACAGCTCAAACCCCAGCCTCACAGCCCCTCGCGGGCGGCACGCCCGACAAGATGCCATTCGACATTCCCTATGGGATCGCGATTGATCTCGACACCGCGAAGAGGTTGCTCGCAGTCGCAGAAGCCGAAGCAAAGAAGCACGACTGGAAATTGAATATTGCTGTCGTCGACACGCATGGCGACCTTCTCGCGTTCGAACGAATGGACGGTGCGCAGTTCGCGTCGATTGCCATAGCGCAGAATAAAGCGCGCACGTCAGCGAGATTTCGTCGGGAAACGCGGGTTTTCTACAATCAGTTTGAGACCGGACACGCTTACGTGGGAACGCTGGATGCGGAGCTGGTTGCCGCGCCGGGAGGATTTCCGCTCGTAGAAGGAGGAAAGCTCGTTGGCGCTATCGGCTGTAGTGGCGGCACAGGCGATCAGGACGCGTCCGTGTGCAAGGCCGCCGCCGATGCGATCAAATAGTGCGACGCTGCAACCTGAAGAAGTCCTGAGCATTGCAAGATTACATCTGCAGCGCTTAGCGGCGCACGTAGCCACTAGCTCGACCGGCGAGCGACATTTCATTGCTTGCAATACGGTCAGCATCGCGTCAGTAAAACGTTAGCCGGTCGCATTCGCACCCTTCAGCTTCACGCATCCATTCGAATAACGAACATTTTTATTACAAGAATAAATCAGTAAGCCTTATTAAAGAAAGATTCGAGGCCATGCTGAGGCGAATGGTGTCAGCTTGTTAAGCCTTTTGAAATCAAGCGCTTGATGTGCGTGTGGTCCTGCAAGAGAAAAGATGACCATGGCATCAAGTTACGCGCTGAGGGTGCCGACAATACACCTGAGGATTGTCGGGTTGTGATCTGCAAAAAAGCTCAATGACGCGGCTGGACTCCACCGCGCTGTCGATTTATCAATACAAGCATCATCCGGGCATAGGGGCGCGTAAAGATGGACGCCTTGAAAATTCTGGAGCTGGCGCGCGAAAGACACCTCGCAGGTGATCTGGCAAGCGCACGGACGCTTTATGAACAGGTATTGGAATGTCGTCCTGATGATCCGTCACCCATGTTTGCACTGGGAATCATGGAGTGGCAGGACGGCGCGTTTGATCCGGCATTGGCATGGCTTGACCGGGCGCTCAGGATTGCTCCACGCGACGCTCGCTACCATTACGTACGCGGCCTGGTTCTCTCCGCGATGCGGCGGACCAATGACGCGATCGGCGGATATGGTTCGGTGCTCGACATAGATCCGGAGCACGTTGATGCGCTCAACAACCTCGCCAATTGTCATCGGGAGAATGGAGAGAACGGAGCAGCCGAAGCGTTCTATAGGAGAGCGCTCGTCCTGCGCCGCGACGCTAATGCCCTGACTAATCTAGGCACATTGTTGCAGGCGAACGGACGGCACGAAGAAGCGTTCGACCACTTGAATGAAGCAGTGAGCGTAGCTCCTGAGTCGGTAGTATGCCTGCTGAATCTAGGGGTAGCGTTCAACGAACAGCGGAATTTCGCACGGGCTGAAGCGGTCATGACACGCGCCCTCGAACTCGACCCGCAATTCCCCGAGGCTGCGTATAACCTCGCGAACACGCTGCACGCGCAAGGCAGACTCCCTGAAGCGGTGATGCTGTATCAGCGTGAACTGGCACTCAACCCTGCTCATGCCGATGCGCACAATAACCTCGGCAACGTGTGCAAGGAACTGACCGAATATGAGTCGGCGGCCGAAGCGTTCGACGTGGCGATCAGCTTGCGCCCGAACTTTATCGCCGCGTATAACAACTCGGCCAATCTCCTGCGTACGCTAGGCCGTATGGATGAAGCGGAGGTCAGGCTTGGAAGGGCGCTTGCCATCGATCCGGGCTCTTCTGTCACGCACAATAATCTCGGCAATATCCTGAAAGATACGGGGCGTCTCGACGATGGAATCGCCAGCTATCGACAAGCGCTCGCGGTCGATCCCGACAACGCCGTGGCTCACAGCAACCTTGTGTATGCGTTGGTGTTTCAGGCAGAGGACGCTCAGCCGGTCATAGACGAGTGCAAGCGGTGGTCGGCGCGTCATGAGGCTCCGTACCGTGCGAACACGCTATCGCACAATAACGACACAACGCCTGCACGGCGCCTGCGGATTGGCTATGTGTCCGCAGACTTCCGCGATCATTGCCAGGCGTTATTCTTGACTCCGCTCCTCTCGCATCATGATCATGCCCGCTTCGAGATATTCTGCTATTCGAGCGTTCGGCGGCCGGACAACGTGACGCGGCGAATTGCAACTTACGCCGACGTCTGGCGCGACGTGCGCGAGCTCGATGACGAGCGACTCGCGCAATTGATTCGAGAGGACCGAATCGATATTCTTGTTGACCTGACCATGCACATGGCCGACGGCCGCCCCCTGCTATTTGCCCGCAAGCCTGCGCCGGTCCAGATCGCGTGGCTAGCCTACCCCGGCACGACCGGCCTTCAGGCGATCGATTACAGGTTGACTGACCCATGGCTCGATCCAGTTACCGTTAATACTCAGTATAGCGAACGATCAATCTATTTAGCCGATACATTCTGGTGCTACGATCCGTTGACGGATTCACCCGCGGTGAACCGGCTACCCGCACTGACGACCGGACACGTGACCTTCGGCAGCCTGAACAACCCCTGCAAGCTCAGCGATCACACGTTGCGCATGTGGTCTGGTGTCATGCAGCGGTTGGGATCTGCCCGGCTTATGCTCATGATGTCCGGAGGCAGCGCTCGCGAGCACGTGATGCGTCGGCTCGAATCCCACGGAATAGAAACGCAGCGCGTGCGTTTTGTCGCGTTCCGGCCTCGTGCCGACTATCTCAAGACGTACCATGAAATAGACATTGTGCTCGATACCTTCCCGTACAACGGCCACACTACGAGCCTTGATTCTTTCTGGATGGGTGTGCCGGTGGTGACGCGTGTCGGGCAGACCGCCGTTGGGCGCGCCGGCCTTAGCCTGTTGTCCAATCTCGGACTTGATGAACTCGCAGCGCAAAACGACGAGCAGTTTGTTGCCCTTGCAGTTGAACTGGCGTCCGACCTGCCTCGCCTCTCGCAACTCCGGCAAGGCTTGCGGCAAAACTTGAGCGAGTCGCCACTCATGGACGGCGCACGTTTCGCCATGCACATGGAGGCGGCCTATCAGCAGGCGTGGCGCGAGTGGATCGGCGTTCAAGCCCCGTATCATGTCGACGAGATCCCGACTGCCGAACTTGTCATGCAAGTACCCATGCCTGCGGGGTCACAGGCGCAGCTAGGTTATGACGCGAAGGCGGACGCCGCTAGCAAGCCGTACCCGGTCGTGTCGCCGAACCGGCCGTTTTCAATCCCGTGATTGCGATCACTACGCCTGCCACTAAAACTGCACCAGCCAGTAAAACGGCAGTGTGAAGTCCATTGACCAGATTGCCTGCTGTTCCGGTGACGAGCGATCCGAAGACGCCCACTCCGAGTGCACCGCCAATTTGACGCGCCATGTTCAGCACTCCTGAAGCGATGCCGACGGAACGCGGATCCACATGAGCAAGGAGCGCAACATTGATTGACGGGACGACCAGCGCGACGCCAACACCGATCGCCAATAACGGCGCGGTAATCGTCAGGTAACTGCTGCCGACCTCAATCAGCCCCAGCGACAGAAAGCCAACTGCGGCCATTGCCTGCCCGGCAACCATTGGAAGACGGTAGCCGAATCGTGCCGTGAGCGCGCCTGAGACGAGGTTGGCCACGGTCACCACGGCGGTCATCGGCAGGAAGGCCAGGCCGGTCTCGAGCGGCGTGTATTTCCGTATGTCCTGGAAGAAGAGGCTAATGGCGAACATCAGTCCGTAATAGCCGAAGTTGAGCGACAGTCCTATGACCGAACTCACACTGACTGCCGGGATCTGGAATAGGGAAAGCGGCAGCATCGGTTGCCGTTGCCACGCTTCCACCAGCGCGAACAGCACGCTGAACACGACGAAACAGGCGAGACCCGTCATCACGGCTGGACTTCCCCAGCCCAGCCTTCCACTCTCCACTACGCCGAACATTAGCGCCACGAGCGAAACCACCGCCAGGATCTGCCCCGCCAGATCGATACGTCGCGCCGCGTTACGGACGGTATCGGGTGCATGGACCAGCGTCAGCCAGATACCGGCAATACCGAACGGCACGTTGATCAGGAAGATGCTCGGCCAACCGAAACAGTTGATCAGCACGCCGCCCACGACCGGACCGGCCCCAAGCGCCAGCGCGGCCGTCCCGGCCCAGATGCTCACGGCCTTCGCTCGCGCCCGCGGGTCGGGAAAGCTCGCGCTGAGCACCGACAGGGACGACGGCACGCACAGCGCCGCCCCGACGCCCTGAGCTGCCCGCGCCGCGATAAGCGCGACCGTGTTGGGTGCGAGGCCGCATGCCACCGACGCCAAGGTGAATATCACAAAGCCACCAACGAAAACGCGCCGCGCGCCCAGCCGGTCACCGAGCGCGCCCGCACTGAGCAGAAGGCTGGCGAAGGCGAGGGTGTAGGCGTTGAGCACCCATTCGAGTTCCGTGGAGCTGATGGATAAAGTTTCGCGAATCCGCTCGAGCGCGACGTTCACGACCGTGACGTCGAGACAGATGATGACGAAGCCAAGGCTGGCAGCAAGTAAGGCAAGACGGGGCGATCGAGTTGATTGTCTGGGCATGATGAGCGGTCTGGTTGGGCCCGATACAAACGGGATCGCTCGATCGTTAGCCACGACGCACTCTAATCCCCCCATCATTCTTGATAAACCATCTGCAAATTGGCACAGAACCCATTAATATTTGGGAATGGATCTTCTCAAAGCAATGACCGTGTTCATGCGCGTGGTCGAGACCGGCAGCTTGACGGCCGCCGGTCTCGCTTGCGATCTGTCCCCGACCATGGTCGGCAATCACCTTCAGGCACTGGAGGCGAGACTTGGCACGCGGCTCATCCACCGCACCACGCGCAAGCAGCAGATCAGTGCGTTCGGGCGGGCCTACTACGAGCGTTGTGTAGAAATTCTCGGCCTCGTCAACGACGTCGAACGCTTAGCGCTCGATCATCTCGGGACGCCGCGCGGACGGTTGCGCATCACTGCGCCCGTGATCTTCAGCAACGAGTGCCTGATCCCCGCAATCGCGGATTATTGCCGGCGCTACCCCGAGGTCCAGCTGGATGTTGTCGCCGCCGATACCTTGTCTGACCTGATCGAGGACGGATTCGAAGCGGCAATTCGCATTGGCAGGCCGGGTAACCCTGATCTCGTTGCGCGTCCTTTGCAGCCGTATCGCCTTGTGCTTTGTGCGTCATCCGCATACCTCGATTCGAACGGCGTACCGGCGACGCCGGAGGAACTTCGCTCCCACCAATGCCTCACGTACTCCTATCCACTACGTTCAGAAATGCACGCGACGCAGCCCGAGTGGACGCTGTCTGGCCCGAATGGGAGCGTAAGCGTCCCTATCAATGGCCGCTTGAAGATCGACAACTCGGACGCGTTGCGTAGGGCCGTACTCGCTGACATGGGCATCGCCTTGCTGCCCTCCATCCAGGTCGATGCAGATATCAAGGCAAACCGGTTGATCGAGGTACTGCCGAACTATGCGCTGCCCGTCCGGTCGATCAACCTGCTCTATTTGCGCGATCGCCAGATGTCCCCGAAGCTTCGCAGTTTCATCGACTTTGTCGTGGAGCGATTCGGAAACGTCCCCGAATCTGATATTTGAAAGTTTCCGCGGCCCGCCACCGCCCTCAAGCCCGGCGTTATCCACCGATCAATTTCAATCCGGCAGGCAGTGACTCTCCGAACACGCGCCCCGTGTCTGCGTTATCGAGCGTGACGACTTCACGAACCATGGCGGTCCACGTTGGCGGTGCGTTCGCGGCTTCGAGCCGTCGCACGACAGTTTCGCGGACCGTCTCCGGCAGTTCCCTTGAGCGGTCGCCTGTCATACGCGCGATTTGCACGGCCGCAAACACGGCTGGCTCAACCTTTTTCCAGTCCAGCGCGAAGATTGCGTCCAGCCATCGGGTCGCCACGTCGGCCGGCACAACACCATGCGCGCTGCCATAGAACGGCCGGCGTGCGCCAATGCGTCCAACCGCCCACCAGCCCTGGATGTTTTCCGAGGGCCGTTGCAGCCGCACCAGAAGCTGTTCCGCGATGTCAACCTTGCGATCGACAGGGATGCGTTCAAGCGACGCGGATAGACGAAGCATGTCCGCGTAACCTACCTTCGTAGGATCGAAGGGCAGCTTGTGCCGCTTCGTGCCCGCAGCGGCCTGAAGCCAGGCCATTGCATCG
>Ga0073928_10004304_pt1 | contig 21242 bp, 18 predicted proteins | sample PaiPotPPA55metaG_FD_76969 | JGI IMG/M metagenome (GOLD analysis project Ga0073928, IMG submission 76969) | Iron sulfur acid spring bacterial and archeal communities from Banff, Canada, to study Microbial Dark Matter (Phase II) - Paint Pots PPA... ...
CGTCGTCGAGGAGTGGAAGTGGATGGGCACTCCGGTTTGGTCGCACGACGGCATCATCTGCACTGGCGAATCCTACAAGAATGCCGTGAAGCTTACCTTCGCCAAGGGCGCGTCTCTGAAAGATCCGGCCCATCTCTTCAACTCGAGTCTCGAGGGAAACGTACGCCGCGCGATCGATATCCACGAAGGAGAAGAAGTTGGCGAGTCCGCCTTCAAGGCGCTCGTTCGCCAAGCGGTCGCCCTCAATAGTTCCGGCAAGTCGAAACCTTCGAAGAAAGCGAAGTCCTAGCCTCTATTTGCAGTACGCGATGCGCGAGCCGACGGCGCCGGCATTCTGGCTGGTCAGAGTCACCTGCTGGCCGACAATGGGAGCCAGATCGCTGTCGAAGGCCAGCATGAATTGCTCGACATCCCGGCGGGTCTGATCACCGCCGAGCAGCGGGAAGCCGGCGGTCACCGTCGAACGGAACACCACCGAATTGAAGAAGGTGAATATGGTGCGGAATGGTCCGGCGTATGCAAACGTGGCACCAGAACGCCTTGCTGAGCGTTAGCAAGGCAATTGCCACCGCGATCGAGCCGGTTTTTCCGGACTTCGCTCGATGAAGAAAAACTAAATCGACTTCAACAAATTCTGTTCGTCTGAGAGGGTAGCTGGGCGCAGAGTGTCACTCGTCTGGACGAATGAGGTTAGGAAGCGGCGCAGACGCCGCGCGGAGCGAAAGGAAAGCCATCATGAACACATCAGCCATAGGACAATTGCCGCGTGTCGAGGCGGCGCTGCGCTACCTCGAGCCGATGAGCGACAAGCCGCGCTCGCTGGAATATGAGCCGCCGCCGGGCGTACCGCGCACGACGGCCGTCTACCGGGATCACAGGGTCAGCATCCGCGATGTTCGCCCGGTCGCGTCGGCACTCTCACTGGACCGTGAGGGATTTCAGCTCGTCACCGCGGCGAGCAGCGTCAGGGATTTCTACGATGAAGGAGCGGTTCAGACCCGCTACTACGCCGAAACCGTATCGTTGCTCGAGGAATTGACCGGTGCATCCCGCGTGGTTGTTTTCGACCATACGATTCGTCGCCGCATTCCGGGCGCGACTGACAGAACCGCCGGGATTCCGCGTCAGCCCGTGCCCCGCGTCCACAATGACTACACCGTGAAATCCGGTCCGCAGCGAGTCCGTGATCTACTTGGCGAGGACGCGAACGATCTGCTGCGCAGGCGCTTTTCCGTGGTCAACGTCTGGCGGCCTATCCGTGGGCCAATACAAGATGCACCGCTGGCGGTCGCCGATGCGCAAAGCGTCGACGGTGACGATCTCGTCGCGACAGATCTCATCTATCCGGACCGTACCGGTGAGATCTACTACGTGAAGTACAATCCATCTCATCGCTGGTTCTACGCCTCCGCCATGCGCCAGGACGAAGTGATGCTGATCAAGTGCTTCGATTCAGCCGACGATGGGCGTGCACGTTTCGTGCCGCATTCGGCATTCGTGGATCCAACCACGCCCGCCGGCGCGTTGCCCCGCGAAAGCATCGAGTTGCGAACACTGGTGTTCTACGAGGAGTGAGATGCCCTATCCCGCAGTGCTTTCACCCGCAACCACCAGCACGACTCACCCCCGACATTAAGAGGTGTCAGGGGCGTGCATTCCTCACGCCCCTGACCCGTTCTCGCTACTCCACCGAATTCAAAAGCTCATGTGCCTCGGCGATGAGGTGTTCGGCCTGCTGCGTTTCAAACGGCGTGCCGTCGAACACCGCGCCCTCAAGAATAGTGAGCATGGCCCCCGCGATCTCGTTGCGTTTGGCCGTGATGTCCCGGATTTTCTCATCCAGGACCGCATACGTCGCATCGTCAGACTCGATTGCTTTGGTTGAGATACCTGTCAGCGTTTTGCGCCCGAGCAGACCGCGCGGAGCATTGATTTGCTTGTAGGCCTCCGCGAGGCGCGACAGCAGGTGCTCATGATCCTCAACGGCGTCCGGCAGGATACCCCGATCGAGAATCTCGAACACCGTGCGCCCATCGTGCGAATAGTCGTCCTTCAAATGCGCAACGCTCAGGATCGTGGGACGTATGTCGGTGTGATCGGTAAACAGCTCGCCGAATCGCCCCTTGTGCTTCACTCCGGGCCCGACGACTCCCAGCCAGGTGTGGGTGATGTCGTTCTGGAAGTCGCCGTGATTCCACGCAAAGCCGGAAGCCCCCTCCTCCGTGAAGCAGCTTGCCGCATTCGTCGTTGGCGTGCACACGGGGCTCGTGTCGCCGAATGACAGGAGGAAATAGTCGGGGTTGGCGAACAGGATGAAGTTCGGCGTGCGATTCGGATCGAACGTGATCATGTGCAGCAGGTCCTGCTCTGCATGATCCGCCAACGCCTGGGTGATGTGATTGGTCCCCCCATTGGGCCCGTCCAGAATGTCAAAGCCCAACAGCTTGCCCGATTCCCGCTCAAGCTTGCGCGTGACCGCATCCATCTGTCCGGGGTTGCCGTTGATGTAGAACGTCGGCGCGTCGTCGAAGTGAATTCGGAACGGTGTAGTGTCGCCGAATTCGGTGGCGAAGATGAGGCTCAGATCGCCGTCGATCTCACCAATCTTGGCATAAGTGCACGGAGTGTGGATCCCGTCGCAATTAGCCGGGCTGGGTGGGCCGCCGGCGAAGTGGTCGTTCTCATCGGCCGTGATCACGAACAGCGTGTTGTCCTTCGTGATGCCGTCTTTCGCCAGGCGGTCGAAGAACTTCCCGAATGCCATGTTGTAGGCGGCGAGCTGCTTGACGTAGCCCTCTTCACCGGGGCCAAAGGTGCTCACGACGTTGGGGTCCAACCCCGTAATCGCCTGCGATTGATTGTCATGGACGTCCGCGATGTACAGATACACCACCGGGACGCCGGCCTCGAGCATGGTCGCGGCATAGCCGAGCGATTGGGAAGCGAGCGGACTGAATCCGGTAAAGCCGACATTGCCGTTGCCGTCATCGATGACTACTCCATCCAGATCCTTTACCGGCCCAGATGGGGAGATTTGCGGCTGCACGTTGGCGTTGCCGTAAAGCGCCTTGAATCCCTTATAGCCGCCCGGCTCGTCGGGAAGGATGTCCTTCGCGCCATGCTTGGCGCACAGGGGACTGTTTTGCGCGCAGTGCACGATGATTCCTTCGAAATCCGCCATGGCCTTGAGCGGATTCGCTTGCGCCTCCTTTGCTTCGTCCGAACCCGGACCGAACACGTTGTTGATGTCGCTGGTCACGTTCTCGAACTCGATGTTGGCGATGGAAAATGCGCCGACATCGCAGCCTGCGCGGGTGAAGGGTACCCACGGCGCAGGATGTGTCTTGCCGCGGCGATCGACCATCTGTGGCAGGCCATCGGCCACGACATCGGTCCAGTACGCGAACGAGAGTGGGAACGAGGCCACTCCGTTCTGAAAGAGACCGAACTCATTGCCGATCGAGAATCCGAATTTATCGCCATATGTACCGGTCAGCGACGTCACGATGTCCACCGCGGTATGCGAGATGAGCGGCGTGTGGTGATTCGTGAGCAACGTGCCGTTGTCCTCGAGGAAATCGAGGAGCTTGGGCATCTGCTCCAGATCGGACGGGACATTGGGGTTGTCGCGTTGCAAATGGACGTTGTCGAATTGAAGGTAGACGATGTGCTTCAGAGGATGGTCCGGAGTTCCCAGCCGACACCCAGCACTACTGGCCGCGCCTGCTGCATTGGCAGGGCAAGAGAGGACAAATGTACTCAGTACAAGCGCGAAGATCCCCGGCGCCGCTTGCAGGCACCGCACCGAAATGGCCATACGATTGCTCCTTCGTTTCATTGTTGGGGTGGGCGGTACGGCGACGCACTCCGCCGCGCGTTCGGCGTGAAGCCTAACAATGCGGCGCTACATCCTGAGGTCAGTGCTATGACAAATCGGTGACGCGGGAACGCGCGCCAAGGCTTGCGATCGAGTGGGGCCACGTCGCGGAGCCTGCTAGCCGTGATGCGGCGCGATAGTTGTGGCGCGGAACAGTACCCCCTGGACAGGCGTCAGCGTCGGCCAAGACAGCGGAAGCCCACAGTGTCGCGGGCTATTTGGCGAGCATCGATCTTGCAATGACGTCGAGGAGCTCATCGTTACGGTCCTCGCTGAGCTCCCAGAACATCATACCGCCGAGGTGATGCGCCTTGACGTACTGCGCCTTGATCCTGATCGACTGCGGATCGTCGTAGGTGATGAAGGTTCTCGAGGTACTATTCCATAGATATGGCGCCTTTGCGCGATCGTCCCAGTAGCGGATGAAACCCTGTCTACCGATGAGCTTGGCCGCGAGTTCAGAATAGTCGTGGGCACCTTCGAATCGCTCGTAGGGTTGGCTGAGCCCGTGATCGATGGGCTTCACGCCCGTGAAGCCTCGGCCGTAAAACGCCACGCCGAGGACGATTTTGTCGGAAGGAATACCGGCCGCCAGATGCTGTTTGACCGAGGCATCGGCATATCGATCAGTGGGCAATGCCGTCGCCGCCCCGTATAGTCCCGCGTGATGACCCGTCGTCGGCGTCAGGCTGTTGAAGAAGTCGTAGCTCATCACGTTGATCCAGTCGAGATACACGTGGAGCTTATCCATTTCGGTGTGATCGAAATATTCGCGGTCCGCGGATGCGATGGTCAGCGTATACCGGCCGCCGCCGGTGCGGCCCTGAGCGGCGCTCGCAGCATCCAGCTTGTCTCGCAGCACCTGGAGCAGCCGGGTGAAATTCTGCCGGTCTTCGGCGCGGTATTTGATGCCGGCTGCACCCTGGCCGGGGTATTCCCAGTCGATATCGATTCCGTCCGCGGAGAATTGGCGGAGCAACTCGACAGCGCTGTCTGCGAACAGGGCACGTGAAGCATCGTTGAGCGCCGCATCGGAGAAGCCATCCGCCATCCACCCTCCGATGGAAACGATAACCTTGAGCCGTGGATTCGTCTTCTTCAGCGCGACGAGCCGCACGAGACTGGCTTCGCCCTCAGCGACCGCCGCCCGGCCCGCCGGAGTGATCCGCGCAAACGCAAAGTTTATGTGCGTGAACTTCTCGGGATGCATCACCGCGGGAGTCGACCAGCCCGCGACGTAGGCTACGATTCGATACCGGTCTGTCGCCGACGCGGTTTTACCGATCTCCGCTCCCAGAACTCCTGGTGTAAGGCCCGGCGTGCAAATGAGAACGCAAAGAAGAAGCGATGTGCAATGTTTCACGGCGACTCACGGTGCCCCAACCCAAACCCTATCATGAAGTAAATTCAGAGTAAGCCGGATTGCGATTGACAACCGATGCAATGAGTCGATATTCTGACCTCGCGCCAATTTGATTCTCAGCTTGCGGGCGCTCTATAAATTCAGCTAAAGCGAATGGCCGAGGGTTCCCCTTTGGCTGCTCCCGCAAGCCCGATCAGTTGGCGCCTTTACAATCATCAAAGGTGCCTCATGCCCGCGGTTGAAGTCTTGAAATTCGGCAGTTCCGTATTGCGCAGTCCCGGCGATCTGCATGTCGCCGTGGACGAGATCTACCGGCGTTGGCGCCTGGGGTTTCGGGTGCTGGCGGTGGTATCGGCCTTCGAGGGCGTTACGGACATCCTCATGGCGGGGGTCACTAGTGCGCTCGGGTCCGGCCGAGCCGAGGCGACTGCGGCGTACGTGGCAACCGGCGAACAGCAGACCGCCGCGCTCCTGTTGGGCTCCTTGCATCAGTACGGACTGCCTGCGCGCACGGTGCATCCACACGATATCGGGCTTGTGGCCGAGGGCCCGCTGCTGGAGAGCATGCCGGTGCGCGTGGAGACGGCCGCGTTTGAACGGCTCTGGCAACAAAGCCCCATCCTGATTCTGCCGGGTTTTTACGGCATCGACTCGAATGGCCGAATCGCGCTCTTCGGGCGTGGTGGCTCGGACATGTCGGCGCTGTTCCTGGCCTCTGCGCTCGGGGGAAGCTGCCGACTACTGAAGGATGTCAACGGCGTGTTCGACGCCGATCCCGCGCGCAACCGCCTGGCACATCGATTTTCCGTGCTGTCCTGGGACACAGCTCTTGAGGTTGCAGGCCCCCTCATTCAACCGAAGGCGCTGCGGTATGCACAAGGTAAGGCACTTTCCTTCGAGGTCGGGCGGCCCAATGAGGCGGCCTGCACTGTCGTCGGCAGAGCCCAGGACGAGTGGGCGCTTCCGGCACCCGATGCCGAACCGTTGCGTGTCGTGCTGGTTGGCTGCGGTGTGGTCGGACGCGGTGTCTACGAAACCATTCGGCGCTACCGCGAGACCTTCGAACTGAGTCACGTCGTGGTGCGCGATATCTCAAAATATCCCGATATCGAGCATGTCACCATGGACCCTTCGTGCGTGATCGACGATGACGTGGATGTGGTCATCGTCTGCTATCCAGGCACGACGTATGCTTATTCCTTCATGAGCGCCGCCTTGAACGCCCGCAAATTCGTGATCACGCCGAACAAAGCAGCCATCGCCGCTCATGGCACGGCCCTGGCGCGCTACACCCGCGGCCCGGGCAAGCGGTTGTGGTACTCGGCGGCGGTGGGCGGCGCCCTGCCCGCGCTCGAAACCCTCGCGAGTCTTAGAACCCCCGTGCGCGAGATTCGGGGGATCGTGAACGGCACGAGCGGTGTGGTGCTCGAGGCCTGGTCGCAAGGCAAGACACGGCAGGACGCGATCGTGGAAGCGCAGGCCGCTGGCTTCGCGGAACTCGATCCGACGCGCGATCTCTCCGGTCTGGATTCGGCGGATAAGCTCGCGCTCCTCATTGAAGCGGCATTCGCGGAGTGGATCGATCCCACCCGAATCGCTATCCGAGGAATCGAGTCGATCTCAGATCCTAATGGCTACAAGCTGGTTGCGCGCGCCACGAAGAACGCCGAAGGCATCAGCGCCTCGGTCGCGCCCGAAGCGCCGCCGCCGGGAAGCTTCTTAGGTCAAGCGCGCGGCCCCGAGAATCGTCTCGAGATCGAGCTCGAGTCCGGCGAGATCATCCGATTGCGCGCGCAAGGCGCGGGCCGCTGGCCCACGACCGCGTCGGTGATGGGCGATCTGCATGAAATAGCCCGGCTCGTCGGCACCGGCCGCGATACGCACGCCGCCGCCGCGGCGCGAAGTGCATCGGCTTGACAGCGTTCGGCATGGCGGTCGAGCGCCGTCCGTTCCGCCCCCGCGGGCAAAATCGCTCACGTGACTGCCAGTGCCTGACGTCTTCGGATCAGGAACTCGCGTTCCTTGAGATTGCCGGCACAATCGATGGCAGCATCGTAGGCGATGGCCGCTTCACGGTCGCGATTCAGCCGGTGCAACAAATCGGCACGGATCGCATGGAAAAGATAGTAGTCGCTCAGGTTCAGCTCTTCGACGGCGGCGAGGCCGGCTTGGGCTCCCTCCACTTCAGCCAGCGCCACGGCGCGATTCAAGGCGATGATCGGATTAGGCTCGAACGCACATAGACAGCCATAGAGGCGGAGAATCTCGCGCCAATCCGTCGACTCCGCTGTTGGGGCTTCGCAGTGGATTGCATTGATGGCTGCTTGGATTTGATAGGGCCCCGGATTGCCGCTGCGTAGACATTCCCGCGCGATGGCCAGGCCTTCGTTGATCTGATCGCGATTCCAGAGCGCCCGATTCTGCTCGCCCAGCAAAACGAGACTGCCGTTGGGGCCAAGGCGGGCGTTGCGGCGAGAATCAATCAGAAACATCAGCGCGAGCAACCCGTTGACCTCGGGTTCCAAGGGCATCAGCTCACGCAACAAGCGGCCGAGGCGCAGCGCCTCGTCGCATAGATCGGTACGGACGAGCCGATCCCCTGAACTCGCGCTATACCCTTCATTAAAAATCAGATAAACGACCGCCAGGACCGCCCCGATACGGCCCGGAAATTCCGCTTCGCTCGGCACTCGATATGGAATCCGCGCATCGCGTATTTTCGCCTTCGCGCGAACGATTCGTTGTGCCATGGTGACTTCGGGCACGAGGAAGGCGCGTGCGATCTCCATCGTCGTGAGGCCTCCTAATAGGCGAAGTGTCAGGGCGACCTGCGCGCTCATCGCAAGGGCCGGGTGGCAGCATGTAAAAATCAATTCAAGGCGATCATCGCGCACGAGGTCTTCTTCCTCTTCGTCGCTCGCCTGCAGTAGGTTCGCCGCTACGTGTCGATCTTGGCGGGTGGCCTCCCGGCGAGCGCGATCGATTGCCCGGTGGCGAGCGGTGGTTATGATCCAACCGACCGGGCTCTGAGGGAGCCCGGTCGATGGCCATTGTTGGACGGCGGTCGTGAACGCGTCCTGAACCGCTTCTTCGGCGTCATCGATATCGCCGAACGCACGCACTAGTATGGCGACGGCACGTCCATACTCCTGACGGAACACCCGCTCGATCTCGGCGATCGGAAGGTTTGCCATGCGAAGTCTCAGTGATCTCTGTTCTCGCGAAATGGCCGAACCTCGATAGGCAACGTAGTCGCCTGAGCGAGTCTTCGAGCCCATTCAAGCGCCGCGTCGAGGTCAGGAGCCAAAATGACGTTAAATCCCCCCACGTGCTCTTTCGCTTCCGCAAACGGTCCGTCAGTGGTGAGGAGCTTGCCGTCGCGGAATCTCACCACGGTGGCGGAGCTCGGAGGATGCAGTCCGCCGGCAAATACCCATGCGCCGGCGGCCTTGAGTTCCTCGCGTATTCTGTAGACGTCCCGCATGATCTTGCCCAGCACTTCGGCGGGAGGTGGTTCGCCGTCAGGCTGGTACATAGTCAGAAGATATTGCTTCATGAAATAGGTCTCCGAGATGTGGCCGACACCATGTCGGCTTTTACAACTCCTATACGAACGGACGTGGTCCAAATCGACAGGGCGTCCCGAGCATCTTCATGAAGAAGATCGTAGTCCGCCTGGAAGCCGACTGCAGGCGACAGGTCGATCGACCCAATAATGCCTTTAAAAGCATTACGTTGGCTATGCCGTTGGAGTCGTATTGGGGGTGTTCGCAGGAGTCCGCAGGTTCAAGGCTTCGCTAGCCGTCAAACATCCTGAGTCCGGGACACGCACTTGTCGGCATCGAGTGGCACTATCCTGTTTCCGGTGCGGCCCTGCGTGTCGGCGTGGTCGCCCGGCGAGTAACCGAAGCGGCGGCGAAATCGTCGTGCGAAGTGTGTGTAGTCGCGAAAGCCGCAGGCGTAGGCGATCGCGCTGATCGGCTCGTCGATGCTCAACAACTTCCGGCGGTCGAGCAGGCGCGCGGCCTGGTTCAGCCGCAGCGAATAGATGAATTCGGTGCAGGTAAAGCCGCGCTGCGTAAAGAGCTTCTGCAGGTAGCGTAGCGAGATCCCGGTTGCGGAGGCCGCTTCCGGCGGGCCAAAATCCGGGTCTGCAAAGCGCTCCTTGATGAGGCGGCGGATACGCATGAACAGCTTGCTCGCCGGGCCCGACGAGGGCAAAGGAGACTCGGGCGGTGCAAACAGGGCGCCGAGCAGGTTGTACACGGCCAGCTGCATGTAGGAATCGACCGGCGGACACGCCGAGGCTCCCCCGTTCAGGCCTTCGAGAACCACCTCGTAGAGTAAGCGCCCGGCCGCGGTGCCGCTGCGCCGGAAAGCTCCCCCTTGCGGCTCGAATCCGAGATGGGAAACCAGCGACTGGCGCGGCAGATTCAGCGACAGCCGCCGCATGCTGCCGCCCTCGGAGACGCACGTGACGGGTCGGGCCACATCGATGAGCGCGATATCGCCCACGGCGAGGTGCACGCACTGATCGTTCTGGTAGAAGGTCGAGCGGCCGGCGATCTGAAACACCGCCTTGTAATGGTCCCGCGCGTCGAGGCGCACATCCCGGTCGGTGCGCTCGAACCGATGCGCATCGCAACAGATGTCCACCGCCGTCAACCCGCTCACGCTCAGACGGCGCAGCCAGCCGGCAGCGGTGTCGGGCGCGACTCCCGCCAGGCTGTGCCGCCCGTACAGAGGGCGCAGCATCGCGCGCCACGCCTCGTCATTCATCGGCTCGGTATCGAGAACATCTTCGCTCTGACGCATTGCTGCCTCCATCTTGACCTGTACTGGACTATGCATGGGCAGCGCTACACGGACGTTTCATGTCAAACAGAAGAGCTACGGCGGTAACACAGACGGCGACGACGATGCGCAATACAGGCGCAGCCTCTTCGCAGGCCGGGTGACCAAATAGATTCCAACCGCCACCGGCAGCATACCGGCCAGATCGGTCGCCACCACCGGCTCTCCGAGCAGAACCCAGCCGAAGAGCAGGCCGAGCGGCGGCATCAGGAAGTGATAGGCGCTCGCCGAGATCGCACCGGAGACGGTCAGCAGATGAAACCAGAGGAGATAGCCGCAGACCGAAACCATGAAGACCAAATAGGCAAGCGCGATCCAGAGCTGCCAGCTCGGCGTGATCTCGCGGACCCCCTCGAGCGTGAACGCGAAGGGCGCGAGCGCGAAGCCGCCGGCTAGATTCTGCACAGGCGCAAGGACGGATTTCCGCCGATAGCAAACACCGAGCTGGCGTTGATCATGGCACCCGATGCAACCTCAGGCACCCGTCGACTGGCCGGTCTGCTCGTCCGATTCTGCGGCGATTCCGTGGCCCGCAATCCGGATGCGGCTCAATTTGCGGCGGGTGTCACAAACCGCAGTCGCTCAATCCTGGATGATCATCAGGGCGCCGGCCTAGTGGCCAGAAGAACTTGCGATCGGAGTTCTTGATCGGCAAATCGTTGATGCTCGCGTGGCGGCGCATCATGAAACCGTGCTCATTGAACTCCCAGTTTTCATTGCCGTAGCTGCGGAACCATTGGCCCGAATCATCGTGCCATTCGTAGGCAAACCTCACGGCGATTCGATCTCCGGTGAAGGCCCACAACTCCTTGATCAATCGGTAGTCCAATTCCTTCGCCCACTTGCGCTGAAGGAATTGGCGCACTTGCTCGCGCCCAAACGGAAATTCGGCACGGTTGCGCCAACGGGTATCCTCGGTGTAGACGAGCGCCACCCGGTCCGGGTCGCGCGTATTCCACGCGTCCTCGGCCAGACGCACCTTCAGGACCGCGGTCTCTTGCGTAAAAGGCGGAAGCGGCGGTTTGTTATCCATGGCTGATCCTGTGTAGCTTACGAAAGATGTAGACAACTCTGTCTACATCGCCAATATAGCTCGCCGAGACAGATCTGTCTACAATGCCGGTGTGGCAAAGATTGACAATAAACGCGGACCCAATCTTCCGGCGCGCGAGCGCATTCTGCTGACTGCGCATGATCTCTTCTATCGGGAAGGTATTCGGGCCACCGGTATCGATCGCGTGATTGCAGAAGCCGGTGTCACCAAAGTTACGTTCTATCGGCATTTCCCCAGCAAAAACGCCCTCATCTGCGCATTCCTGGAGCACCGGCATCAGCGTTGGATGGCGTGGTTCATCGAGGCGCTGCAGCGCCACGGCGGCGGAAGGCCAGGCAAGGGCTTGGACGCCCTGGTACCTACTCTGGCCGAGTGGTTCCGCGACGAGAGCTTTCGCGGCTGCGCCTTCATCAACAGCGTCGGAGAGCTGGGTGGCACGCTCTCCGAAGTCGTCGAGATCTCGCGGCGCCATAAGCAGGAGATGACGAGCGCCATTGCGAGCCTGCTGCCTGCATCGACGCGCCGCAAACTGGATACGCAAGCCATCGCTTTGGCGGTTGACGGCGCAATCGTTCGAGCGCAGTTCGATGAGACGCCTGACGCCGCGCTGAAAGCGCTATCCAGAATCTTGAGGTCGATCGTGGCGAGTAGCCGCGGGTTGAGCCCGCGAATTGGCCTGAGCCCCCCGATGAAACGTGAGCAAATCCTTACCGCACACAGGCGCGGCTCATAAATCTCGACAGGACAAGTGGATTGCGTCGCGCATTTTTCCCGAGAACTCTTGCCGCGAAGCGAGACTATGTTAGCTCTGCGCCCCATCACTCGGCCGGCACGTGGATCGCTTGACGGATCTCCACCGGCGGGACTAGCAGGGCGAGAAATACGATGGTGAGCGAAATCAGCAGCATCGCCCAGAAGGTGAGATTCAGTGATTGCTGGAGCGCCGAACCGATACCTGTATCCGCGGCCATCGCGCCGGCCGGCGCTTGGAGAAGCAACCGAAGCTGATCCGAGGTAACGGATTTGCCATTGTTGACGTGAGTCAGGCCATAGTTGAGGACGGCACCGAGCGCTGTCGCACCCAGCGTGCTGCCGAGGTTGCGTGCGAACAGGTTGGAGGCTGTAGCGCTGCCGCGCTGCGACCAATCGACGAGTTCTTGAATGAGAACGAGTGAGCTCACGCTGATCAGGCCCATGCCGAAGCCCATTACCAAGGAACCAAGAGCGGCGGTGAGCGGGGAACTCCGCGGCGTCAAAAGCACGAACACGACCGTTCCGGCCGGGACGAGCACAGCGCCCGCGACCAAGATCTGCCGGAGACCAAATCGATGAAAGCTGCGCGCTCCCAGCGTGGCGCCGGCCGGCCATCCAACCAGCATCATCGTCAGAGCGAGGCCGGCGACCACAGGTGATCGGTGCAGCACGCCTTGCACATACATGGGTAGGAACGTCGTCAGTCCGATGAGCGTCATACTGGCCAGCACCCCAACACTGTTCGCGGCGGCGATCGGGCGGCGGCCCCAGAGGGCAAAGGAAATCATCGGATCGGCGGCCCGTCTCTCCTGTGCTATGAAGAGAACCAGGGACAAGCAGAATACGCCGCCCGCCACCAGAGCCGGCGTGTTGTCGGAGGTTCCGATCTCCGTCAGCGCAATCAATAGCGACGCGACAGCGACCGTAAACAAAGCGGCGCCCACGATGTCGATCGAGCGGCGTTCGTGCTTCGCGTGCTCGTGAAAGAAGAGGACAAAACCTACTGCGGCGGCAACACCGATCGGCAGGTTAATCCAGAAAATCCATGGCCAGGACCAGTCGCGGATGATGAAGCCCCCGGCGATCGGTCCCAGGACTGCGGAGATCGCCCAGACACTGGCAAGATAGCCCTGTATTTTGCCCCTCTCTCGCGCCGGGTAGAGATCGGCGACGATCGTGATCGCCACCGGCTGCACAGCGCCGGCTCCGACGCCCTGAATGAGCCGAAAAACGACCATGGTCATCATCGATCCGGCAAATCCGGCGAGGATCGATCCGATGAGGAAGATGGCGATTCCCACGAGCATCATGGGCTTCCGGCCATAGACATCGGCAAGCTTTCCGAACACCACCGTCATGGCGGTCTGGGTCAGCAGGAACGATGAGAAGACCCAGCTGTAAAGATGCAAGCCTCCCAACTGCGCCACGATCTGGGGCATGGCGGTCGACACGATCGTCGCCTCGATGGAGATCATGAACATGGACATCATTACCGACGCGATGACGAGCGATCGTGATGATTTGGGTTCTTGGGGCAATTGTCGATTCCTGACCAATTCGGTGATGATCAATCCGTCGCGTGGTTCGGGCGTGCAGTCATGTGCGGTTAAGCATGCTGGCCAACGTTGCGAGCGCGCCAGCTTGCCAAATTCGTGTCGAGGTGCGTCGCCGATGCGAGTCGCTTCAGTCTTTTCGAATCCAGCGCGCCAAGATCGAGATCCAAGGGCGGAGCCGACATGCGACTTCGCGGTGAACTGGATAGATACAACCAGTGTAGCAGCGCCGCTTCCGGTGTCGCGCGCCGATAACCGGCTCCGGTAACCAAGCGATCATGCTCCACTCCGCTTTCGAGGACACGCTCGGGCACCCCATGGAATACAAAAGTACCTCCCGCAGTCTCGGCGCGTCCAAGAGACGGCGTCGTGTATCGTGAAGACAAAGGCACGACCGCCGTCACCCACTGAGTGTAGTTGTTCCACACACCGGAATCACCGAGCACCGTCTGCAAGGAGATCACGGCGCCCGGCCGCAGCCAAACTGCCGCCTCGCAAAGTTGGGCGGGCGGCGTGATCAACCGATTGAGGAACAACCCGCGCACGACGCGCTGCAGACGGTTGGCGCCCACCGCATCCTGGATCCAGCGCTCCACGCTCGGCCTGGAGATATCCCGGCGCACATTGTCTGCCACCTGAATGATCGACGCCGTGTCGAGCACGCGCAATGCGTCCGGCTGGGCGAGCGCAAGTTCCAGGCGGGTTGACCAGTGAGGAGTTCTCACGAAGATCCCGCGTTGCCGACGTTTTTTGCCAAACACCGCTCGAGAGTCTCCAGGAGTCGCACCTTCATGGCGAGATACTCGTCTGCATCAATGTGCGCGTGTGTCTCGTCCGGTAAGGTTGGGAGCACCTCATCCCGGAAGAGTGGCCAGCTCATCAAATCCAGCTTGTCGGCGACACGCTTTATCAGCGTCGCCTTGCCTCCTAGATTTTCAACCGCCGCGGCGCTTGGACACACTCTACGCGCCAGCAGCAGCTCCAAATCGTAGATATCGCGCGGTGCTGTCCGCCGATCATCGATCAGAGCCGCAAGCTTGTGGTCGGCAAGTGCCTGCTCGTCGTAGACGCTCACGTAGACACGCGGCAATGTCAGATCCGCAATTTGAACAGGAATCTTGAGCACATGGCTTGGGTCCGGCGCTTGGCGCCGCGATACCTCGACCGTGAGATGCAGATTCTCGCCGGTGCTCGTTCGACCGGAGATCTTCCAACGCGCGACCGTCTCAGTCTGCTTGGATTCCGAAATTGAGGTGCCGACCAGGCCACTTCCCTGAATGGCACGATCGATCGCCATCCGCACGGTTTTTTGCAAACTTGTCAGCGAGCGATGGGGATCGTGATCGAAATCCAGATCTTGGGTGAAACGCGCGCTTTCGGTCAGAACGCGCATGGCCGCGCCGCCCTTCAACACGAGGCTCGAGTTCGTGGAGCCGCGATAGAGGAATGTCAGCAGTCGCAGTTGAAATGCGTTGCGAACTTGAGAAAGAGTGCTCATCTTTTGATTAAGGTCAGTTCCATCATTATATGATGTATATAATCTTAATCAAGTGGTTCTCACGCCTCCTCAACGCAGGATTTCGCAAATCGCAAGTATTTGTTTTTGTTCTCTTTTTAGTCCAATCGTTCGAGACTCAGGAGCCGCAGGTTCAGATCCGGTCCCGCATCGGCCCCTCAAGCCGCCTGCCCTTCTGATAGCCGAGCCATCGAAGTGAGGGTCTAAAGTTCACACGGCGGGTTTCGGTTGTAAGCTGATGACGTGAAGGACATTTTCGCACTGAGGCTCTACACGCGGGTTGCGCGGCTGGGCAGCTTCTCCGCTGCGGCGCGCGAGTGCGGGCTGTCGCAACCCCAAGCGTCCCGGATCGTCGCCGATCTCGAGGCGGACCTGGGCACACGACTGCTTTCACGCAGCACTCGCGCGGTCGTGCCGACCGAGGCAGGCGGCGAGTTTCTGGCTCGCATCGAGTCCATTCTGGGAGCCCTCGATGAGGCGGAGCACAGCGTTCGCGGGGGCGGGGATCTGCGCGGATTGGTGCGGATGAGTACGCCCACGAGCTTTGGACTCCGCACGGTCATCCCGCGTATTGCCGCGTTCGCCGCAAAACATCCGGATCTGCACATCCACCTGCTTCTCGAGGACACGCGGCGGGACTTGGTGCGGGATGCCGTGGATGTGGCGATTCGGCTGGGCCGGTTGGTTGATTCGAGCGCTACGGCGAAACTCGTCGCGAGGATTCCTCGCGTGATAGTGGCGGCACCAAGCTACCTCGAGCGTGAAGGTGCGCCGGCGACGCCGACGGATCTCGCGAAGCATAGGATCGTCGGCGGCTCGGCGGCTGCCGTGCCCAGCGCTTGGGCCTTCGAGCGCGGTGAGGAAAAAGTGACCGTCGATCTCCAACCCCATTTTTCGACGAACGAGAATGAAGGCGCGGTGGCCGCCGCGGCAGGCGGACTCGGTATCACTTCGACAACCGAATGGGCGTGCCAACGCGAGCTCAGTAACGGGTCACTGGTCCGGTTGCTCACGGACTGGAAGCTGGCTGATGTTCCCGTTCACGCCTATTTTCCCATGGGGCCTGCCACGCGGGCTGCGGCACGCGCGCTGGTGGATCATTTGGCTGCGGTATTCGACGGCAACGCCATTGATGTGCGGCATACATAGAAGTTAGCGGAAACGACGGGCTACCGAACGAGCCCGTGAGTGCCGATGATTCCTTCACGTGACGAGACGTGGAGGTTTTGCCAATGACCCTTTTCACCCCTATTCGAATGGGAAAGCTCTATCTTCCCAACCGCATCGTCATGGCTCCGCTGACGCGTATGCGGGCGGGCTCGATCGATCACGTACCCAGTAAGCTTCAAGCCGACTACTACGCCCAGCGCGCCTCCGCCGGGCTGATTGTCGCTGAAGCCACTGCCATCAGCCCCGAAGGGTTCGGCTGGGCCGATACACCCGGATTGTGGAGCGCGGCACATGTGCGGGGCTGGCGCCGGGTCACCGATGCGGTCCACGCGGCCGGCGGCCGGATCATCGCGCAGCTCTGGCACACCGGCGCAGTCTCGCATCCTGATCTGCGCGACGGGTTGCAGCCGCTCTCGGCATCCGATGTGGACCCTCTGCAGGTTTCGGTGACGCCCAGCGGACGCAAACCAACCGTCACGCCCCGGCCGATGACCAAGGGTGAGATCCGGCAAACCATCGTCGACTACGCGCGGGCCGCGCGCAATGCCGTCAAAGCAGGTTTTGACGGTGTGCAGATACTCGCCAACTTCCTCTACCTGCTCGCCCAGTTCCTCAATCGAACCACCAACCGGCGTACCGATGAATACGGCGGCGGAATTGAGAATCGCGCCCGCATCCTGTTCGAGGTGGTCGAGGCGGTGCTCGAGGAAGTCGAGCCTTCTCGCGTCGGCGTGAAGATCAGCCCGATGCACGAGGGAGGCGCCTTCGCCGCGCACGAGGAAACGCTGCCGATGGCGGAGTACGCCATTCGCGAGCTCGGCGGCTATGGCCTGTCGCACCTGCTCCTGATGGGCAACACCACTGACTTCTCCGGCACGCCGCTGGAGCCGCTCGTGGGCGACGGCATGTTTCGCCACTTTCGTCCCATCTTCCGGGGCACGCTCATCGCCAACGTGAACATGACTGCCGAACGCGGCAACCGTCTGATCGAAGAAGACCTGGCCGATATGGTGGCGTTCGGACGACCGTATATCGCCAACCCCGATCTCGTCGAACGGCTCGCCGCGGGGGCGCCGCTCGCGGAGATCGATTGGGACACTGTCTACGCGGCGGGGCCGCGGGGCTATTCCGATTATCCAACCCTTGAGCCCGTCGAGGGCTGAGACGTCCACATCAATGGAGACTCCTATGCCAAAAACCACTCCCGAACAGAACAAAGCGATTGTCCTGGAGGCGTTCGATACGCTGTTCAATCAGCGCGACTACGCAGCCGCCGAACGGTTCTGGTCCGACCGCTACATCCAGCACAGCGCTCATATCGCCCCCGGCCGCGAGGGCCTGTTCGATCTCATCCGCTCGGCGCCTGAGACGCTCCGCTACGAGAACCAGCTGATCGTGGCCGAAGGCGACTATGTCATTGCGCATGGGCGCTTCTCCGGCAACGGCCGTCCCGCCGCCTGGATTGCCGCCGATGTCGTTCGTCTCGAAAACGGCAAGCTCGCCGAACATTGGGACGTTTTGCAAGACGAGGCAACCCGCGCTCAGTCGGTTAGCGGGCTGCCGATGTTCGGCGAGCGCTTCCCGGCCTAGTTCAACTTTACCGATTCCAAGTTCTAAGGACACGACCATGAAACTCAAAGGCAACACTATTTTCATCACCGGCGGGGGCTCGGGCATCGGCCGCGGGCTCGCTGAAGCGCTACACAAGCTCGGTAACAAGGTGATTATCGCTGGGCGCCGCCGCAGGTACCTCGACGCGGTGGTGGCCGCCAATCCGGGCATGGCGGCGCTCGAGCTCGACATCGCCGATCCCGCCAGTATCGATCGCGCGGCGAAACAGCTAGTCAGAGAGCACCCCGATCTGAACGTGCTCATCAACAATGCCGGCATCATGCAACCGGATCAGGCGGCCGGAAAGATCGATGACGAGCTCCTGCTCGCGACGGTCAACACCAACTTGATCGGGTCGATCCGCATGACCTCCGCGCTGATCGAGCATCTCAAGACCAAAGACGGCGCGGTCGTCGCCTATACGAGCTCAGTACTTGGGTTCGTGCCGCTGGCGGTCACCGCAGTCTATTCTTCGACCAAAGCCGCGCTGCATTCCTATGCGCTATCGCAGCGGTTCATGCTGCGCGACACCAAAGTCCGCGTGCTCGAAATCGCGCCGCCCTGGGTGCGCACCGAATTGATGAACAGTCAGGAGGCCGAGCAGGCAATGCCGCTCGACCTGTTCATCGCGGAGGCGATCGGCGTGCTCGGGACCGATGCCAATGAGATCGTCGTTGCAGCCGCAAAGCCGCTGCGAGACAACGCGGGTCCCGCCGAGCATGCCTTCGTGGACGCGTTCAATGCGCACATGCTGTCGCTCTTCAGCGAGAGTCAGGCCGTGGCGGGGCAATAGGTTTCCGGGGCACCCTGCCCTTTCAACCATCAGCGGCCGCTGCGATTTGCTGCTGCTGATCGATTTCGTGCGCGGCGTCGGCGTCCGGAGGAGGAGCCGATGCCGCGTATGCCGGCGTCACCGAAGCGGCGGTCTTCCCCGCCGTCGTGTTGGCCATTCCCTGATCGATTGTTTCGCGCATGTGGTTTTGCATCTCCTGCAGGTCCGTGAGCGCGATCTCCACTTGTGCGGCCCGCCCGCACTCAACGCCGCCCTTGCTGGCGAGGACAACGGCGCTCGCGGTGCTGGTGCTGGGCTGCGGTCCTGAGACGACTTGGACCACGTCGCCCTCGCTGATCATGCACCGACGGCCCGTCGGATCGACCAGATCGAGATCTGAAGCCACGACGAACACGTGCGGCTGCCGATCGCCGAGCTCTTGGACGACGCTGCCGGCGCCGGGCTGCGGATCTCTGTGCTGTGCGTTCTCCTGGGCTTCGACGGATTCCTGTTTGACTTGCCGGCCGACTTCGTCGGCGAGCAATTGCTTCACCTGCGGGGTGATGGCGGGAGATCCGTCCGCCGGCGGAGTCTCGGATGCCGGATGTTCCGTGCTGTAGCTCCTCTCGAGACTCGATGCGAGCAGGAAGTCGGTCAGCCAGGCCGCCGGGGTCGTATATCTCGCCTCGGGCGTGAAATAGCCCTTGTAGTAGGCGAACCATGGCGGAGGATTTGCCGTGTATCCCCACGCAAACGGCTGCGGTGAGTTGAAGCGGCTGGTGGCCCACTGATAGAACTTCGGTTCATAGAAGCGGGGGGTCGCGTAGACGTCCAGATTCGTGCCCGCGTAATTGTAGGGTCGATACAGCTGATGGAAGAGATGTCCCTGCACATAGAACGTGCGATGGTCGAATGAATGGCCTCCAAACGTATACGGATGCTGCACGTACTGGATGCCGCGCGAAGTGGCAACGATGCGCGAGCGATCCGGCCGATCAACGACGATCCGGCGGCTTCCATCCAGGCCATGATGGATGAGCATGCCGTTCTTGGGACTGTGCACATCGATCACGGCGCCATCGGCCGCTTTGCGAACGATGTCGCCGTTGCGGTTCTGCGTTTCGACGCTGCCGGCCGGCCCCGGATGACCGACGAAGGTTCTCGATTGAATCGCATGTCCCGACGGTTGATTGCTGATTAGCGATGCAACGCGAGTCGGATTGGTTGAATTGACCGCACCGTTGCCTTTGATCGGTGCGGCGTTGTTCGTGGTCGCGGACTTGGCTGCCAGATTGTTCGTCGCCGGTTGTGGGGCCACAGCTGCGTTATTGGCACCATGGGTAAGCCCAGAGACGAAGCTCGATAGCCCCTGTGAATTATTCGCACCATTGGCACGCACGGGCACCAGGGGTACCGGCGCGCGCTGAGCATTGGTATTGGTCGTAGTCGCAGGCACCGGCGTCCGCTGAGCATTGGCATTGGTGGTAGTCGCGGGCACGGGCATTCGCTGAGCATTGGCATTGGGGGTAGTCGCGGGCAGGGGCATTCGCTGCGCATTGGCATTGGGGGTAGTCGCGGGCGCGGGCATCCGCTGACCATTGGTATTGGGGGTAGTCACGGGCACCGGCGTGCGCTGAGCATTGGTATTGGGGGCAGGCGTGGGCACCGGCGCCGCAGGTCTTGGCGCCGGGGGCGTCACCTGCTGATCGCTCGGACTGGCGCTCAGCGGTGCCAGCATCGCTCCCAGCGCTGCGACCGCGATGATGAGACCACCGCGGCTATCGGATCGTCGATTTTCTCGTTGTGTGCGGGAAAGCATGTTAGCTCCCTGTTAATTTGCCCTAGCGGCTGCTGACAATCTGAAACGATTGGCCGGCGTTGTGCAGATTCGGAACCTGTTTGCGATTGAAGTGCTGCTCTGCGACCTTCGGCACTTCATCGTCGACGTAATCGGCCAGATCGAAGGTGTTAACGTATCCATGGTTGCGGAAATCGGCGCTGCCATTGAGTCCCTGCAGCAGCACCCATGTGAACAGCCCGTGCCCATCCTGGCCTTCGAGCGCTTCTTGATCACTGGTCGAAGCTGACAGGACCGTACTGCCCACTGCGCCGGAAAGCACTTTGACAGCGGCTAGTTCCTCGAGTCCTCGGGTAGTGACCATCATCGCGTCACCCATCGCTCCGGCGTGGCAGGTGTCCAGCAGCAGCAGCTTCCGCGTCGCAGGAATGCTCGCGATCATCCGCTTGAGTTCGCCCTCGCTCAGTGCATCGCGTTGTATGGCGTCGTCCGTGGCGGCGTTGATGTTGGAAGGAATCAGGAAATATTGACGACTGGCGAGGTCGGCGCCTTCCACCGTGCCGTGGCTGGCAACGTAGAACAGGAACACGTCGTTGGGGTCGATCTTTTGGTAGCGGGCGAATGCGGTCTGCAATGCAGCCTTCGTCGTCGTCTTTTGGGTGATCAGCTGCTCGACATTCACCTTGTCGAACAACGGCGCTGCCTTCTTCTGGAGCGTCTGCGCAATCGCGGTCGCGTCGGCGACCGAATACTTCAAATCAAATTCGGGGTTGGCGAAGTCCTGGATGCCGACCACCAAGGCATAGAGCTGTGGTTTGCCCGTTGGAGAGTAACGAGCGAGGACAGTGGCCACCGCCGGATTCGAGTGCATTGAGCCGTCGGCATTGAATGCGATGACCTGAATGTCATTGTTTCCCGGTA
>Ga0073928_10004306_pt1 | contig 21239 bp, 29 predicted proteins | sample PaiPotPPA55metaG_FD_76969 | JGI IMG/M metagenome (GOLD analysis project Ga0073928, IMG submission 76969) | Iron sulfur acid spring bacterial and archeal communities from Banff, Canada, to study Microbial Dark Matter (Phase II) - Paint Pots PPA... ...
CCGGTTATCTTTGGCTGTAGCTCCGACATGGCCCTCCCGTCCTGGCAAAATGTCCTTGATTCTCTCAAACTGGTCGTCTCGCAAGGCATATCGTCGCATGGGTCAGCTCCGAATCAAGCTGACCCCCTATGAATCACGCAACCAGACGCTTGGGAATCCACTAATTGAGGACAGGCCCTAATGGACGGCAGCCTTGTCCACAAATTGAGCAGGCTATGGCGCTTCGGGCTCAAACCTGCATCGCCGGCCGCATTCGGCTTCGCGGGCCTGTGCGTGGCGGCTGCAACCCTTGCCTGTCTCATCATCCAATCCATTAAACCCGGAATTATTACCCAGGCCACCTATTATCCGGCGATCCTGCTTGCGACGCTAATCGGAGGCGCTTGGGCGGGCAGCCTCGCGCTGGTGCTCGGCGGCTTGCTGTGCTGGTTGGTATTTGAGCATCCGCAATTCGGCCTCGGCGCCCTCTCGTCCGCTTACGCAATTACCCTTGCTATCTATGTAGCCTCATCGAGCGCCATTATCTGGGCCGCCGAGAAATACCGGACCGTTGTGCGGCGCCTCAACCAAGAGGAACACTACCGTCGCTTGGTTGTCGATGAATTGGGTCATCGGCTGAAGAACAAGCTTTCGATCGTATATGCAATCCTGAGCTATGAGCTCCGCGAGAATCGGGATATCCGGGAAAAGGTCGATGGCCGGTTCCGAACACTCGTCGCGACCGACGACTTCATCACCAGGTCAGACGAGGAGTGTGCGTCTATTATCGACATTCTGAAGATGGAGTTTGCTCCCTATGATGTCGATCGCGTGTCGCTCATGGGGGAAGCTATCCAATTGCCATCACAGCTCGCAGTTACCCTTGCCCTTATCTTACATGAGCTTGCTACGAACGCGGCGAAATATGGTGCCCTATCCGCAGCTTGCGGCCGGGTCTCGGTCTCGTGGGTTACAGCTCAGGGTCGGATGACGATCGACTGGGAGGAAAGCGGCGGACCGCCGGCAACAGCGCCGTTCCGCCAAGGATTTGGCAAGAGATTGCTCGAGCGCGGGCTCGACCCGTTCCACGGTCGTGTCGAGATCAAGTTTGGGCCCGGTGGATTGGTGTGTCGGATCACGCTCGCATTGCCTGATCACCAGCCCCTGCAATCGCCGCTGCCCCGTCGCGACGTCACAGGCGAAGAATCTACGGCTGTTCAGTATTGACTCGTGACACGGCGTTCGCGGTTCCCACGGCCCCCCTCTTGCACTTCGTTTCCTCCCGATCTGTCATCGACAGCGGTTGCAAGTCGCGCAAAATTGTATGAGTGAACGACCGATGGCGAACTAACGCTCTCGTTCGCATTCCTCGAGTGCCTTCTCGATCACCGTGACAACATCGGCAAAGCTATGCATACCTCCTCGAACGAGTCGCCCCACATCGCGAACTCGATGTCGATCTGAAATCCTCTCTGTCCTGTGGAACAAAAGAGCGTTGGAAACGGACCAACCACAAAGCCGATATGCGTACAGGTTCGACCGGCACGTCTGAGCGCGATCGTGAGCCGCCTTAGTAGCCGGTTGACGGCGGTCTGCTGACAATTTTGCTCCAACTTCCGCCGCATCAACATCAGCCGTCCTCCGATCCACCCGGCCTTATCCGGAAATGGACTGTTTCTCGACCGGTAGAGCGACTGTGTAAGCCCGCAATCCGTCGTCTCAAACGGAGCATCCGGCCTGTTGATGTGCCTGATCAAGGCAAGGAACTTTTGCACGCCCACATCAGCACGATGAGGCGCGAAATCTTCAAGCACGGTCTCGACCAAATCAGGCTCGGCTTTGAAATCGTAGTATCGGCCTTGGGAGCCATGGCCGGCGCCCACTCCGGCGTATGGGTGCGTTCGGGGTGGGTACCGCAGCATGTAGCTCGTTCGATCTTGAATGACCGCCGGCATCGCACTGATTGCTCACGAGCTGACTATATTCCGATCAGCGAGAACGCAAGCGCGCCAAAATAAGAAAAGTGCGCGGGTAGGCCACGACGGTTCGCAAGCCGCGAACGGTTCAACCAGCTTGGCTGAGAGTTGTTGCTATTTGACATTCCAAAAGTCGCCGGTTTTCATCATGTGCCCCGGACCACCTTCAGGTTCATGAGCTGGGGTGGGCAAGCAGCTCAAATACCGGCATACCACTCGTAATTTCGATCTGCCCAATAGCTGCCGTGGCCGCCGGCAATGTGTTTGAAGCTCTCAACGGCCTCGATCCGCATGATGTACTTCGCCATCTTGTAGCCAAGCTGACGTTCCAGCCGAACGCGAAGCGGAGCGCCATAGGGTATACCGAGTGGCGCTCCGTTCATGTCGTAGGCAAGGATGGTCTGCGGATGAAACACATCGATCAGGTCGACGCTCTCGTAATATTTATATTCCTCCGGCGCATCGAGCAACTGATCAGGGCTGTCCGCACAATGGAACACAATGTATCTGGCATCGGGCTTGAGGCCGGCGCGCTGCAGGACAATACTGAGAGGAACGCCGGTCCACTTGCCGATAGAGCTCCAGCCTTCGACGCAATCATGGCGCGTGATCTGGGTTCGCGCCGGCAACGCCCGCAGGTCGGCCAAAGACAGCTGCAGCGGCCGTTCGACCAGACCATCGACCTGCAAACGCCAATCCTTGAAGCCCGATTCGGCCAGGCTCTGGTAGGCATCATCGTCCGGATCGGTGGATCCGTTGGCGCGGAAGTGCGCCGAAATATCCGCTTCGGTGAATTCCTGCGCGAGCGCTTGCCGGGATAGCAACAGGCGCTGCGCGCGCATGGTCAGGAATTCTGCGCTGTCTAGCACCTTCTGCACGGTCGGGTTTTGCGAGAAAAGATCACAGCCGGCGAGCGGCAGCGCGCCTAAGCTTGCGGCCAGCGTCGCCAAGGCCCGCCGCCGGTCAACCCGCTTGGCCATGGGGATGTGACTCCGGTTTGATCACGTACCATCCGGTAATCATCGAACGCATATTGTTCCAGACGCCCGATAGCAGGACCATGACAACGTGAATGATGGCGAAACCAACCAGCGTAAGGGCGCAGATGAAGTGTATCGTGCGCGCGGTCTGGCGCCCGCCGAGCGCATCGGTCAAGAAGGGAAATGCGGCGTCGAGTCCGGGCGACATCGTCAAGCCGGTGAGAACGAGCAGCGGCACGACGATGAACAGGATGATGAGATAAGAGAGACGTTGCAGAACGTTATACTGCCTGGCCTCGTCACCGCGCGGAAGGCGCAAGCGCAAATGATCGAGGATCGAGCTTCCTATATGTCGCAGCTGCCGCGTGGAAGGAATGAGGTCGCGCCATACGTGCCCGCTCACGATGCTGTAAACCAGATAGATCAAGCCATCGAGAGCGAGCAGCCAGGCAAAGAAAAAGTGCCAGCGCCTGCCGGTTGCCAGGTCCTGATATCCCGGCAGCGTCAACCAGGATGGAAACGCGTGCTGGTCATCGTTCGTAGGACCCGACAAGCCTAGGAAACCCGTCGTATCGAAAGAGTACCTAAAGATCTTCGTAACGCCCATTATGCGCGCGCCCTCCTGTCTTGCTCCAATTGATGCAATTGGCTGTGCAAAATCGGATGCCTGGCCGAGATAGAGCGCTGGATGCGCGTTGAAAATCTGCAACCCGCTCAGCAGCAACAGAGGCACGCAGACGACCCCGACCCAATGGGTCAGTCGGATCATCGCAGAGTGCCGATATACGATCTCGGGCCCTTTCGCGGGGTTGGCCACGGCTGTTCTCAACTGAGCAGCTTGGGCGGTGTTTGCCTTGGTACTACCGGCAACAGCAGGCGAGTTCAGCAGGGTTCACGCAGTTGTGACAGCCTGGCGCTACGCATACTCAGGGGCAAATGGCCCGGTGATCTACCGGTTTAGGTGCGACATATGGCACATACTCTCGAAGATGCCAGAGAAGCGCTGAAACTGGGAGCTTAGCCAACTACAAACCACGGGAGAAAATCATGGCTCGCAAGGTGATGTGTTTGCTGCAAATGATTGGCTTGACGATGGTTCTGGCTGCACCCGCGGCATGGGCACAAGAGCCGCCGCCCGTCCGAATTCGTGGAACCATAGAAAGTATCGAGGGCTCAACGTACGTGGTCAAAAATCGGGACGGCGCTGAGCTAAAGGTCACAGTTCCCGAGAACCCGCAGATCGCTGGGATAGTCAAGGCTTCGCTTTCCGACATTAAGCAGGGCTCGTTCGTTGGCGTTACCGCTATGCCGCAGGCTGACGGCAGCCAACGCGCGCTCGAAGTGCACATATTTCCTGAGTCAATGCGAGGAACGGGCGAAGGGCATTACCCATGGGATTTACGTCCGCAGAGCACGATGACCAACGCGAACGTTGATCAACTTGTTAAAGCGGTTGATGGACAGACGCTGACCTTGAAGTACAAAGATGGGGAGAAGAAGATTTTCGTTCCTGCCAATACGCCGATTGTTGCTTACATGCCTGGAGATAAAAACGACCTGAAACGCGGCGCAAAGGCTTTTGTCATTGCTGTCAAGCAGCCCGATGGAACGCTGCAAGGCCGCGCTTGGGCGGGTCGGGCGGGATGGGGTTACCCCCCCCCGATGTAATTGCGCTGCCGAATGGCTGGTGATGCGCCGCCAGGAGATGTGCTCAAACCCCGTCCTTTCCGAAAATTCCATTCGGCTGAGGATTCGCATTGTGAGGCAGAATCATCGCATGATTGCGACCGATGCTCGCAGTCCTGCACTCGCTTCGAATGTTCATCGTCGATTTGGCCGAGACTGCCCGGTGCCACGCAGGTGGTTCAGCGGCAGACCATTCTTCACTGGCATTGTGCAGGCTTCAAGGCGTTCTGGCGCTGGAAATCGCGAAAGAGGGCAGGACGGCCAAAGATCCATCGGGGTTTGCGTGACCTTATCCAACGGATAAGCAAGGAGAATCCGAATTGGGGAGCATCCCGGATCCATGTTCTGCCAGGGCCACTGACACATTGCCTGGATCGATAGGCCCCCGTGAACCGGCGTGAACCGGGCACGCTTTGCTGGACCAATGAGGACATTTCCTGCCCAGAAATGCCGGAAGATGCTGTCGGAAGATGCTTGCCAAGGCGCCGCACCGCTGCCATATTTTGTTCAGGAGCGGCGCCATGGGTCGCTTGTGGATATTGCTGCTGCTTGTCGTCACATTGACGGTACCGATGACCGTGCAAGGTAGCGCGCGAGGCGGCATCCGAACTGCAGAAGCATCAGCCGCAGTCCTCCATTTAAGTGCTCCATCGAGTGCAAGGCACATGGCCATGCCATGCCGCGGGTGCACCAGGAAGGCCTGCGCCGCATATGCCATCGGATGCAGCGCAGACTGTGCTGCGGCGAGCGCTCTCCTTTCTCTTCCCGTCGTGCTTACGGCGATCGTTCATTCGGAAGTCAGCAGGTCTATATCTTCGATACCTGAAGACCTTCGAATACCGCCGGAGCCTCATCCTCCGAGACCCATCTTCATCAGCTGAGGTGGCCGCAACCGCGGCCCCTCAGGGTTGCGGCGTGCGCCGCGTGCCGGACCTCCGGCGCTCGGCGGCGCCTGACCGGCGGCGACCTATCCAGTCGCCAATATTCTGCCATGCTGATGAAGACGGAGGAAACACATGTTAACGGCAGCCGAAGTCATGATTACTGACATCGTTAGTGTGACGCCGGATGTGCCCATACACGACGTCATGAAGCTAATGTACACGAGGCGTATCAGTGGCGTGCCGGTAGTCGATGGAGAGAAGCGCATTATCGGCATCGTCAGCGAGGGCGATCTGATAAGGCACGCGGAGGTCGTTGGTGATCAGCGCCGGCCGTGGTGGCTTGCGGCCTTCACCAGTTCGAACGCGCTGGCGCACGACTATGTCAAAACACACGGCCATACCGCCAGGGACGTTATGACCGCTCCCGTGATTACCGTAGCTCCGACAGCTTCGCTCGCTGAATGCGCCAAAATCATGAATCGGCGTCGTATCAAACGTGTGCCGGTCGTCGAGAATGGGAAGCTCGCCGGCATCGTTACACGCGGCGACTTGCTGCAGGCGTTGTCGGCGGCCGATGTTGCGAAACGTGCAAGTCTTGATGACCGTGCCATTCGTGGATGGCTTCTTTCCGAGCTTGAGAAAGAGCGCTGGTCGCATCCGCTCAACAAAGACATCGTTGTGCAAAATGGCGTGGTTGACATCAGAGGAGTTGTAGAAACCGAGGAGGAGCGCCACGCTTGGCGGGTGGCGGCCGAAAGTATCCCGGGCGTCAAAGTTGTCGAAGATCACCTTAGAATGCGGCCACTTTTCCGTCTGGGATGACGTCGTGGAATAACCGCATAGACTTTGTGCGGCCGGACTGCGCGGTTGTAGAGCAACTCGATCCAAGCGTACACAGCCGCCATCTCCGATCGGATAGTCACTTGATCTTCAAAAGAGCCAGCATTCTGATCGCTCGGAAGCAGCAGTTGTGACAACCGATCAACTGATTGACTTGCCCGCAACAGATCTTGAACGGGTTGATCGACGGCGCATCTTAGGTGAACTTCATGGGCGTCCGGTGAACTTCATGGGCGCTCCACTCACGTTCCGGCGATTGTGGTCCTTCGTTCGTAGGCCGGGGTTGCTTGTGTCCCTCGCGGATGACGTAATTTATCGGGTTCGATTTCGTCTTTTCAAACTTATTTATGACGGCATTTGCTTCGTTGTGGTGCGCGCCTGGCAAAAACCCCTTCGCGCTTCTCTTGAGCCCCGAGCGAGCGATCGCATCCTCGATTTCAGCGCGAGTAGCGGCTCCACTGCCGTGACCTTCGCGCGCGATTTCCCGCAAGCGAACTTCGTCGCAGCGGACCCAAACCCGAAGGCCGTAAAAAAAGCAAGACGGAACATCGCCCGTCACCAGATCCCTAACGTCACGGTCATCGCCGCACCCCTCCACGGCCGACTTCCGTTCGACGCAGACTCATTCGACAGAATCATCAGCGTTCTGGCTTTTCATGATCGCATACCCGACGACAGGCTTAGTATCGCCAAGGAACTGCTGCGGGTCCTTCGACGTGGCGGAACACTGCATGTCGCCGATTTTGACAAGGCTGCAACTCATGGCGAAGGCAGGATACTGATTTACACCGAACGCATTTCGGGGCGGGCCGCTGCAGAGCCTCACATTAATGGAAGCTGGACCGCCGTTCTCAAGAAGGCTGGCTTTACCGGTATACGAAGCCAGTCCTCCTTTTCCGTCGGCGTGGGGCGCATCACGGTAGTCACCGCGAGAAAGCGCTGACCCGCAATCGTGCCGCGCCAGCATCGTCTGGGCCGGCCCTTTGCGCAGGGCACCGACTCATTGCGCACGCACAATTGCAGCGTTGCAGCGCAGCGAGTGGCTCACAAAAGGAGTACGCTGTATTGGCTCCGGCCGTGATGTACGTACGCCTTGGCGAGACTGAACGCGGCTCCACATGAAAGCCATCGGTTCAGGCGAGCATGCCGCGGCATGCTATCGACTCCGAGTTACCAAGCCTACTACTGCCGATCGGCTGTCAGGAAAAGCGCATGAGCTGAATGATCATGGAGGCGGTTAAGATCATCGCTTTTGCGCTTTGACCACCGAGATTCGTCCGATCCCGATGGAATGCGACGATTGCCGACGCACGCCGGAAAATCCGGCCTTGGCCAGAAATCCTGTCCAGCTTCCGCTGATATGGGGCTCCGCCGCGGCCGCTCCCGAGATGTATCGCGTGAACTCCAGTACTCCGCGTTCGCCAGGGGTATCGGGCCTGTCGTAATCGGCCACGTGCAATGTTCCACCACGCCTTAGAACCCGCATCATTTCTTTTGCAATACCGAGCTTCTCGTCCGGGAGGCGATCATGAAGCGTAAGCACGCAGACGATCTTGTCGAATGAGCCCGCTTGGAACGGCAGTCGGTCGTGGAGGGGCGCTTCAATGACAGTAATGTTCGCGATCTGGTGTCGCGCGATCCTTCGTCGTGCCTTCTCGACAGCCTTGGGGTCTGGCTCGGCTCCGACGAAAGTTGCTTCTGGATACCGAACGGCAAGCGCAACCGCTGTAGAGCTGCTGCCAGGCCCGAAATCAAGAATCCGATTGGTTGCCTCGGGTGAGAGAGAGGCGATCAGTGGTTCTTGCCAACTCCTATCGCGCACCATAACGATGAAAAAAGCGTCATGGAGAAGTTTCGCAAATCGAAAGCGAATCCAGTCGAGAAATCCTGATGCCTTGTGCTCTCTTTGCGGCTCGATCACGATTGCTCACCCACACCATCAAATCAACAACATATCTGCTGCGCGAAAATGCATCCGGCGTTGCTCGTCTTGCGTCAGCGAGGTCGGGCGCTGCCCTCGTACATAAAAGCCATAGGGTTTCGGCCACGCATATATCCGGTGGAAAGCTGCTCAATTCGGAAGCCAGCACCCTCGATCATCTCGTGGATCGCACGGTTCAGATGACAACCGCCGCTCAGGCGCTTCCAGATGGACGTTAGATGATCCTGCCACCAGCGCACGCCCGCGTCCGGAGCGCGGCCATGCTCGACAAAAAGAAGGCGACCGCCGGGCCTGAGCACCCGACGCATCTCGCCGAGCGCGCGTGGCGCATCCGGTATGCTGCACAGCGTCCACGTCGTGACGACGGTATCGATGCTTCTATTGTAAAGCGGAATCGATTCGGCATTGCCCTCGATCAGTTCGACGGGAACCGGGGCCCGTCGCGCCGCCGCGCGCGCTATCGCGAGCAGCTTTGGCGACGGATCGAGACCGATCACGCGCTCCACTGTCGATGCGTAAAAGGGCAGGTTGAAACCAGAGCCGATGCCGATCTCGATCACTCTCCCTTCGGCGGCCGGAACCACACGGGCGCGGTATGCGGCGATGTCGCGCCGACGCATCGATTGGTGGATGAGAAACGGAAGGATTCGGTCCTGATAGAAGCCCACCGGCTCCTTCTCCTATCGGTCGTTCATCCGATCGTCGAGAGTTGCGGGAACATCTCCAGGAGCCAGAACGAGAATGTCGAGAGCCGCCCGGTGATCATCGCGACCCCCATGACAACCATGATTGCACCCGCAAGAAATTGCAGGATTCGACCGGCACGACTAATTGTCTTGAGCCTTGCCATCAGACCGTCGGTAAATGCCGCCGCGAGCAGGAACGGCACACCCAGGCCGAGCGAGTAAACCCCGAGCAGCGTTACGCCATTTGCGACCGTGGCCGAGGCTGCGCTCACCGTCAAAATTGCGCCAAGGATCGGACCAATGCACGGTGTCCAGCCGAATGCGAAGGCCATGCCGAGCACATAGGCCGCGATCGGCCGCCCACCGACGAGTGAGGCATTGAAACGGAGCTCGCGCTGAAGCCATGCGGGACGCAGCACGCCGAGCGTAAACAGCCCAAAGCCGATCACGGTCGCGCCGCCGACGACATTGAGCTCGTGGCGATACGAGAGCAGCAGCTGGCCGAGCATCGTCGCGCTTGCTCCCAGGAGGACAAAGACGGTCGAGAATCCCAGCACGAAGCACAGGCTCAAGCTCATCGCCTGCAAACGAAGGATCGCAGCGCCACTCCCAGAACGGTCGGTGATCGATTGACCCGCAACATACGAGACGTAGCCTGGAACAAGCGGCAACACGCAGGGCGACAGGAACGAAATGGCTCCAGCGGCAAACGCTGCAATCAAGCCGGACGTCAAAAAATTGGTCATTAGTTGCTGCTCAGCTATGCTCGACCATCACGGGCGGTGTCTTGCCTCCTGGATAAACGCTTGCAGTGCCTTCAGGTCCGTCGCGCCACGAAGGATTTGGTGACCTGCGACAAATCCGGGCGTGCCATCGATCCGGAGCGCGCGCGCGAGCGCCAGATTTTTCGCGAGCAGCGCTGCGATCGCCGGATCCTCCATGTCGGCTTTCAGGCGCTCCACACCCAGCCCGACAGTGGCGGCGACCTCCATGACCTTGCTCGAGTCGACGGCCCCGCGAACCTGGTAAAGCGCCCGGTGGAAGGCGACGTACTTGCCCTGCTTGTGGGCGGCCAGTGCAGCCTTGGCCGCTAACGTGGAATTCGGTCCGAGAATCGGGAATTCTTTGTAGACAACACGCAGTTGGGGGTCCGCCGTCTCCGCTTGCATCATCACCGGCACCATCTGGCGGCAATAAGGGCAGTTGTAGTCGAAGAATTCGACCAGCGTCACATTGCCGTCGGGATTTCCGCCAACGGGACTGTCCGCATCACGAAATACCTCTTCCGCGCGCGCCTTGAGGACCGCCTGTACCTCCGTCTCCTGCTGCTCACCTTGGCGAGCCTCAAGTCGCTTCATCGATTCTACGATGACCTCGGGATGATCCAAGAGATAGGCATGTACGCGGCGCTCGAACTCGTCCTGCGGCACGTCGGCGACAAGATCTTTCGTGAAGCGTGCCAACCGGAAACCCGGGTCGAGCGCGAACCATGCGCCAACGGCGACCACAAGAAGCAGAGGTAGCAGCAACCATCCCATGAGCCGCCGGGACGAAGATTTGTCTGTCATCGCAAAGCCCTTTCGAACCATTCGATGCCGAGCTCCGGCCGGCGTTTCATGGGCGACTCTCTGCGTGCTGCGCCTTCGCCACGGTCGAGCGACGCGCCCACCAAAAGGCCGCAAGCGGGATCACGATCCATTGTGCCAATGGCGAAAGCCCCGACCCGACCACAGGCAGGGTCGGCATGAGGTCGGTATACGACCAGCTGGCCCGAACGGCGGTGTTGAGCCATTCGCTGAACATCGCGTAGCCGAGCCCGGCGACGAAGGTGAGCGATGCGACCAACAGGTATCGTTCGTCCGGCCACCGTTCGCTTCCGAGCAAGAGGAGTGCGGCGAGAAGGGAAACGCTTGCGATCAGCACGTCGCCGCCGGTGCAATGGATGGCGGCAAAAGCAATCTCGCCAAGACTTCCCGTCTGCCAGATCGTGTACAGCGGCAGCTGCGCGATTTCCCACCCTAGGTTCGCCAGCGCGACGAACGCCGTGTAACGGCGCAGCACTGCAAGCCATGTGCCGGCGCCGGCGATATGGAATGACCGTGCCACCCCCGCCCCTCATCACTCGTTGCGATTCTGATGCGCCGCGCCTTGGCCAACCGGCCTCAGCTCGGACCGTTTGCTCAAGTCGCGGCTCTCCTGCTGCAGATAGGCAATGATGTCTCGCCGAGTCGAAGCATCCAGAACGCGGACCGGCATTCTCGTTCCGGCGATTGCCTTGCGAGGATCGGCGAGCCACCGATCGAGATTGTCCGCGGACCACCTGAGACTGGCTTCAGCCAGCGCTGGAGAATACTTGTATCCGGGAGCCGAGCCGGCCTTTCGGCCGAATATGCCGTCAAGCCTTGGACCGGCCTTATTTTCGTTGAACGAATGGCATGCCACACATCGTTTGCCGAACAGCTCACTGCCGCGGACTGCATCAGGTTCGCCGGTGGCGACGAAACGAGAAAGGTCTTTGGCGTTGTCGGGATTCCTGGAGCGAAAGAACGTGTAGGACAGCGTAATCGTATCGACGTCGTGCGTTTCGGGATCGGTCGCCAGAGCCGGATCGACGAAGAAAACAACGGGCATATCGACCTTCTGATGAGCATCGAGTCGCTCTTCGTCGAAGCAAAAGCATTGGATCTTGTTGAAATAGACGCCCGTCGTCTGCGGCGTCACGTTGAACGTCGCGTGCCCGGCGATCGCCTGATCGCTCAGATTCTCCGCCGTGAAGAACACGAGCTGTTGCTCGCCGAGATGGACCTTCACCTCGCGCTGCGCCGGCTCGAATCGCCACGGCAGCCCCGGCGCGACGTTGCTGTCGAACCGCACCGTGATGGTCCGCTCGGAGACCGTGCCCGGGTCGGACTCCGCCCTTTGCGTCGTTCCGCCGAAACCAGTTGCAGCGCAGAATAGCCGATACAGTGTTGGTGAATATGCGACGAGGCCGATCATCATGCCGATCACGGCAACGGCCGGCACTACCACCCTCAAGTTTCTTCGTCGCGTGGAAGTCATCGTCGCTTCGCTTGCTGCTTGATCTTGTGTTGCCTCATTTCTTCATTGCGTCATCGGGCCCGTGCATCATCGGACCCATATCACCATGTTGCATGGCACCAACCTTTGCAACGGAAACCGTCACGTCAATCTTGCCCGCCTTTTCGAAGACCAAGGTTAGGGGAAAGGTTTGTCCCTCTTTCAGCGGCTGCTTCAGTCCAACCATCATGATGTGCATGCCTCCCGGACTGAAGGTGGCCTTTGCTCCAGGTGCTACTTCAACCGCGCGCATCTCGCGCATGCGGGACACGCCGTTTTCTTCACTGACGCTGTGAAATTGGACCTTATCGGCCAACGGGGTTGTAGCGCCCAGCAGCCGGTCCGCGGATTTTCCATTGTTGATCACGGTCATATAGGTTGCGCCGGTCTTCGCCCCTGCGGGCGTTGCTCGTGCCCATGGCTGGTCAACAGCGATTGAGTTGGCATCAGGATTTTGCGCGAGCACTTGGCCATTGACCGCCAAGGCAAGCAGAAAAACCAATGTGAGAGTGGCGGCACGTCTCATTGTCAGAGTTCCTTCATCCATTTGGGTGAGCGATTTGCTTTCGTAGCCAAGTCGCAATCTCTTCGCCGCCCTCGCTGCCCTGGATGACATTCACAAATTTCCCCTGAGGGTCCATCAGATAGATGTACGCGCTGTGGGAGACGAGATAGTCGTCGCCGCCGGTCTCGGGTCTCTGCTGCGCGACGTACACGCGGTATTCCTTGACCACGCTGTCGATCTGCGCCTGGGTTCCGGTTAATCCGAGGATGCGTGAATCGAACGACTTGAGGTATTCCGTCATTACTTCCCGGGTGTCGCGCTGAGGATCCACCGTGACGAAAAGCGGCTGAAGCTTGCTTGCATCCGGGCCGAGCTTTTCGAGAGCCACGCTGATATTGTTGAGCGCCGTCGGACACGCATCGGGACAGAACGTATAGCCGAAGAAAATGAGCATCCATTTGCCGCGGTAGGCCTGATCCGTAACGTCCTTGCCATTCGTGGAAGCCAGCGCAAACGGCCCGCCGATCGTCGCCGTCCCCGTTGTAACAACCTCGGGTGCAGGAGCGATAAGCAATCCCCAAACCGCTCCCAGCGCACTGGCGGCTACGAGCGTCAGGGCCATCAGAATGAGAATTCTAAATCTAAGCCTCATGATTGGTATCCCTGTTCGCGAGCTGTGATTACGCGCGATTACTGCGCGGACTGGGGAAACGGTCGATTCTGACTCTCCTCCCACTGGAAGCGGCGTTGCTCGGGTGTCCACAACGTCTTCAGATACGTGATCACCGCAACGATTTGTTGTTGCGATAGCACGTCACCAAAACCTGGCATGGTCAGCCGCGTGGTCTTGTTGAATGGGTCGCGCCAACCCTTGCTCACCATTTGGTACAACTCTGCATCGGAGTGCCGCCAGGTGTGCCCTTCCGCGTCGTGCGGCGGGGCAGGAAGCTCGCCGTGCTCGTCACGCTCCTGCCAATTCGGCGCGCCCTCGGCGCGGGCGCCGTGGCACGACGCGCAATATTGCTCGTAGACCGCATGGCCGGATTTCACTTGCTCGGGATCAAGCCGCGGAGTTTCATTGGCCGCGTCGGCGATCCCAACATGAGTTGCGACGGCGAACATCGCGGCCACCCATAGGCTACGCATTCACCCGCTTCCAGGAGCCGCCCTGATCCGTACTGCGGTAGAGGCGCCCGTCCGCATCGGTTGCGAAGAGGGTACCGGAATGCGTAAAAGCAAGCGCGACCGCCTTTGCGAATGGAGACGTCATTTGGACCCAGGTCTCTCCTCCATCCGCGCTACGGAAAAGTCCTTTTTCAGTCGTCGCGTAAATGTGGTCCGGCTGCCTCGGGTCGAAGGTGACCCCGTAAGCTTCGGTGCCGAGCTTGCCCGCATCCTGCCAAAGGCAGAAGCAGTCCATGGCCCGACGGATGCCCTTGGGCGTCGCGGCGAACAGCCAGCCGGTTTGCATGCTCCCCGCCATGTCGGAATGGATCAGCTGCGCGAGGTCCTCTTTTGGACCGCGATCCATCATCCGCCAGCTTTTTCCGGCGTCTTGGCTGCGGTAGATGCCTTGCTCCCTCGCGACGGCGTAGAGGGTCTCGGGCTGCGTCGTATGGGCCGCGACCGCGATCACATCGCGGCTGGGTAGTCCCTCGTTCCGCTCGTTCCAGGTTTTTCCTTTATCGTCCGTGCGGAGCACACCCAGGCCCCGGCCCGCGACATACATCACTCCCTTCGCGGCGGATGATGCCGCGACGGCGGCAATGCGACCATCCTCCGGAGGCGGTATGGCGATGTTCTGCCAGCTCTGCCCTCCGTCGCCGCTCCGATAGAGCGCATGCGGATAGCCCTTGAGGAGGGTGTCCGTCCCGGAATCGTACGCAAGCGCGACAACGGCACCGTCCTGTTGATTTGCTCCAGCAGTCCACACCGCTCCTGCAATAAGGAGAAACGCTATCGCGAGGGCTCCTGCACCAAGACCGCGCGTGAACTCGTCAAGGCGTGTCATTGCGTCCCTCTTGGGGTTTCAGCTTTTCGGATCGGAGGGTTTGGCCGCCGCTTGACACGACGCCAACCCCGTTCTTCGTCATCCCTTCTTCTCAGGCTCCGAGGGCGATTCCTTCCGCCATTGCTCGTTCGGCCGCTTCGCGCTGTCGCTCATCATGCTGCTGCAGTGGTCCGCCATCTCGCTCATCTGCTTCATCGTCCCCATCATGCCCCTCATTCCTCCCTCACCTTTGGTGTCCCCCATCATCCCATGACCCATCATCGAGCGGCCGTCTTGGGCATAGAGGGCGGGCGCCGCCATAACGCCGGCGACGAGAACTGAACCGAGCAAAAGTGCTGCTGTGAGCTTACGCATGAGTGTCTCTCCTTTCATCCATCGATTGAGCCTGCTTCACCTGCGGTGATTGCGTCTTACTGACGTCCTCGTGACAGCAGCTCGAGCCGGCAACTGTTGGCCGATCCATCTTGGCGCCGCCGAGCGCGGTTGATGATGTCCCCGTGTCTGCCGCGTCACGTGACGCCGCCGATTGCTGCTTGCACATCATGCAAATGCCGAGCCCGCACATGATAAGGCAAGGCAGCGTGGCCAGAATGACAGGCGCGAGGCCGGCAGCTACCAACCAACCCCAACCGCCGGAATAGAGGCCAATGATGACTGCAACGCCACCGAGCGACAGAAGCACCCATCGCTTCCCTAGATAGTGGCTAGCCACGTTCAGCCCCAGCCGGCCCAGGGACGCCTCAGCTGTCGTGGTGGATTGTGGTACAGTCATGCGACTTCTCCTTCATCGTTGCCCGTTGGTACTGGTGCCGCTCGCTGGAAGGTCAAGGCCGCGCCCGGCGCAGAGCGGCGTTGCGACCGGGGTCGAATCTTTTCCTGACTTGGTCGTGTCGTTCTTTGAAACGACGCATCTCACAAATTCGATCATCTCTTGCGAATCCCAATCGGCGGGGCCGATCAAGCGCCCGATCTCGCGCCCCTCGCGATCAACGAGGAGCGACGTGGGGAGACCCACAATACCCAGCGTTCGCATCGCCTTGCTCGAAGGATCGAGATAAATGGTGAGTTTCTGGATACCGACCTCGGCGAAGAACTTGCGCACGACATCCACGCCACCGCGATCGATCGACAGCGTCACCACCTCGAAGTCGGCTCCCCCCAGAGCAGTTTGCAAGCGGTCGAGTGCCGGCATCTCCTTGCGACACGGCACGCACCAAGTGGCCCAAATGTTGAGCAGCACGATCTTGCCGCGGAAATCGGCAAGACTCCGCGATTGGCCCTGGCCGTCTTCAAATCGGATCGCCGCGATAGGCTTAGGTGCTTCATGCATAATGAACGTTTTGAACGGCTCCTGCGCTGCAGCAGGCGCAGCGATCAACCATGCTGCCGTCGCCCAGAAAACGATGTGGTTTGCCGAAAGTTGGAGCGGGAACATCATTGCTGCCGCAGCCTTTCAATCAGCGGAAGGATCGTCTCTTCGAGAGCTTTCGGCGTCACCGGGCCGATGTGCTTGTGGGCGATGCGGCCGTCTTTTGTAATTACGAAGGTCTCAGGCACGCCATACACGCCCCATTCAATCGCCACGCGCCCATCAATATCGGCCCCGGTGCGCGTGTAGGGGTCGCCCATGGTGTTGAGCCACTTCGCAGCATTGTCGGGCTGATCCTTGTAGTTGAGGCCATGGATGGGAACGATGCTCTCGGCCTTCATCTGCATGAACACCGGATGCTCCTCTCTGCACGCGACGCACCATGAGGCAAAGACGTTGACGAGCGAGACCTCGCCGGTGAGGTCCGTGCTTGACAGACCCAGCGTGCGCCCTTTGACCGGCGGCAGACTGAATTGCGGCACGCTCTTTCCGATCAGCGCCGACGGAATCGTCTGGGGGTCTCGTGACATGCCCCACGCGAGCGCGAGTACAAGGCCCAAGAAGGCAGCAAGAGGAACAAGAAAGACCAGTCGCCGTGTCCGCGGCGCCGCGTCAACCGCCACAGAATGGTTCGTTCTCAACATCGATTCGGCACTCATAGCTTTCTCGGTCGCCTAAGACGGCTGCTGGTGAGCAAATATCGCACGAGTAAGACAAGCCCGCTCACCACCGCGAAAATGACGAGCATGCCCGCGGCCGTGCTTGCGTACATGGCTAATTCGCTGACCAGGTCAAATTCTTTCATGGGTACGAGCATTGCCGCCCGGCTCCCTTCTGTTACTCGACCGCGAAGACGCGGGTAGGAGTGGGCTCATTTCCAATTTCATAGATTTTGAACGGCCCTGTTTTCGGTCCTGTCATTCCCGGCGTCCCCGTCGGCATGCCGGGGAGAGAAATGCCGATGATATCGGGGTGCTCTGCAAGCAACTTATTGAGCGTGTTCACCGGAACATGGCCCTCGACCGCATACCGGCCGATGACCATCACGTGGCAGCCCTCGAATTTTTCCGGGATGCGCAATTGTTTTCTGATACGTGCAAGATCCGACTTGGCGTCGACCGTGACGACAAAGCCGTTGCTGCGCAGATACTTTGCGTATTCGAGGCAGCAATCGCAGTTCGGGTTCCGGTAGAGAGTTGCCGATGGCTTCTCATCGGCGAATACTGCGGCAGGGGATGCAATCAGAGCCATCACCGCGGCTACCATCATTCTACGGTCCATCTCTCGCTCTCCAGTTGAGCTGATTATTGATTGGATTTGCATTTTCATCCTCAGCATTTCCTCAACATTTCTTCTCGATCAATCGTCCAATCTCGGCCGGATCGGAGAACACGATCGACGCTCGGTCTCCCTGCATGCCAGCCGGTGTGAGCACCGGTTTGCCGCCCTTTGGACCGGTCGCGCTCGAATCGACCTTGAGGCGCAGGTTCATCTCCCAGAACGGGCGCTCTTTTCCGTCGGCTGTGACGACGAAGAATGTGTTCTGACAATGCCGCACCGCGGTCACCTGCTCGTCAGGCCCGGCCGTTTCTAACGCCTCCGGCGCCTGTCCGCGCGCTTCTTCGGCGGGGATGAGTCCTTGCGCGATTACGGATTTGGCGCCGTTCGGCGCCAGCGCGAGCTTGAGGAAGGCGATGAGATCGCTGCGCGCCTTGTCGTCGCTGATGCCGCGAAAGGTCATGTAGTTGCCGGGAACGAAAGCCTGCGGATCGGCGAGCCACGCATAGAGTGTGGTCTCGTCCCACACGAAATCCCGTGCCTTGAGCGCGGCGGAATATCGCGGGAAGCCTTCCACTGAAGCGGCCTTTTTCCCCCAAATGTTTGCAAGGCTCGGTCCGGTCAGGTGCAAATTTGGCTCAAGCGAATGGCAGGCGGCGCAGGCACTGTACATTTTGGCGCCACGCTGTGGATTCCCATCGGCACGGGCCGGATTGAACAGCGCCGAAATGAGCATCGGGCCGATGGCGAAGAGATAGAAGCCATATCTGAAGCTCATCGAACAGCTCCGACTCAGGCCACCCGGATCACAGCCATCATCCCGCCGTCCTGGTGGTCGAGGTTGTGGCAGTGAAACATCCAGTCGCCCGGATTGTCGGCAACGAAGGCGATGTCGGCTACGTCACGCGGCGGGATAAGCACGGTGTCCATCCATTCGCGATAGCGCGTTGGCCTGCCATTGCGAGCAATCACTCGGAATGAATGGCCGTGGAGATGGATGGGGTGATGCCAGGCGGTCTCGTTGCGGACGGCGAGAATGTAGGGACGGCCGCGGACAAGGGTAAGCATCGGAGCCATGTCGTGTCCGGTCGCTGTTACGCCATTGATCGACCATCCCATCCCCATCATGCCGCCGCCTCCCATGCCTCCCATGCCGCCACCCTCCATGCCCATCATGCCCCGGCCGCTCATCGCCATCATGCCGCCGCCACCCATCATGCCACCTTGCAGGACGGCCGTATGCTTCTCGGCGCTTTCCAGATCCGGCTCCGGCATGGTGTTGGCTCGCATGCGCGCAGGTGGGTCGAGTGGCCGCAGCCGCAAGGGCCGTTCGTCGGTGTAGGCAAGATCGACCAGCTTGTAGGAGCGACCCCGGTAGAAGCTGTCGACCACCGCGACCGTTGCGCCGGGCTTCCCGCTCATGTCGAGCACGAGGTCGGCGCGCATCGCAGGTCCCAGCACGACGCGGCCTTCCGCAGGCTCATGCGGATCGACCGGCTGGCCATCGAGCGCAACGACCAACGGCCGATGGTCCATGAACTCAAGCCCGAAGATTCGCGCGGGCGCGGCGTTGATGAGCCGCAGACGCAATCGCTCGCCTGCGCGGACGGGCAACGTCTCGGGAACGCGGCCATTGATCGTGACGGTGTTGCCAATCCGCCCCGCCATGGTCACTTCCATGCGATTGCCGAAATCGTTGACGATCGATGCGTCGCGAGCCAATCGCCAGTCACCGAGGACCCAGGTCACATCGCGGTCGACCGGAAGCGGCTCGAATTCCTCGACGATCAGTGCGCCCGAAAGGCCGCGGCCGACTTGCTCGGAGCTATGGTGATGAGGGTGATACCAGTAGGTGCCGGCATCGGGCACGTCGAATTCGTAGGTAAATTTCTCGCCAGAGGCGATCGGCTTCTGAGTCAGATGCGGCACGCCATCCATGGCATTCGGTACTCGCACTCCATGCCAATGGATTGTCGTTTCCTGAGTTAATTGGTTGTCGATCACAATCTGTAAGCGCTCGCCCTGGCGAACTCGAATCTCGGGGCCCGGAACGCTGGCGTTGTAAGACCAGACATCAGTGTCGGGATAGGGCGCCCCGACCATCGGTACCCGGGCCGGCGCGGCTACGAGCGTGAATTCCTTCGTAGGCGCCGTGGCGCCGCGGCTGTCGCGCGGTAGCAATACCGAAGCCACCAAGCTCGCGCTGCCGACAAGAAATGACCGGCGGTCAATCTCAGGCCATCTAATCGAAAGCATTGAAATCCGTCCTTTGTATTGGGCTCGAGATAGCGCCGTGGTTTTGGCAAATAGACGCATCTCGCAACCGGACACGCGCACGACACCTGATGTGTCAATGCGCGCCGGGAAGCGCGGCGCTGAGGCGCGCGCCTTAGCTCAGGACGGTAGGTCTAGGAGGGTAGGGATCGGGAGGGGCGACAAGCCCCGTCATACCGCGCGCGGCGACATGTCCATGCGTTTCGACTAAAAGGGCGTCCAATACGGGAACGTCAGGAGAGACTGCAATCATGCCGTTGCAAGCCATTGAACAAGTACCAATTGGCATGCCGGCTTTGTTTCCACCGCAATCGTCACACTTGCCTGGCAAATGCATGTCGCTCGATGCCGCCACCGCCATCTTTGTGCTCAGGGCGGGGGCGTGGATCGCGTACATCGCCGGCCCCATGACGAGGGTCAGACTGAGTAGCGCGGCAGAAATTCGACGGATCAAGGCGAGCCGCATGAAGTGCAAGGTAACAGCCTGCCGCGGGAAATGCCAGTGTCGGGACGCGCCTGCGACCCATTGTCGGTCAACTTTGGTTGAGCCCATGTCACAATTTTGCCACGATCACTGAAACGAGAACCCTGCTCCAAATCTGCCCATGTATCGATGATGGTGCGGGCGCGTTTGCCTCTATCCACCGCGTGATCTGCTGAAGAACAGGTATTTCACGAGCGCGGCGATGCCGAGAACAAGGAGCAGGATTACGAGGATCCAGACGAGACCCATCACCCACATCATTCCGCCACCCATCATGTCGTGCATCATGAGATGCCCCCGGATGTTCAGACGCTAAGCCTGTTGGAAAGCCGGGGCCGCACGCGGCGATCGAATCGCAATCCCCTTGACGATCGCGTAGATCGCGGGAATCACGACCAAAGTGAGCACGGTCGCCGACACCATACCGCCGATCATGGGTACCGCGATGCGCTGCATCACCTCGGCGCCGGTGCCGTGGTTCCACATGATCGGAAGGAGACCCGCCATGATGGCGGAGACAGTCATCATCAACGGGCGCACCCGCTCACCTCCGCCGGTCATGATTGCGGCATGGAGATCCTCGTGCGTGAACGCTCGACCTTCGGCAGCGCGTTCGGCCTGCAAGTCCGTGAACGCCTGGTCGAGATAGATCAGCATCACGACGCCAGTCTCGGCGGCGACGCCTGCCAGTGCGATAAAGCCGACCGCGACCGCGACCGACAGGTTGAACCCGAGCCACCACATCAGCCAAAGGCCGCCTACGAGCGCGAAGGGCACGGAAAGCATCACGATCAGGGTCTCTGTAACCCTTCGGAAGTTGAGATAAAGCAACAGGAAGATGATCAGGACCGTAAACGGAACGACAGTCTGGAGACGCGCCTTGGCCCGCTCCAGGTACTCGAACTGGCCGCTCCACGTGACGTAATAGCCCGGCGGGAACTTGATCTGGGTCGCTACCGCTTTTTGCGCGTCGGCAACGTACCCGCCGAGGTCCCGGTCGCGGAAGTCGACGTAGATGTAGCCGGTGAGCTGGGCGTTCTCGGTGCGAATGCTCGATGGCCCCAGCGCGAGACTCACCTTGGCTACTTCTCCCAGCGGAACGGTGCCGCCGTCGGGTAATGACACGAGCACTTGGCTGGCGATCGCCTGCGGATCGCTGCGCAAGTCACGCGGATATCGGATGCTGACGGTATATCGTTCTCGGCCTTCCACGGTTGTCGTCACCGCCTCCGCCCCCAACGCCATGGCGATGACGTTTTGAATGTCG
>Ga0073928_10004307_pt1 | contig 21235 bp, 13 predicted proteins | sample PaiPotPPA55metaG_FD_76969 | JGI IMG/M metagenome (GOLD analysis project Ga0073928, IMG submission 76969) | Iron sulfur acid spring bacterial and archeal communities from Banff, Canada, to study Microbial Dark Matter (Phase II) - Paint Pots PPA... ...
AGCAGTAGGATGGCGCCAAAAGAGAAGCAAAAAATTGAAATCGAAAAAAGTCACAGAGACCCCTTACTCTCGTTCAATCAAGCAGTTACGGTGGACTGCTTAGACTTTCTTGGGACAGCACTGAGTTGAAATATCAACGGACAGCGAAGCTGACGTGGCTGAATTTTCCGCGGATGTGAAAGACAAGCATCCGACGAAACTAGTGCGTTACGCGGAGACCTCGCAAGACCCTGGGCTAAAGTTTACTTCGGGTAGCCAGGGTTGCACACGCGAAGTGAACCTGTTGATTGCGAAGAACGTGCAGGCGGGCCGGCTGATGGTTGGATTCACGCACTCCGAGCCGGGCAATTGGACCAGTTGGCCGCCACATGAGCACACGAAAATGCTGGAGGAAATGTACGCTTATTTTGATATGCCGGAACCGGCTTAGGGCATACAGCTGGTTTACAATGACCACGAATATCCGGAGCTGGTCACGGTAGTGCGAGACGGAGACGCGGTACTTATCCCCAGCGGGTATCACCCGGACGTTGCCGTGCCTGGCCATCGTATCGCTTTCCTGTGGGCCATGGCTGCGCATCGAGAAGTGGAAGACCGGCAATTTGGTGTTGTGAATGTTCAGCCAGACTTTCAACCTGGAGGCGCGCAGCCACACAGCGTCGGGAAGTAGGTGCAATTTACTAACGATAGCGGATGCGACGAGTACTCTTCGCGGGAAACAATTGTGGCAACCTATTGATTTACTCCGCTTGCCAGCAAACCACCGTCAACGATCAACAATTGGCCGGTCACGAAACTTGCCGCATCGGAAGCAAGAAATACTGCCGCGCCGACCAGTTCCTCGAGTTTGCCAAAACGTTTCATCGGAGTCCGCAAAAGAAATTCCTTGCCGCGTTCGGTACCATCCAGAAGCGTTGAGTTGAGATCGGTGCGAAACACTCCCGGAGCAATCGCGTTGACGCAAACACCATGGCTGGCCCATTCGATTGCCAAGGATTTGGTCAAGGATGCGACCGCCGCTTTGCTCGCGCAATAGGCAGCCACTTCGTAAAGCGCCACGAATGAGGCTATCGACGCGATATTAATGACTCGGCCGTAACCACGTTCAATCATGTGGCGGCCGATGACACGGCAGGCGCGCAGGGTGCCGTTCAAATTTGTGTCCACGATTCTATTCCACTCGGCATCGGAAACTTCCAGCGTTGGCGTGCGCTTGGTGATGCCGGCGCAGTTCACGAGAATTTGCACGCCACCTAACGCAGAACAAGTAGCATTAAGAAGTTCTTTAAGAGAGGATTCATCGGTGACATCGCATGAGATTTCAATCGAGCGGCGTCCCAAAACCTTAATCTCTTGCGTCGCGGAACGCGCCAGCTCTGCGCGCCGTCCGGTGGCGACCACGTCGGCACCAGCGATGGCCAGGCCTTTTGCGAGCGCCAGGCCAATGCCACTGGTGCCGCCGATCACTACGGCTATTTTGTTAGTGAGATCAAGTTGCGGATGGCCCAAAAAGTTTTTCTCCTGTTATGCGATCGACAAACGCTCAGATTCTACCGTACGGAGATAGCAGGCAATGCGGATTACCGACGCCAAAGTGATCGTTTGCAACCCCGGACGCAATTTTGTCACGCTAAAGATTACAACAGAAGACGGCGTTTATGGATTGGGGGATGCCACTTTGAATGGCCGGGAATTGGCGGTCGCCAGCTACCTTGCGGATCACGTCATTCCAATCTTGATTGGACGCGACGCGCGGCGAATCGAAGACACCTGGCAATACCTTTATAAAGGAGCGTACTGGCGGCGCGGTCCGGTTACGATGTCCGCGATTTCAGCAGTGGATACGGCTCTGTGGGACCTCAAAGCGAAGACCCTGGATGTGCCGCTCTATCAATTATTAGGCGGCGCATCGCGCGAAGGAGTTCTTGTTTATGGACACGCGAGCGGCGTAGACATCGAAGATACCGTGAAGGCGGTCTCTGAATATGTTGCACTGGGCTACAAGGCAATTCGCGCGCAGAGCGGAATTCCCGGATTGCAAACTACGTATGGCGTAGGCCGGGGAAAAATGCACTACGAACCCGCGGTGGTTGATGCGCCTACGGAAAATTTGTGGAGCAGCGAACTATATCTCGAGTTCGTTCCGAAATTGTTCGAACGGCTGCGGCGCGAATTTGGTGCAGCACTTCATTTGCTACATGACGCGCACCACCGGTTAACGCCTATCGAGGCAGCTCGCTTGGGGAAGAGTCTCGAACCGTATCATTTATTTTGGCTGGAAGATCCGGTTCCTGCTGAGTTGCAGGAGAGTTTCCGGCTGATCAGGCAGCACACCAGCACTCCGCTGGCCGTGGGTGAAGTATTTGACAGCATCTACGATTGCCAGCAGTTGATTCAGGAGCAGTTGATTGACTACATCCGAACGACGGTAGTTCATGCGGGAGGCATTTCGCACCTTCGCAAGATCGCAAATCTGGCGGAGATGTATCACGTAAAAACAGGGTCACACGGCGCTACGGATCTCAGCCCGGTTTGTATGGCCGCTGCTCTGCACTTCGATTTGAGTGTTCCCAACTTCGGAATTCAGGAGTACATGAGGCATTCCGAAGAGACTGATCGAGTGTTTCCGCATTCTTACAGCTTTGCTGACGGAATGATGTTGCCCGGCGAGAAACCCGGCCTCGGCGTGGAAATTGATGAGGCCCTGGCTGCGCAATTCCCGTATCGCAGAGCGTATCTGCCGATTAATCGCAAGCTCGACGGCACCATGCACAGCTGGTGACCAGAAAACGCCAGGGTGGGGAGGTCGTTGTGGGTTCTACGCGGAGTTTCAGAGTGAAAGATGGCTACCGGAGCCGTTCGAATGGTTCGAGTTGCCGACTAGGGCACGCATTGCGTCCAATAGCGATTTGGCAGCGGCCATTTTAGTGATATAGGCGTCGGCGCCCGCAGCGCGCGCTTCAATCTCCATCTGGGGAGAATCGTGCATGGTGACGATGAGTATCTTGGTGTCGGGAACCAGTTGGCGGATCTTAGCTGCGGCCTGCAGACCCGTCAGTACGGGCATGCTCATGTCGAGGAGCACCAGGTCTGGCCTCAGGCTAACGGTTTGCGCCAGTCCGTCCTGACCGTTTTCAGCTTCTCCGCAAACTTCGAAGTCAGTGCCGCGCAGAATTTCCTTCAGCCCTCTGCGCACAAGCTCGTGGTCGTCTACGATGAGGACTTTATATGGGCTCATGGCGAGGAGATGTGTCCATCCTACTAGGAATGCCGTAGTCAAGCTATAAGGCGATTCCTGTAGGGCTAACTCTACATGAAAATGGTAACCTTCCCGCCGCGATAAGCTGGCGTTACCAGTCTTCGACCCAACCATTCACTCTGTTGATGCCGAGCAAGGTACCAGACCAACCGCATGGGCACCTGATGGCAAAAGGATGGGAATCGACTTCTTCCAAGTTCTTGCTGTTGCTTGCGAACGAGGCGGCTACGGGGTCGCCTGAACCCGGGCATTTGAACAAAACGACGTGGGCAAATGACTTTGTGTGATTGTCAGCTTGGTTATTCATGGCACAAGCATCGGGCAGTCGACTGTTCAGAGCCAATACCGGAAACGGGGCAAAGTCGCCAATGGTACAGATTAGAAAAAAACGGATGGAGGATGAACTCCTTACATATCCGAGGACGTACAGGGAATCAAGGGTCCAAGTAAAGCGTGATAGATGTTTGCTCGCGCTGGAACGTCTGACCTGATCTCTCTCAGCGTGAGCTAATCAGCGGCGCTGATAGCTAGTGTGTCCAACCGAAATGCTTACCGTAGATATATATGCTATGTACGTTACAGACAGAAATTATCATAATCTGCCACTCGGGCGGCGCATCCCTCAGGATCGAAAAATCACGGTATGGCTCTGTATCCGAAAGAGGACTAATATCCGTCTCAACACTGCGGACGAATGTTCCACCGTCCGAAATGACGACTGTGACCAGGGAACGCCTTGCCGACTGATAAAAATGGACGCCCCATCATTGGCCCCGAACATCAACTAGCCGCGCCCCAGCCGCGCCAGCATAAATTCGCGGGCGTCATCGTATGGATTGTCCTGTTGCTGGTATTCGCAGCGGCCTTCTATCTTGTGTTGCGCAAACACGAGGATTCGGCCGCCACTGCGAGGACGCCAAGGGGAGCAGCTGGTCCGGCAACGGTCGTAACCGCAACCGCACAAAAGGGCGATATCGGAATTTATCTCGATTCGATTGGTACGGTCACTCCTATTTACACGTCGTCTATCACCAGCCAGGTCAACGGAATCGTTACTGCGGTGCACTACAAAGAGGGGCAGATCGTTCACAAAGGCGACGCGCTGATTAATATTGACGATCGCTCCTATCGCGCGACTCTATTGCAGGCTCAGGGAACCCTCGATCGAGACGAAGGACTTCTGGCACAGGGGCAGATGAACGCCGAGCGTTACCGCGAGGCTTGGGCGCGGCGAGCCATCCCGAAACAGACTTTGGACGATCAGGAGAAACTCGTTCTGCAGGAGCAAGGCACGGTAAAACTCGACCAGGGGTTAGTTCAGTTTGATCAGATCCAAGTCGAATACTGCCACATCACTGCTCCGATCAGCGGCAAGGTTGGCTTACGGCTGGTGGATCCGGGGAACGTGGTGCAAGCGTCTGGAACGGTCACTCTTACGGTGATCACTCAACTGCAGCCGATCACCGTAATTTTCACGATTGCCGAAGACAATCTGAGCCCGGTGCAACAGCGCCTTCGCAAAAACGCCAAGCTCAGCGTGGATGCATTTGACCGCGGCGCGCAAAGGAAAGTGGCCTCCGGCATGCTTCTGACGCTCGACAACCAGATTGACACCACCACTGGAACGGTGAAAGCGCGCGCCTCTTTCGAAAACAAAGATGCAGCGTTGTTTCCGAATGAATTTGTAAATATTCGACTGCTGGTGGACACCTTACACGATGCGACGCTGATTCCTTCGTCAGCCATCCAGCACAACGGCCAAGCCGCGTTCGTATACGTTTTGCAAGACAACACCGCGCACATGCGAAGTATCAAGCCCGGCGTAACGGACGCAGGAATGACTGAGGTAACGGGAGTTTCGCCCGGTGACGTGCTGGCCAACAGCAGTTTTGAGAAATTACAAGACAACACAAAAGTTGTGGTTTCTGGCGGTAAGCCCGCATCTGGACCCGCATCTAGAAATGCTGCTGGGAGCAAGTCTCCGTGAGTCCGTCACGTCCGTTTATATTGCGGCCGGTTGCGACCTCACTACTGATGGCCGCAATTCTTCTGGTCGGTATTGTGAGTTATACGCAGCTGCCGGTCTCGGCGCTGCCACAGGTGGACTATCCCACGATTCAAATTCTGACGTTTTATCCGGGGGCCAGCCCCGACGTCGTTGCGACAACTGTGACCGCGCCGCTCGAACGGCAATTCGGCCAATTACAGGGCCTGAATCAAATGACTTCGAGCAGTTCCGGCGGAACATCGGTAATCGTGCTGCAGTTTACTTTGAACTTAAACATTGACGTCGCCGAAGAAGAGGTACAGTCAGCGATCAACGCTTCACAAAGTTTTCTGCCCGCCAACCTCCCTTCTCCTCCCATCTACAGCAAGACAAATCCAGCCGACGCGCCGGTGCTGACGCTGGCCGCCACTTCAAGCTCCATTCCGCTTTCTCAGGTGGAAGATCTGGCGGACACCCGGCTGGCTCCCAAGATTTCGCAGTTGAGTGGCGTCGGTCTGGTAACCATCAGCGGCGGCCAAAAGCCCGCAGTTCGCATTCAGGCTAACCCCGCTGCGCTGTCTTCCTATGGCATCAATCTTGAGGACTTGCGCACCGCCGTTACGCAATCCAGCGTCAATGCCGCCAAAGGAAACTTCGACGGCGCACGCCAGAACTACCAGATTGATGCAAACGATCAACTGGTTACCAGCAAGGACTATCGCAATGTCGTGGTCGCCTACCGTAACGGCGCGCCAGTCATGCTTGTCGACGTTGCAAAAATTGTCGACGGAGTAGAGAACAAGAATCAAGCCGCGTGGATGAATAAGACGCCGGCGGTCATCATCAACGTACAACGGCAGCCTGGCGGCAACACCGTCAGCGTCGTAAAGAGCATCAAAAGTTTGCTGCCTCAACTGGAAGCCAACCTGCCCAAAGGCATCGATATCACCATCCTTACGGACCTGACGACTCCGATTCAGGCTTCGGTCTCCGACGTGGAGTTTGAGCTGGTGCTGACCGTCGCGCTGGTCGTGATGGTGATGTTTCTTTTCTTGCGCAGTCTCTACGCGACGATCATTCCCAGTGTCGCCGTTCCGCTATCGCTGGTGGGAACGTTCGCTGCGATGTATGCGCTTGGCTACAGCCTGGACAATCTTTCGCTCATGGCCCTGACTATCTCCACTGGATTTGTCGTTGACGATGCGATCGTCATGGTCGAAAACATTTCGCGCTATATCGAAGAAGGCGACACGCCAATGGTTGCGGCGCTCAAAGGCGCGGAACAGATCGGCTTCACCATTCTTTCACTGACCGTTTCTCTGATCGCGGTGCTGATTCCACTGCTCTTCATGGGTGACGTCGTCGGCCGGCTATTCCGCGAATTCGCGGTCACTCTGGCGGTTACCATCGTGGTCTCCGCAGTTGTTTCCCTCACCCTTACGCCGATGATGGCCTCGCGCATCTTGAAACACAATCCGAAAGAAAAGCAAAGCCGCTTCTACCAGGCTTCGGAAAACGTCTTTGACAACATGATCGCGTTTTATGGGCGCACCTTGAAATTCGTGCTGCGCTTCCAGACCATCACTTTGCTGGTCGCGCTGGGAACGTTGCTGCTCACAGTGTTCCTGTATATCGTCATCCCGAAAGGATTTTTCCCCGTTCAAGATACCGGAATTATTCAGGGCATTTCGCAGGCGCCTCCAGCCATCGGCAATCAGTCAATGGCGGATAAGCAGCAGGAAATCGCTAACACTATCCTTCAGGATCCGGCGGTCGAAAGTCTTTCCTCTTTTATCGGCGCCGATGGTACGAACATCACCACCAACAGCGGCAGGCTGTCCATCAACTTAAAGCCGCTTGAAAACCGGAACCTCAATGCATCCGATGTCATTCGCCGTTTGCAGACAAAACTCAACGATGTGCAAGGCATACAGCTGTTCATGCAGCCGGTGCAGAACATCACGGTGGACGATCGCGTCAGCCGCACGCAATATCAGTACACGCTGGAAGATCCTGATCCGAACGAATTAAGCGAATGGACCAATAAATTTGTAGATCGCCTGAAGCAATTGCCAGAGCTGGAAGACGTCGCCACCGATCAACAACCCGGTGGACTAGCAGTTTCTCTGGTGATTGACCGTGCCACCGCATCGCGCCTCGGAATTGCCCCTACCACAATCGATCAGACGCTATACGACGCGTTCGGTCAGCGACAAATCAATACCATGTACACACAGCTGAATCAGTACCACGTGATTCTTGAGAGCGAGCCGCAATTCCAACAAGACCCCAATAAATTAAACAAATTGTATATTCAGGCGAACGCCGCTTCGGGAACCACTGGCGCCCCGGCAAGTTCGTCAGGAAACGGTTCCACTTCCGCCGGTTCCAACGCGCTGACTACGTCCGCGCTTTATACTGCATCGGCAAATACCATGGCCCCGCCGCCCAATGCCCTGAGCTCAAGCACGTCAAAGTCGGGCTCCAGCAGAGGAGCGACGTCTGCTGGAACGACCAGTTCCACAACGAGCAATGCCGTGCCTCTCGGAGCGTTCTCACATTTTGAAACGAAGTCCGAATCTCTTTCGATCAACCATCAGGGCCAGTTTCCGGCAATCACAGTCTCCTTCAATTTGGCTCCGAAAGCCGCTCTTGGCAATGCCATCACCGCGATCTCAAAAGTGCAGAAAGATCTCCATTTTCCTGCCAGCTTGCAGGCCGATTTTCAGGGCACCGCAGCGTCCTTTCGCAATTCCCTTTCCAACATGCCGTTGCTGATTCTTGCAGCGCTGCTTACCGTGTACATCGTTCTCGGGGTTCTTTACGAAAGCTTCATCCATCCCATAACCATTCTTTCTACGCTTCCTTCCGCCGGCGTCGGCGCATTTGTCGCGCTCATTCTTTTTGGATTGGACCTCAGCGTAGTTGCCATCATCGGCCTGGTGCTGTTGATTGGTATCGTCAAGAAAAATGGCATCATGATGGTGGACTTCGCGCTCGACGCGGAACGCCATCACGGCAAGAGTTCCACTGATGCCATCTACGAAGCCTGCCTGCTGCGTTTCAGACCAATCATGATGACCACCATGGCGGCGCTGCTTGGCGGTTTGCCGCTGGCATTTGGACACGGTATTGGTTCTGAATTGCGCCGGCCGCTGGGAATAGCCATGGTCGGCGGACTTCTGGTAAGCCAGGTACTCACCCTGTACACGACGCCGGTCATCTACATTTTCTTCGACAACTTGGCACAGCGATTCTCGCGGAATCGCAAAGTCTCGCATTCTGGCGCGGCACCGCGACCTGCCGAACAATCATGAACGTCTCTACTCCATTTATCCATCGGCCCATCGCCACCACGCTACTGACCATCGCCATCGCGATTGCTGGCGGCATCGCGTTTAAGGTTCTTCCTGTCTCTCCCTTGCCACAAGTGGATTTCCCGACGATCTCTGTGAGCGCCAGTTTGCCGGGAGCCAGCGCCGAAATTATGGCGTCTTCGGTCGCCACTCCTCTGGAGCGTCAGTTCGGCCACATCGCTGGCGTTACGGAGATGACATCTACCAGCAGTTTGGGAACTTCATCGGTGACAATTCAATTCGATTTAAGTCGAAACATCGATGGCGCGGCGCGCGACGTCGAAGCCGCGATCAACGCTGCCCGCACCTACCTTCCCGCGAACCTGCCTGCGAATCCCACTTACCGCAAAGTGAATCCAGCCGATGCTCCCATCATGATCATGGGCTTAACATCCGACAAATATGGGCCAGACAAGCTCTATGACGAGGCCTCTACCGTTATTCAGCAGAAGCTCTCGCAGATTCAGGGCGTCGGCCAGGTAAACGCCGGTGGCGGGGCACTGCCTTCGGTTCGCGTGGAAGTAAATCCAACCAAACTTTCCAGCTTCGGTCTCACCATGGCCGATATCCAGTCGGTATTACGCCTGCAGAATTCAGCGCTAGCCAAAGGACAAATCACGGATGGTGTGACCAGCGCGGACATTCTTGCGAATGATCAGATTTCGCACGCTGTCGACTTTAAACCGGTCATCGTCGGCTATAACAACGGCGCAGCTATCCATCTCTCGGATGTCGCTGAGGTCATCGACTCGGTGCAAAATGTTCGCGCCGCCGGATATTTGAACGGCAAACGCGCCATCCTGCTGATCATTTTTCGCCAGCCCGGCGCCAATATTATTGAGACCGTCGATCGCATCCGGACAGAAATACCGTCCATTAAAGCATCGATCCCTCAGGGCATTGACACTACCATCGTTCTGGATCGCACCACGACCATTCGCGCCTCGGTTAGTGACGTCGAACGAACGCTCACCCTTTCCGTCATCCTGGTGATCGTGGTGGTCTTCATTTTTTTGCGGAATGGCCGCGCAACACTTATTCCTGCCGTAGCGGTCCCCGTATCCCTGATCGGCACGTGCGCCGTGATGTATCTCTGCGGATACAGCCTGGACAATCTTTCACTTATGGCATTGACCATCTCCACCGGCTTCGTGGTGGACGATGCCATTGTGGTGATGGAAAACATTACCCGCCATTTGGAAGCGGGAATGGAACCGTTCGCCGCCACTCTAAAAGGCGCGCAGGAGATTGGCTTCACGGTTTTCTCGATAAGTATTTCTTTGATTGCAGTCTTTATTCCGCTGTTGTTGATGGGCGGAATCGTTGGGCGGCTGTTCCGCGAGTTTGCGATCACTCTCTCGACGGCAATTCTCGTTTCGATGGTGATTTCCCTGAGCACCACGCCGATGATGTGCGCGTACCTGCTACGCGACGAGCACTCCCATAAGCACGGCCGGCTATATACGGCCACGGAGAAATTTTTTGAACGCATTCTTTTGTGGTACCGGCATAGCCTGTTGTGGATTCTGGACCACGCTTTTCTTACATTGACGGTTCTTTTTTTGACCATTGCCCTCAACGTCGCTATCGTTATCAGAATTCCGAAAGGGTTTTTCCCGCAGCAGGATACCGGCGCTCTTGGCGGTGGCATGCAAGGGCCGCAGGATGCATCGTTTCCAGTGATGAACGACTCGATCCAGAAGATCGAAGCAGTCATAAAACAGGATCCCGCAGTCGAGAACGTCGTTGGTTTCACGGGAGGTGGCGGCGCCACCAATTCCGGAAATATGTTTATTTCGCTGAAGCCGCTGAATGAACGTAAGATCGGGGCTCCGCAAATCATCAATCGGCTGCGCCCGCAACTCAATCGCTTATCCGTGGCATCGACTTTTCTACAAGCATCGCAGGATTTACGTATTGGGGGCCGCTCCAGTGCAGCTTTATATCAATACACAATTCAATCCGATAACGTTCCGGATCTGGCAACTTGGGGACCGCGCCTGCTTGCGGAGATGAAACATATTCCAATTCTTCAGGACGTGAACTCTGACCAGCAGAACGGCGGCTTGGATATTCTCTTGAACTACAATCGCGTAACCGCCGCGAAACTTGGTCAGACCGCGCAATCGCTCGATCAGGGACTGTACAGCGCTTTCGGCCAATCTGAAGTCTCCATCATCTATACCCAGTTGAATCAATACTATGTCGTGCTGGAAGTCGCCCCTGAATATTCGCAGAACCCCCAGGGCCTGAAAAATATTTATTTTCATCCGAAAGGCAGCAGCAGCCCCACTGCCAGCGGCAACTCTCCGCTGGCGACGATGTCCAGCTATCAGTCAAACACCACTCCGCTTACGCTCAATCACACTGGCTTGTTTCCATCCGTTACCGTCTCGTTCAACCTTGCTCCGGGCGTCTCGCTCAGCGATGCCACCGTCGCTATCGACCAACTGAAACAGAAAATGGGCGTCCCTTCCACGCTGCGCGGATTTTTTGCCGGCACGTTGCAGGCTTATCAACAGTCGCTGAGCAGCGAGCCTGTTCTGGTTGTTACCGCGCTGCTTGCCGTTTACATCGTTTTGGGGGTTTTGTACGAAAGCCTGGTTCACCCATTAACAATTATTTCCACACTTCCATCGGCGAGTGTCGGCGCAATGCTGGCGTTGATGCTCTTCAAAGTGGATCTGAATGTTATCTCCATCATTGGCATCGTGCTGCTAATCGGCATCGTCAAGAAGAACGCCATCATGATGATTGATTTTGCCCTGCAAGCTGAACGCGAAGGCGGAAAAACCACGCGCGATGCCATCTTCGAAGCATGCATGTTGCGCTTTCGCCCCATCCTTATGACCACCATGGCGGCGCTCTTTGGCGCGCTGCCGCTGGCCTTCGGCACTGGCACCGGCTCGGAACTTCGCCGTCCCCTGGGCATCACCATTGTCGGAGGCCTTGTTATGAGCCAACTTCTCACTCTTTACACCACTCCAGTCGTTTATTTGACTCTTGATCGGCTGCGTTTACGTATTCTCGGAAAGGAGCGCGACACTTTTCATGCAACGGACGGGACTGTCCCGTCAGCCACTGGCTAATTTAGATGAGAAAATATATGAATAACTTTCGCCTGAAATACTTGCTCTTCCCGGGTATCTATTTGTGTCTATTATCGGGTTGCACGGTCGGGCCAAAATATCACCCCCCGCCGGCAACACTTCAGCCGCCCCCAATCGCCTACAAAGAGCTGCCAAAAGATTCCCAAAATCCCAACGATTGGAAAGTTGCCCAGCCGCAGGATGCGATGCTGCATGGAAAGTGGTGGGAGATTTACCACGATCCCGAACTAAACACCTTGGAAGAGCAGCTGAACGCCAACAACCAGAATATCCGGCAATCTTTCGAAAACTTTATGGAGGCGCGAGCACTAGTAGCGCAAGCCCGCGCGCAACTTTTTCCGACGGTCGCTTTCACACCGTCGTTCCAGCGGTCCAGCTCCTCTGCATCACTCAACAGTTCATCGAACAATTCGAGTTCAGGCGGCAGCGGATCAGGCAGCGGAACTACCGCCAGTTCAGCCCGCTCGACCTATACCCTTCCGTTGGAAGCGTCTTGGGCGCCCGACCTTTGGGGCAGAGTACGTAACACCATTCATGAATTCCAGTACAACGCGCAACTCAGCGCCGCCGACCTGGAAAACGAACGGCTCATCGAGCAAGCCAGCCTGGCGGTATTTTTCTTCGAGCTTCGCGGCCAGGACGCGGTACAACAAATATTCGACGCCACGGTCCAAGCCGACAAAAAATCGGTCGAACTAACCCGCGCCCGTTACGAAACCGGCGTGGACAGTGAAATTTCTCTGGTCCAAGCGGAGAATGCCCTTCAGACCGCGGAAGCCGCGTCCACAAATCTCGGTATCGCCCGCGCGCAATTCGAGCACGCTATCGCCATGCTCATCGGTAGTCCGGCCTCCAATTTTTCCATGCCAGTTAAGTCTTTGAACGCCTCGCCCCCCGAAATTCCCGTCGGCGTGCCTTCGCAACTTCTTGAGCGGCGTCCGGACATCGCCGCTTCTGAACGCAACATGGCATCGGCGAACGCGCAAATTGGAATCGCTACTGCCGCTTTCTATCCGAACCTCACTTTGAGTGCGCAAGGCGGATTGGAAAGTTCCGCGCTAAAAACGCTCTTCAACGCCTCCAGCCGTTTCTGGTCCGTCGGGCCATCCGTTTCAGAAACACTTTTTGATGCCGGCTTGCGCCGCGCCACCGTGAATCAGTTCGTCGCGCTCTACAATGCCAACGTGGCGGGCTATCGCCAAACAGTTTTGAACGCATTTCAACAGGTGGAAGATAATATGGCGGCAGTGCGAATCTTATCCAAAGAGATCCAGCAGCAACAGGACGCCGAAAAATCCGCGGAACGTTACCTGGAGTTAGCCCAGGCCCGCTATGAAACCGGCGTAGATCAATACCTGAACGTGCTAGTCGCGCAGACCACACTTCTTAATGATCGGCAACAGCTCGCCAATTTGCGCACCCAGGCCATGACCGCCTCCGTCCAATTAATCGAAGCACTCGGCGGTGGCTGGGACCGCTCGCAGCTCCCAACCCCGGCGCAAGTCTCGCAAAAAGTTACGAAAAGCGCGATCGAATCACAACCGTAACGTTGGTTGCTGCCTGGAAATCACAGTCAGAAGACCATCGCTCCAAGCGCCACCTTGATTTCACCCGTAACTGACTCTCTCGAAAGGGATTAGGTTCCATCCCCTTTCTTCACAACTTTTTACAATCGTTTGCTTTGGCTTGACACACGCTTTTTCATGGGTCTTTATATTCCATATCGCAGCTAAGTTCCTCGTGACGGAGTAGCGGTTTGACGAAGGCAAACATGGCAAAGAAACGGCGCTGGACGGATCGTACGCGCTTGCTGCTCACTCTGGAGCTGGCGATTATCCTGCCTGCCGCCTCGCTGATGGCCTTTAGCATCTGGAATCTCCATCATATTCAACGCGACAAGGCTATCGAGGCCGCCATCCAGCGTGACTTCACCTCCGTTTTGAAAATCGCAGAGAAGAAGACCTGGCACAAAGCAACCGACATATTGAATCCGGTCCGCAAACAATTCCCCTGTGCCGACGACGGAGCCAACATCAAATCCCAGCTCGACAGCATTCTCGCGGCACATCCTGAATTTCTTTACGCAATCCTTTATGACAAAGATCACGACCTATTCGCCTGGCGCTTGCAACCAGCGCGCGAAGCCGACGAGGCTTTCCGGAAACACATGACCGATACCATCACCATGACCAGCAAGTGGCTTCCTATGGAAGCTTCCGATATGGTTCACAAAGTTCGCATGAGTGCCGAAAAAGAGGAAATGCCGTTCGGATTCGAGGGTGGTTGGGCGGAGCGGAACGACGAGCATTATTACTATAGCGTGGCGTTTTTCGTCCCTCCGGACGTGCCCAAGGGTATGGTCAGCTTGGGAATGGTTGGATTTGATCCTGAATATTTACGAAATACTTTTTTCCCCGCGGTCATGACAGACGTTCTGTCCAGCAAGAACAGTGTATTGAGATCAGACGCGAGTCCGCCCGCCATGATGGTTCGTCCGCTCAAGAGCTACACGCCATGGATTACTTCTTCGAGCTGGGATGGTGGGAGGCCCGAAATGGAGCGCCCGCTTGGGGACATTTTTCAGGGCATGGTTTTCGGCATCAAGTATCCCGGCACTACGATTGACGAAATTGGCGCAAAATTTCTCAGGTACAACTATTTTGTCCTTGCAGCACTCTCCATGGTGATGGCAGGTGGGGTGTTCCTTACTTATCGCAATATTTCCCGCGAAATGAAGCTGGCCAGACTGAAATCAGACTTTGTCGCGAACGTCTCGCACGAGCTGCGCACTCCGCTTGCGCTGATTCGGCTTTACGCGGAGACCCTGGAACTGGGCCGTCTTACCGCACAGGAAAAGTACCAGGAATACTTTCGTATTATTCGCGAAGAGAGCGAGCGCCTCACCGCTCTCATCAACAATATCCTTGATTTCTCCCGTATCGAGGCTGGCCGCAAGGAATACGAGTTCAAGGAGACGAACCTGGCGGAACTGGTTCGAACCACCCTTGATTCTTACCGTTTTCAGATCGAGCAGAACGGCTTCGCGTTTGAGGAAAATATTTCCGGCGACATTCCGCCCGTCAACGTCGATCGCGAAGCCATTGCCCGCTCCTTGCTCAACTTGGTCAACAACGCATTGAAGTATTCGAAAGACCAGAAGTACATCGGAGTCAGCCTGTATCGCTCGAACGGCAGCGTCAAGCTGGAGGTCCAAGACCGCGGGATTGGAATCGCGGCCGCTGAACAGGACAAGATTTTTGAGAAATTCTACCGCTGTGGCGATCCCTTGGTGCACAACACAAAGGGCTCCGGGCTGGGGTTGTCGCTGGTACGCCATATTGCGCAGGCGCACGGAGGCAACGTGTTCGTGGAGAGTGTCCCGGATAAAGGCAGTAAGTTCACGATCGCTTTACCAATCGATCCGACGGGCCGAGAAGGAGCTGCACTCGCATGATCGACTCAGGCCACCGGCCGTTTCCAGGTTTCCGCTCTTCCGCGAAGGAGAATTCATGAGCGTAACAAAAATCCTGATTGTCGAGGACGAACCAAATATGGTCGCCGGCCTCCGGGATAACTTCGAGTACGAAGGGTTCCAGGTGACTACAGCGCTCGACGGCGTGGACGGCCTGCAGCGGGCCCTCAAAGATTCTCCGGACTTGGTAATTCTGGACGTGATGATGCCCCGCTTAAGCGGGCTTGATGTGTGCAAGCAACTCAAGGCCAAACGGCCGTCCATTCCTATCATCATGCTCACTGCGCGCGGTCAGGAAGTGGATAAGGTCGTCGGGCTTGAGCTTGGCGCTGACGATTACGTCACCAAGCCTTTTTCCATCCGTGAACTTCTGGCGCGCGTTAAGGCTGTATTGCGACGCACGCAAACTTTACCGAAGGAGATGGATCGCTATACCTTCGGCGACGTCGAGGTCAACCTCCGGAGCTATCAGGTTTTTCGCGGCGGCAACCAGGTGGAATTGTCCGGAAAAGAATTCGAACTCCTGAAGCATTTTCTGTGTCATTCAGGACAAACGCTGAGCCGGGAGCGCTTGTTGGACGAGGTCTGGGGATACGAGAACTATCCGACGACCCGCACCGTGGATACCCACATTGTGCGTATTCGTCAAAAGCTCGAGCCGGTCCCCGAGGAGCCTCGCTATTTTCTAACAGTACACGGCATTGGATATAAATTTGTCGGCTAACTTTTGCGCTGGCGGAGGAACGTTGGAAATGTGTCACATGTGGCAGGTTACGAGCCCAGAACAGTTGGACCCAGGAGCCCAGTTCGTTGCTAAACGGACGGAGCAAGAGGCGGATTCTGCGGTGGACCAACATTCGGAAAAAATCCGCGCCCTCGAAGAAGAGCTGGACGTATTACGCCACGAGCAATCGAAGCTCCACCGGGGCATTTTTGAAGCGGCTCAGATTCAGCGCAGGCTTTGCGCTCCTCGGCAATTCAGCGCCGGCGATTTCGAGGCCGCCGGTGAGATATTTCCGGTCCGCCATCTTTCCGGAGATTTTTTCAAAGTGACGGAGCTCGGTTCTGCACTGGGCAGCGTTGGTGATATCGCTGGCAAGGGACTCTCGGCAGGAATCTGGCTGCCTCATCTCGTTTCGCTGATTCACCGCTGCGCACGGTCACATCCAGATCCGGCGGACGCGATTGCGCAAGCCAATCGCGAGCTCTGTTCAGGATATGGTGAGCCGCCGTTGGTCGCGTTGTTCTTCGCGCGAATCGACTTAGAGAACGGCGAAATTCTTTACTGCAACGCAGGATTGCCGTCACCTTTGATTTTTGGACGCGATAATGCTGTCACCCGCCTGGACGAGGGCGGTCCTATGCTCGGTGCCATGTCCAATGGGAGTTTCCATACGGGGATGGTCACCTTGTACCCTGGCCACACGCTGATCGCCTGCTCCGATGGGGTAACGGAGTGCCAAAACTCGCGCGACGAAGAGTTCGAGTTAACGAGGCTCTCGGCAGCGGCGCGAGCTGCTGGGGGAGGAAGCGCCAGTCAGACGCTCTTTTCTGCTCTGGGCGCAGTGCTTGATTTTGCCGATGGTTGCCCGCTCGGTGACGATTTGACCCTATTGGTCGTTCGGCGGTATGAGGCGATCGCAATGCGCGACTCTGGCGCTCGGAATTCTTCGACGGTTATGCAAGAGCAGGTTCCAGTTGCGTAGTCTGGCGGTGTCCGCCGGCAAAGATTGGTTTCCTAGCGCTTGACTTCAGCAAGACGTAACGCTCCCGGCTCCGCAAGTCCGCGGACTTGGAGACAAAACTTGGGGTGTGTCCGTTCACTCGGAGAGAAGCTGTCATGGCAACGACTATGAATTCAGTTTTGTTGGAACAGTCTGGAGTTCGCGAAGCCATTATCGGCGCGGCTTTTCGGAGCTGCCCGGAATTGCTCGGAGCACTGTACACCTCTCATTACCGTTACGTCTTGAACGTCTGCCGGCACTTTTTCTGGCGGCGGGAAGACGCGGAAGACGCAGCCGCGGAGGTCTTCTTGAAATTGCATACCGTACTGGAGACTGAGGAGGGCCCGATAAGATCGCGGTCGTGGCTATCGAAGGTGACGGGCCGGCATTGTATAGACAAGCTACGCCGGGTAAAGGCCGAGCGGCGGCGGCGTGTTGATGATGAAATAGAGTTCGATGCTCTGCCAGACAGCTTGGCCGTTTCGCCTCTTTCTCGGGTACTGCGGCGAGAGCAGCAGAACAAGGTGCGGGAGGAGTTGCGCCGTTTGCCGCGAGACTATCGGATTCTGCTGGTGCTGCACTACTACCGGCAAATGACCTATGCCGAAATTGCGATCGCTCTGGGCAAACAGCTGCCAGCGATCAAGACCGCAATCTTTAGAGGCAAAAGAATGCTTCGCGAAAGAATTCTGGACTCCGGACATTTTTTCATTTCTTGTGGCCAACACGCGGACCAAGATCGCGTCTGACGCCTCACCACAATAGCTTCAGTCCAAACTGTAACTGCCGCGAGGTCGTGGTCGTTGAAGTAATTACTCCAGCCGTTGGCGACGTTCCTCCGGTTGCCGCTGCGTACACTACCGGATTCGGTGTGTTGAAGTTCGTGCGATTGAAGAGGTTGAAGAACTCCGCGCGGAACTGCAAGCCGAGTCGTTCTGACAGCGAAAACTTTCTTGCTACTGAGAGATCTGTTTGTGCCAGTCCAGGGCCTTGGAGAATGTTGCGCCCCACGTTGCCGTATGTGCCCGGAAGCGGCTGAATGAAGGTATGCGGGTCGAAATAGTTGTCGGGTCCGCCCAAAATCACAGGCCCATTGAAATTAGGATTCCACGATGGCCGGACCGGATTGCGCGTGTCGCCATCGTTTGAGGGGTTATACGACAACTGCGGCGTGAACGGCAGTCCTGATTGCAGGGTCACGATTCCACTGAGTTGCCAGTCTTTGACCAATCGATTCGCCCAAGGCGTACCCGCGCTCGCACGGCCGAAGGGAAGGTCATACGTGGCCTGAAGAACTGCGGCGTGCCGTACGTCGAAAGAGGCCCGGCCGTAATCCGCCTTTGCCTGCAGCGGATTCGCAACAAACGCAGGAGAGTTCGTGGCTACGCTGGTGTTCATGTTGTCGCCGTCATCGAGGGTCTTCGAGAATGTGTAAGCGCCGCGGAATTGCACGCCATGTGACCAGCGGCGATTCACATCAACGGTGAGCCCGTTATACGAACTGATACCTTGCGAGAACCAGTGCGTCGTATTCCACACGGCATTGTTTTCTAGCACCGCGCCAGCAGGATAGTAAAACGCACCGTCCGGGTAGCCTCGCGGGCACGGCGAAGCGGGGCAAATTGTTGCGGCAGGCAGGTTTGCGTCCAGCGAAAGCAATTCGTGGTAAGCATGCGATCCGGAATATCCAACGCTCACGGAAGTGTTGGGAGAGAGTTGCTGTTCAACTTTCAAGCTCCATGATTCCACGGTGGGAGTCTTCAGGTCCGGTTGCACGCCGCTTGGAATAACTTTCGCACCGGCATAGTTTGCTTCCGGGGCGATACTCGCGACCGAAATATTCTTGACGGCGAAGACGGTGTTGTAGGGACCGTTTTGGTCCAGGCGATAACTCAGATTGTCCAACAGCGCGTAGTGCAGACCGAATCCCGCCCTCACTACGGTCTTCTTTGCTGCGAATGGGGACCAGGCCAGCGCAACCCGCGGCGCAGGCAAGAATTTGGCGTTGTTTACCGCGACGGGCGATTCACTGACAACCGGATTCGTCAGGATCACGCCGTTTGAGTCAAAAGCGTAATTCGAGGCACGCCCGTGCGCCTCATTCCAGCCGTCGGTAGATTCACCTCGAAACCCGATCCGCACCTCGAGGGAGGAGTTCACTTTGATCGCATCCTCTGCGAAGAAAGCACCCTGCGTCGACCGCCATGACAAAGGTGTAGGGGTCGGCGCATACGTGTAAGTGCTCACTTTGCCTTGAAGAAAAGTCTGCAAGTTGGTGAAGGAAATCTGGCCGTACTGATCTTGGACCAGACTGTCGTTGGACTGCAGGCGCTGGAACCAGGCGCCGAAACTAAGCATGTGCCGTCCGCGAGTGAACGTCACCTGGTCGGAAATCGTGTACAGGTTGCGGACCGCAGTCAGATTGCTTCCGGCGTTGCTGCCGCCGTTGCTGATCTGAGAAGCGCCATTGAGTGTGGTACCGCCGCCAACCACGACAGCTCCAACGGGCTGGCCATCGTGAATCCAGCCGGGTAGATTTGTGGTTGTGCCGCTATTGAAATAGAACGCCCCCCGCGAAAATCCAAAGGTGGCCCTGTTGAGAAGATTGGAAGAAAAAATGTGAGTTTCACTCAGGCTAGTCACCTGTTCCCGCAAGAAAATGTCCACCCGAGTAAACGGATTATTCGTCGGGGAGTGGGCTTCACTATCGTCCCCCGTGTAGACTCCCGCGAACGAATCCTTGTTCGAGAATGTCTGATCGTATCGTGCAGTTCCGAAATCTTCACGAATGTTCTGCACGGGATTGCTGAACGCCCTGGCAATTCCGCTTGGCGCGCCCATGGAGGTCAAGATTTCTGGAGCATTGGCCACCGGCCACAGAGCCAGCAACGGTTGCACACTGGGAGCGGCACTGGCCCGCGATGCGTCATCCGGAACCAGCGTGGCGTCGCTCAAGCCGAGGTTCTGCCGGAACCCTTCGTAGTTGCCGAACAGAAAGATTTTATCTCTCCTGATCGGCCCGCCGAGCGAACCGCCAAACACACTGCGTTGGAACTCCGGGATGCTGCCTTGATCGAAAAAGTTGCGGGCGTCGAGAGCGCTGTTGCGCACGAACTCGTACAACGCCCCGTGAAGTTGGTTCGTTCCACTGGCGGTGACAATGTTGACTTGCGCGCCGGGCCGCTTGCCATATTCAGCGCTGTAAGTGTCTTTCACCACTGCAAACTCCCGGACCGCGTCTACTCCCAGAAGTTGTCCGCTGACTCCGCCGGGAGTGTTGTTGATTTCCGACGCGCCGGTGAATTCCACGCCGTTCAGGAGAAAGAGATTCTCCTGCGGACGGTGGCCCGAAGCAGAGAACATGTTTCCGACCACAGAGTTCGAGGTGCCAATACCGCCAGCTCTTTGCGAGGTGTAGTTCACTATGCCGGGATTGAGCGTAAGCAATTGATCATAGCTGCGGCCATTGAGCGGCAAGTCTTTCACCTGCCGCTCGCCGACCAGGCCCGAAATGTCTTCGGTTGTAACCGCGACGATGGTGGGCGCGGATTCGACGTGCACGGTTTGCGGCACATCTCCGAGCTGAAAGACCAAGTCCACTGTTTCCCGCTGCCCCAGCACTAGTGAGATTCCCGTTTTATCTTCGCTACGAAAGCCGTTCTTCTCCGCCCGCAGCTCATACCGACCGGCAGGAAGTGCGGCTGCGTTGTAGCGTCCTGCTTCGTCCGTTACCTGATTGCGCTCGGCTCCGGTCTCTACATTCCTGATGCGAATGGCGACGCCGGGGACCGCACCTCCCGACGAGTCGCTCACGGTGCCCTGGATAGAAGCCTCTCCTTGCGCGAAGCAGACAGGCGCCAGGCCTGTGCACAACGCAAGCACCAAGAGCCCAAACAAGAGAACGCCCGACAAATGGAAAGCATGAAACCTTGTAGAACGCATTTTGTTTTCTCCGAAATAGATTTGTGTTCCGTGTGCGCCAGTTTTTGTTGGCAACGGTAGGCAAAACCCAGCAAACGACGATGCAGAGAACTGAGGTGGGTCAACAACAAGGACAGAAGTGAGTAATTATTATGCGGGAAGCGATGAGCGATGTTGCCGTCTTCGGCGATGAGGCAACTCGAAGAAATTCTCTCGCAAAATCAGGCCGGCTAGCGCGCATGAGCGACACCACCTGTCCGCACAACGTTCCTTGCGACACTCGCCGCACGCCGTTCGACGAGCGCACGGCTTCCGGTCCAGACCAGTTGCAATCCTGCAAAGATCGCGACCATGGCAACAACCGTCTTCAGCTTGTTGGCTGGAACTCTGCGCCCCAGCAAGCAAC
>Ga0073928_10004309_pt1 | contig 21229 bp, 21 predicted proteins | sample PaiPotPPA55metaG_FD_76969 | JGI IMG/M metagenome (GOLD analysis project Ga0073928, IMG submission 76969) | Iron sulfur acid spring bacterial and archeal communities from Banff, Canada, to study Microbial Dark Matter (Phase II) - Paint Pots PPA... ...
ACGTCCCACCGTCCGATGGCGTTCCCGGTGTTGATCCATTTGCTGCGGGCCTGGATCGTGCCCGGCTCCTGGAAGCTGACGCCGCCGATTGCGAGGGCGCTCAACAGCTCGAGCGGTCCGGTTCGGCCGCTCAACTGGACGCGCGAGTCGAGCTTGCCGTCGCTGCCACTGGGCACCGCCAACACCGGCACCATGACTTGAAGCTTCACCACCAACGCCATGCCGCCCGTAGGCCCGGCAGGAATCACGGTTGGCGTGAACAAAAGCGCGCCCGCACGAACGGCGGTCTGACTCAGTGGCGTGTACGTCAAGTCGACCTGGACCTGTCCCTTTGCCTTCAGCGAGAGGGTGGTCGCCGAAAGCGTGAGGCCATTTGAAATCGACCACGGCGTGGCTTTGATGGGAAGGATCTGATAGGCGTTGTTGACCACGGTGAAGTCGGTCTGCTGGATCGTCACGACCTCTGGGCTGCTGCTCAGGTTGGCAACCGTGAACTGGCGGGTGATTGGACGCCCGTCGGCAACGGCCAGCTCGACCCGAGCAGGGGCCACCTCCACCGCGGCGTAGGGCGAGTCCGCCGCCGCGACACTGCTCGGCAACGCGAAAGTCGCTGCAACGGCCACCCCCAATCCGAATAGAGCGCGGCGCATCGCTAGATCGCAACCACGACCAGGGCGAAGTCGATCGAGTACGAGCAGCCGACGCTGTTGGCAGGGGTGCCCGCTACAGGCACCAGCGTCAGGGAGACCTGCTCGTCCATTGTGCCGGTGGCCAGCGGGACGCCCGCGTTGGTGAACACGCCCTGCGCTGTTCCCGTAACCGTCTGCTTGGCGGCTGCCGTGCCGGCGCCACCTGTTCCGCCAGTCGTCGCGGCGCCGGTCATCGTCACAAGTCCGACTGGGGTGATGTTGTGCGCCGGTACAACGGTGCAGGTGCCCGTCTCCACGTCCTGGGTCACGTCGGTCAGGGAGCCGTTGATCTGAAACCCGTTGGCATCGTTGCTGGTGATCGTCAAATCGTCAACCAGTGGCGCTGTCTCCAAACCAAGCGCGGGAGATCCGAAGTCGCATGTGCCGCCGGCGCAGCCTCCGCCGGACCCCTGGGCGACAGATACGGACACTGGAACGCTGAACTTCGCGATGCCGGCGGTACTGCTTGCCGCAGATGCGGCGCTGGTCGCCACGATGCCCACGACAAGGGCAAGTGCCGGCGTAACAAAAAAGCGAAGGCGGTGCATGGGTTTGGCCCTCCCGTTACTAAACGCGAGTTGGTGCGGTGTGCGAGGCGCTCAGCCTCATCGACCGCGGGTGGGCCAAATCCGTACTTGTTCGGCTTCGATTCGAAGCCCCGCTCAACCCTCTGCAGTCTGCAGGCCCTCGATTGAGCCTGCTCCTGTGCAATGTGAGGTATACGAGCCGCAGACCTAAACCACATCACCTAATGACAGGGGGCGGTGGGCCCTCCAATCAAAGGGTGGTCCGAATCAGTCCTCTGGAGGGAAGGGCTCTCCGTGATCGCGCTCGACCTGCGCTTCCGCCGTCTCGTGATCTGCGTACGGGCCGTCGAGACGCACGCCTCTTACCGCCCCGGCATCGTCAAGGTCGGCGCTCAGCACATACCAGCGTTTGCCCAGGTGCAAAACCCCGTGATGCTGCTGGGCCGTCCAGCTCTTCGGAGTGATTCCAACCCTTTCTTTCTCGGACATCTGCGGCACTCCCTATCTTGACTTCTTCGTGCGGCGCTGCCCAGGGCGGTTATGGCCATGTCGCGGCCAACAACCACCCTGGGGACTACAAGCCAGGCCCGGTCAGGCTGACGCCTTGTGGGCGACCTTCTTCTGCTGGAGGATCCGGATGGAGTTGCCGAACGGATCGCGGACGGCCATGTCGGTGCCATAGAAGTTGTCGGCGGGTTCCTGGATGAAATCGGTGACGCCGCGCTTCTTGAGGGTCTCGTACAGACCCCGGACGTCGTCCGTCACGAAGACCACGCCACTCATGGCGCCCTTGCTGATCAGCTCGCGGAGCTGCGCGGCCGTGGCCTCGTCCTGCACCGGCGGACCCGGCTGCTCCAGGGAGATCTCGGTACCTGGCTCGCCCGGGACGCGCACCGTCAGCCAGCGGTAGGTGCCCTGCTTGACGTCCGAGCCCTTCTCGAGCCCGAGCTTGTTGACGTAGAAGTCGAGAGCCTGTTCCTTGTCGAGGACCCAGACGGAGGTGACGCTCAGCTTGGCGATCATCGCTTGTTTTCTCCTTTGCCAGTTTTGATGGGTACGACCATGATGCTAGGGAGCGGCTGCCGCGGAGGCGTCTCCAAAACTGCTCGATCGCACCTGCTCTCCCGCCGCCACCATCGGCCGCGTGAACGCTGTCTGGAAGCAGTTCGGAACGACCATCGGCTCATGCCCGACGCGGTAGTCCGAAGGTGCCTCGCCGACGATCTCGCGGAACGTGCGGCTGAAGGTCCCCCGGCTGGTGAAGCCGACGTCGAAACAGATGTCGGTGACGCTTCGGTCGGTATCGCGCAGCAGGAACATCGAGCGCTCCACCCGCCGCCGCTGCAGGTAGCGGTGCGGCGTCTCCCCGAAGACTGCGCGGAAGCTGCGGATGAAGTGCGCCTCGGAGATGTGGGCCACCGCGGCCACCGCGCGAACGTTGAGGGGCTGGGCGTAGGCCCGGTCCATGGCGTCGCGTGCGCGCAGCAGGCGCCGGTTGAACTCCTCGACTTCCCGGCTCACGATGCACACGCTACGACATCACGGGGGGTGCGATCCACGTTCACCAACCCCTCACTACTGCCTCGTTGCGAACGTGCCCAGGAGGATCGATGCCAGCACGGCGTTGTCGATGTTGCCGCCCGAAACGACACAGCACACCCGGCCCCGCCCGGCCCTGCCCTCGAGCGCGGCGGCCACCGGTAGGGCGCCCGCTCCTTCCGCCACGACGCGGTTCCGCTCCACCATCAGCCGGACCGCCTCGGCGACCGCATCGACCGCAAGCGCGAAGCTGCCGTCCAGCAGGCGCGAAGCCAGCTCGTACATCTCCGGGTACAGGTGCGGCCCTCCGGCGCCATCGATGAAGCTGCGCTCGAACGTCCCCTCGACCTCCCGCCTCGCGCCAAACGAGCGCGTGAATGGACAAGCAGTCTCAGGTTCGCAGGCGAACACCTTGACCCGAGGAGCAACCCCGCGCACCGCCGAAGCGATCCCGCACGACAGTCCGCCTCCACCAAACGGGACGAGGATTGCATCGACATCAGGCAGGTCCTCCAGGATCTCGAGCCCGATGGTTCCGTTTCCGGCCATCACCCGCCGGTCGCTGAACGCGTGGAGAAACGCGCCCTTCATGCCTTCCCGGCGGCGGGTGCTGAACGTTTCGAAAAACTCATCGAGCGAAACGGGAACGATGGTCGCGCCAAGGCGCCGGAGTGGCGCCACCTTGGCCTCAGGTGCGGTGTCCGGCACGACAACGGTGCACTCGAGACCCATCTGCCGCGCGCACCACGCAGCTCCCAGGGCCATGTTGCCGGCGCTCGCGGTCCACACACCCTCGCTCAGCTCGGAAGGCTCCATCTGCGCCAGCGCGTTGACCGCGCCGCGGATCTTGAAAGATCCGATCGGCTGGAGGTTCTCCAGCTTCAGCCAAATCTCGCCGGGTGCGTCCTCGACGTTCAGACGGATGAGAGGAGTGCGCACGGCCCGTCCCGCGATGCGCTCTCGGGCCGCGTTGATTTCCTCGAGGGAAATCGGTTCGTGCTTCAGGGCCACATACCGGGAGTTGGTTCGAGGCGCGGCGCCGCGCTCCAGTCCGCTCGTATCGGCGCGAACACGTCGACGACGGTTGCGCCGTCGGAGGCTGTTTGCGCCGAGTGCCGGACGTTGCCCGGGATCACGTACGTGTCGCCAACCCGAAGTTCCCGTGCGTCTCCATCGATGGTCATCGTGACGGATCCTCTGAGCACGAACCCCACCTGCTCGTTTTCATGCTGGTGTTCCGGCACGAGCAGGTCTGGCTCGAGATCGACGAGCGCCACCGTCAGCCGCTCTCCATTCAAGGCGCGGGCGACAGCGCCCTTCCAGATCGCATACGGCCGCAGATCCGCGATCGAGTCAAACGTACCCACTGACAGCCCTCCTCACTGGTTGATCGTCTTCATGTGCTCCGCCGGATGCCGCGCCCCGTGCACCTCATCGGGTGGCAGAGCAGTCGCGATAGCCTCGAGGTCCTCCGGCGAGAGCGAGATGTCGAGCGCCTTCAGGTTTTCCTCGAAGTGTGCGATCCGCGTCGTGGCCGGGATGGGGATCACGTCCCACGGCTGCTCCAGCAGCCACGCCAGCGCCACCTGTGATGTCGTGTGGCCGAGCCGCCCGGCGATTTCCTCGAGCCTGTCGACCAGGTCCAGGTTTCCGGCGAGGTTCGCATCCTGGAAGCGGGGATGGGTCCGGCGAAAATCCGCAGGCTGCAGGTCGTCGAGGCCTTTGATCCGCCCGCTGAGGAAACCGCGTCCGAGTGGGCTGTAGGCGATGAAACGAATGCCGAGCCGCCCGCACGCCGGCAGCAGCTCCGCCTCGGGTTCGCGCGACCACAGCGAGTACTCGGTTTGCAGGGCTGCCACTGGCATCACTGCGGAAGCACGCTCGAGCGTCTCGACGGTCACCTCGCACAGCCCGATCGAACGCACCTTTCCTTCCTGCTGAAGTAACAGCAGTTCGCCGACCGTCTCCTCGATTGGAACCGCCGGGTCCTGCCGGTGCTGTAGGTAGAGATCGATATAGTCGGTGCGCAGCCGCCGCAGGCTGGCGTCGCAGGACCGCCGAACCTGGGCGGGCGAGCTGTCCAGCCGGAGCGGCTTGCCGTCGCCATCGCCGACCCAACCGAACTTGGTGCAGATCACCGCCGCCTCGCGCCGATCCGCGACCGCGAGGCCCACGAGCTTCTCATTCGCGCCGGCCGCGTAGGCGTCCGACGTATCGAGCAGCCGCACTCCCGCTTCCAGCGCGGCGTGAATGATCCGAAAGCCCTGGCCCGGATCAACCTCTCCATAACCGCCGGTCAGGGGGTAGCAGCCGAATCCAAGGCGGCTCACCGTCTTGCCCGCGATGGTCGTCGTCAGCAAAGTCGAAACCTAGCGAACTCTGGACGCGGTCTGCTTCACCGGCGCCGGACGAAACGTCGGTTTTCGCTCGTGCCAGGGATGGGCCGCCTCGTAGGCACGGGCGATCCGGAACAGGGTCGCCTCGTCGAGGGGTCTGCCGAACAGCGCAAGCCCGATCGGCAGGTCGTCGCTCGAAAACCCGCCCGGGAAGCTGAGCGCCGGTATGCCCACGGTGTTCGCCATCACGCACTGGCGGAAATACGATGAGCCGGTCGACTCGCCCGAGCCCTCCGTCAGGTCGAGGCCCAGATCCTCGACCGGAACGGTCGGCCCGGGAATCGTGGGAGCGAACAGCGCGTCGAGCCGGTTCGCGCCGAACGCTTCTCGCACCCGTTCGCGAAGCAATCGCCGTGCCCGCTGGGCCGTTGCGTAATGTGTCGCCGGGATGATCTCTCCGAGCTCGATCATCACTCGGGTCGCCGGCTCGTAGCGCTCCGCCCGGTGGCGGATCCACGAGCGGTGGTACGCGGTCGTGTCCGCGAGGATCACCGGCATGGCGATGGAGACCACCTTGAAGAGCTCCGGAATCCTGATCTCCACGATCTGCGCCCCTACGGCGGAGTAGAAATCCAGGGCATCCTCGGCCGACTTGCGAACATCGTTGGTCATCTTCGCCGAGAAGAAAAAATCGCGGTCGATGCCAATCCTCAGGCCTTCGACTCCTCGCTCGATGCCAGCGGTGAAGTCGGGCGCCTCGACGTCGAGGCTGATCGGGTCTCGCCTGTCGTACCCGGCCATCGCGGTCAGCATCAGCGCGTTGTCCACGACCGTCCGCGTCAGCGGCCCGACCGTGTCGAAGGTCGCGCTCATCGGCACCACGCCGCGCCGCGACACGCGGCCGTTGGTCGGCTTGAGCCCAACCACGCTGTTGACGGATGCCGGGCAGCGGATCGAGCCGCCACCGTCGGTGCCGATCGCGCCGAATGCCGAGCGCACGGCGACGGATACTCCAGAGCCTGCGCTCGAGCCGCCCGGGTAGCAGTCCAGCCGCCACGGGTTGCGCGTCGGCGGGACGTTCACTCCGTAGGCGAACTCGTGTGTGTGAGTCTTTCCAATCACGACTGCGCCGGCCTTCCGCAGCCGCTCGACCACGGTCGCGTCGTAAGGCGGCACCCAGCCCTCCAGCACCTTCGATCCGGCCTCGGTCGGCGTGCCGGCCGTGTAAACGAGGTCCTTGAAAGCGATCGGGATGCCCGCCAGCGGCCCGGCCCACACACCATGTGCGAGGTCCGCGTCGACGCGATCGGCGCTCTTGCGCGCGCTCTCGGCCATCACCGTCGCGTAGGCATGCACCATGGGCTCGGTCTCCCCGATCCTTTTCAACACCGCATCGACCAGCTCGCGAGACGACAGCTCGCGCCGGGAGATCTTGGCCGCCGCCTCGGCGATCGTCAGGTCGGCGATCTCGCTCATGACACCCTCGAGAGCACCTGCGGTTCCGGGCGCCGCGTATGCCAGTCCGAAACCTGTTCGTACGCGTACGCGATCCTCAGCAGCACTGATTCCGTTAGCGGACGCCCGTAAACCTGCAGCCCAATCGGCAGGCTTGCGTCACTGAACCCGCATGGAAAGCTGAGGGCCGGAATCCCGATCACGTTCCCCAGGAAGCAGTGGTGCAGGAAAGGCGACAGGTCCGCATCGCCATCCTCGCCGGCGAGGTTCGTGGAATGCTCGGCAAGCGGCATCGTCGTGGTGGGAAGGGTCGGACCGACCAGGCAGTCCAGCCGGTGCTTCTCGAACGCATCGCGGACCCCCGCACGGATGGCCGCCCGCGCCCGCTCACCGTGGACGTACTGCGACGCCTGCACCAGCTCACCGAGCTCCAGCATCACGCGCACGCCCGGCGTGTAGTCATCGCGCCGTGTGCGAAGCAGGTGTCGATGCCACTCGCTAGTGTCCGCCGTCAGGACCGCCATCCCGGCATGAGGCGCGAACTCGAGGTGGGGGATGTGCACCTCGACGATCTCCGCTCCCAACGAGGCAAGCCGCTCCATCGCCGTCTCGGCGGCGGAGCGCACCTCGTTGCTCACACGGTCGTAGAAAAAGAACCGGCGGTCGAGCCCGACTCGCAGCCCACGCACTCCATCCTTGATGCTGGCCGTGTAGTCCTCCACCGGGGCGTCCAGCGTGCACGGGTCGCGCGGGTCGAGGCCCGCGATGGCACTCAGCATCAGCGCGCAGTCTTCGGCCGTGCGGGTGAGCGGTCCGACGGTGTCCAGTGACGGCGACATGGGGAACACTCCGTATTTGCTCACGCGGCCGAACGTCGGCTTCAGGCCGACGACTCCATTGACCGAGGCGGGGACGCGTATGGAGCCACCCGTATCCGTGCCGATCGCTCCGAATGCCGAGCCCACGGCCACCGCGACTCCCGACCCCGCGCTCGAGCCGCCGGGGTAGCAGCGCAGGTCCCACGGGTTCCGCGTCGGCGGGACGTCCTGGCCGTACGCGAACTCGTGGGTGACGGTCTTACCGACCAGCACCGCGCCCGCCTCTTTCAGCCGGGCCACGACCGTCGAGTCATGGTCGGGGACGAATCCCTCCATCACGCGCGATCCCGCCTGGGTCGGCACGCCGTCGGTCAAGAGGAGGTCCTTGATCCCGATCGGGATGCCGTGCAGCGGGCCCCGCCAGTGCCCTCTGCCGATCTCATCGTCCGCGGCCTCAGCTTCGCGGCGCGCCGATTTCTCCATCGGGGTCACGTACGCGTGCACGGCCGGCTCGGTCTTGTGCATTCGCTGCAGGGTTGACTCGAGCAGCTCCACCGAGCTGAGCTTCTGGCTTGCCAGCCCGTCGGCGGCCTCGCGGATCGTCAGCCTCCAGAGGTCGGTCATCGCCACCTTGGATCGAACACGGTGATCGGATCGTGCTCCTCGAGGTCCAACCCCTCGAGCGCCTCCATCCCGGCCAGGTGATTCTTGAAAGCCGCGATCAACGGTTCCATGTCTTCCTTTGGGATCTCGATGCCCGCGACTTGCGCGAGCGTCGTGATCACCTTGGCGTCGACCTGCTCTGGTTTCATGCCCGTACCCTCAACAAAGTCTCTTGCGGTTTCGTGAGCAACCTTGGACCGTCCTTCGTGACCTCGGCCAGATCCTCTGTGTGATACGCCTCTTGGCGATCCTCCAGCACGACCATCGGCTCGATGTTGAGGACCATTCCAACCTGTAGCGGGATTTCGCAGCGGGGCTGCAGCATGGGGAACTCGTGGACGGCGATGCCCATACCGTGCCCGATGTGCGGCATGGAAACGGCATGCCCTGGCGCTTGAACTCGCTCTTGACCGCCTCGAACACTTCGCTCGCCGGCCGGCCGGGCTCGATCGCGCGGAACCCCGCATCCTGCGTCGCGCGCAGAGCCTTCAGGGTCGCCTCCTGCTCCTTGCTCGGCTCCCCGGTCACGCCGGTTCGTGCCAGGTCGGAATTGATCACCTCGTGAAAGCGCGCGCCGAAGTCGATCCGCCAGAGCTCGCCGGGCTGCAGGCGGCGGTCGGTCGATTCGGGGTGGGCCTGCATCGTCCGTTGGCCGGCGGCGAACACCAGGAACAAAGGAGCGCCGCCTTTCTGGCCCAGCTTCAGGAACACGCTCGTCGAAAATTGCCTCTCGGTCGAACCTGGTGGCAGCTCCGCGGCGGTCTCCTCGGCTGCGGCGAGCGTTGCGTTGGCGGCCTCCTCGAGGATGTCGATCTCGGCCCGGTCCTTGACCGACTGGGCCAGCTCGATCTCGTCATCGATCGGTACGAGCTCCGCTCCGCGCAGCTTCTCGCGGATGAGGTCGCCAGACGCAAGTGGCAGGCGCCGCGCGTCAACCCCGATCGACCCGCTGATCAGCCCGCGCTCGGAAAGGACGCGCGCCATCATCTCGGTCGGGTTGTCGACGAACTCGACGTAATCGCGTACGTCCTTGATGTCCGTCTGGCTGAGCACCTGGCGCGTCTCGATACCGCAAACCACGAGCGTCGGCTCCTGGCCGCGCGGCACCACCAGGAACGCCATCCGATCAGGCACCGCCACCATGCTCATCAGGTAAGTCCCACCGAAATAGGTCACGTTTTGATAGGAGCAGACCACGACAGCGTCCAGTTGCTTTTTCTCCATGATGGCCTGAAGCCGGGCGATCTTCGGCCCCGTCGTCGCGCGTTCCACAGCGGTACTCATGCGCTCACTCCTTGGATTCCGGTTGAAGAGAGGGAGGCCGGCCGGCGAAACGAGATCGCCGGCCGGTTTCGGATTCGGCTAGATGCCCTGGACGTTGTGGAACTTCTGGAGGATGCCCGTCTGCTTCAGGTACTGCGCGTTGGCTGCGAGCGGCGGCAGCAGCTTGACGGTGTTGCCCGTGTAGTAGGTGTCGACGTTGTCCTTCGTGAGGCTCACCTGCGGCGCGGACGTGAGCGGGGGCGGCTTGATGCCCATGTGTATGGCGACCGCCTCGGCGATGATGAACTCGGGCCAGTCCTCGAGGAAGAGCGCCTCCTCGCAAACCCACGATGCGTTCGTGCGCAGGTTCGTGAGCCCATCCGGCGTCGGTCCGAGGCCGCATGCCATCGTGTTGTTCGCCCGGCCCGCCTCTGTCAGGGCGCGCAGCGCCCCCAGGGTGCAGTCCGTGTCGTCGCCGAAGACCAACACGTGGTTGGAGGCGGGAATCGTCGGAAGCACGTTCTTCGCGTTTGCGTACGACCCGTCGACCGTCGAGTTGCACTCGTACTGCACGCCCTGGTGGTTGCCGATGACTGTGGTTTGCGGGTTGATCTGGTCGGGCGTCATCGTCGGAAAGCCTGAGATCTTCGATGCGATCGTCACATAGAAGTAGCGAGGTCCGTTGTTCACCTCGACGCCGGCGGACGACTGAACGACCATCAGGATCGTCGTGTTGTTCGCCGTCCAGCCCTTGGACTGGGCGAGCGGGATCATCGTGTTGGCGGCGTCCACGCCGGCCTGCATGTTGGACAGGTTGTACCAGTCACACCCGGCGATGGGCTGGTTCACCGCGAGGCACGGGATGTGGGCGTTGTTGAACTTCTTGCCGAGGGCGGCGCCAACGTTGGCCACCGCGTTCCAGTCGATGATGATGTCGGGCTTGTCCTGGATCATCAGGTCCGCGTTCGCCAGCGCTGTCGCGCCGTCGAGTTTGTTGTCGTAATGCCGGACCGTGACCCCAGCGGTCGGGGCGCCCGAAACCATTCCATCGCCGACTGTCTTGAAGACGCCGATCCGGTCATCCGCGCTGGCGAAGTCGATCGAGATCTTGCTGTTGCTCGCGGGCGCGTTGCCGCCGCTCGAACCGCACGCCGCCAGAATCACGAGAGCGACTGCTGCCAGCCCTCTCCACCTGCTTCCCATTTCCTTACCTCCACTAATCCGCATTACCTGTTCACCGGTCACCGAGTTGGCCGAAGAGAGCCCTGAGCCGTCCGAACCCGACGGCGAGCAGCAAGATCGACCCGGTTGCGATCTGCTGGTAGAAGGCCGGCACCTGCATCAAGGCAAGCCCGTTTGCCACTGTGCCCAGCACCAGGACGCCGACGACGGTGCCCGGCACTCCGCCAACGCCTCCCGTCAGTGCCGCGCCGCCGAGGATCACCGCGGCGATCGACGTCAGCGCGGCGGTCGCTCCGACTGTCGGGGCTCCGGCGAGGAGCTGCTGAGCGAGCACCACGCCGGCGAACGCGGACAATGCGCCGCTGATCACGTAGACCAGCGTCGTCACGAAGTCGACCCGGATGCCCGCAAGCCGGCTGGCCTCTCGGTTGCCGCTGATCGCGAAGATCATGCGGCCGAGCACCGTGAAGCGCAGGACTACGAAGACGAGCAACGTGACCGCGATCCAGACCCAGATGTACACGGGAGTTCCGCCGATCACGTTGTCCACTGGACCGGCATTGAGGTCGTTGAAGGGAACCGTCTCGCCGGCGGTCACGACATTGGCCAGGCCGCCCGTCACCGACAACGTGCCGAGCGTGGTCACCAGCGGGTTGATCCCGATTCGCGTGATGATCAGTCCGTTCGCCGCGCCGACCACGCCACCGGACAGCGTTGCGATCAACCACGCGACAGGTAGGCTCACGCCGTGGTTGATCAGGATCGTGAAGACGACTCCGCCCAGCGGCAATGTGCCGGCCACTGAGAGGTCGAACCCTCCGGCGATGAGGACCAGCATCTGGCCGAGGGTCACGATCCCGATCACCGATACGTTCGAGAGGATGTTGACCGCGTTGCTGAACGAGAAGAAATGCGGCGCCTGCACGGAGAAGAACAGCAGCGTTAGAACATAGAAGCCGCCCAGGCCGAGGGCTTGCATCCCCGACAGAACCAGTCGGGTGCTGCGGGTTTGCGTTGGCTCCGAAGCCTTGTCCGCCGGAGGTGAGGCTTTCGGCGGCGTCACTTTGCCGGTCTCAAGCTGCATCTTTGGTTGCCAGCTCGAGCGCGTTGCCCTGAGTCTTGCTGGTTCCAGTCAGCTCGGCCACCACCGCGCCCTCACGCAGGACGACCAGCCGGTCCGCGATGAGCACCGCCTCTTCGACGTCGGTCGTGACCCACAAAACGCCCATGCCCTGGGCGGCGATGGAGCGGAGGTAGTGATGGATCTCAAACCGGGCACCCACGTCGACGCCCCGCGTGGGCTCCTGCAGCACGAGCACCTTGGGTTGGGAAGCGAGCCGGCTCGCCAGCAGGACCTTCTGCTGGTTGCCCCCGCTCAGCGTGCTGACCGGCTGCGAAAGCGAGCGCATCCGGATCTGCATGCGGTCTCGCAGCTCGACAGCCAGCCGGCGTTCCGCGCTGGGGCGAAGCCAGCCCGCCGTGGAAACGAGGCGGAGGACGAGCAGGCTGAGATTTGCGTACACGGAGAGCGGCATGACGAGGCCTTCTCGCTTTCGCTCCGCGGGTACGTAACCTATGCCGGCCTTCCGGGCTGCGGCCGGGCGGCGGAACACCGTGTGGCGTTTGCCGTCGATCACGACAGTGCCCTCGAACTTCGGCTTGCGCCCCGCCAGCCCTTCCGCGAGAGCCTCTCCGCCTGAGCCGCGCAGACCGAAGAGACAGACGATCTCGCCGCGATGCACGGTCAGGTTGAAGTCGTGGATGTCCGGCTCGCCCCGCAAGCTCCATCCCTCGAGCTGCATGGCCGGGTCGTTGAACGTTCCCGCATCACGCCGCTCGCCGAACTCCGCCGCGGCCGCGCCGAGCATGTGGCCGATCAGCTCCGAGCGGCTGACCTTCGCGGTCACCACGTTCGCCACGACCTCGCCGTTGCGGAGCACGACCGCACGATCGCTCACCTCAAAGATCTCGTCCATGCGGTGCGAGATGAAGATCACCGCGAGCCCCGTGCGGGCGAGCTTGCGCAGGATCGAGAAGAGGTTCTTGCTCTCGGAGCTGGTCAAAGACGCCGTCGGCTCGTCAAGGACCAGCACGGACGAGCTTCGCGTCAGAGCTTTGAGGATCTCGACCAGCTGGCGCTCGGCCAGCGTGAGCGAAGCCATCCTGCGACCGACCGGCACCTCGATGCCGAAACGCCGCGCCTCGGCCGCCGCCATGGCGCGAATCGCGAGGTCGCTTGTCACGCCGCCACGATGCGGCCACCTCCCGACCAGGATGTTCTCGGCCACCGACACGTCCGGGAGGTAGGCGAGCTCCTGCGGGATGTAGGCGATCCCCGCCTTCAACGCGTCGCGCGGAGAGCGGAATTCGGCGTGGCGTCCCCCGCAGGTCAGCTCTCCGCTTTCGGGCAGGACCGCGCCGGCCACGATCTTGGCAAACGTGGATTTGCCGGCGCCGTTCTCGCCGATCACGGCGACGATCTCGCCGGCATCGATCGAAAAGTCGACATGCTTGAGGACGAGGTGGCCCCCATAGCTCTTGGCCAGCTTGGTCGCCTTCAAGACCTCGCCGGTGGGTGCCCGCTTTTCGGACGCACCGTTCACTGAGACCATCCTTTGTCTGGCGGGAATGTAGGCCCCCCGTTCCGGCATGTCACGGTGCGATTGCTACAGAATCACGCGGTTTTCCTGTCACTTTCTCTGGATTCGGGCCGAACAGATGGTGCTATCGTGCGCGTCGGGAGCCCTGAATGAAGCACCACGGCGTCGCCGGCACGGTGCTGGCGCGCGACACGCCTCACATCGCCGGATACGAGCGCCTCGCGTCGCTCGATCTCGCCTCTATCGAGGCCGATGAGCTGGCCCGGAAGATCGAAGCCGAGGCGGTCGCCATCTTTGGCCTCCGCGAGGCCCGACTGACAAATGGCCCGGCGCCACCGCACGTCGAAGCCACGGAATCCGGGTTCGTCATTCCTTTATCGGGCCTGCGGTTGATCGGCGACGGAAATCTCAACGACGGCTGGGAGGAGCAGGCGAGGCTCTTCGCGGCGCAGGTCGGATCGCTGCTCAGGGCGCACCAGGCCCTGTCGCTCAATCGCCGGCACGAAGCCGAGATCTCGGCGCTGTATGCGACCGTCGGCCAGCTCACCGCGCGGCGAGACGTGGAGGCGGTCCTCAGGACCGTCGTCGACCGCGCCCGTGAGCTGCTCGCCTCCGACCTGGCCTACATCATGCTGCTCAACGAGGGCGGCACACTTCTGCGGATGCGAGTCGCCGCTGGCCATCAGACCGAGGCGTTCATGCAGATCCAACGGCCGGTCCGGCCGGGCGTTTCCGCGTACATCGGAAAGCCGGTCAGCACGTCCGACTTCTTGAACGACCGCGGGCTGGATCACGACGGGGCGACGGACGACCTCGTTCGGTTGGAGGGCGTCCGCAGCGTCCTCGGCGTTCCGCTCCGCACGGAGCTCGCTGCGCTGGGCACGCTGCTGGTCGCCAATCGATTCGTGCACGAGTTCACGGATACGCAGATCGCACTGCTGAGCAGCCTGGGTGAGCACGCCGCGCTCGCGCTCGACAACGCGCGCCTTTACGAAGCGGCCGTTGCCGCGGCGGAGTCTTCGGCCGCCGCGCGTTCGGAGGCCGAGACTCACCTCAACCGCCTGCAGCGAGCAGAGGAAGTCCATCACCGTCTGACCGAGGTTCTCCTCGCGGGCGATGGCGTCGTCGGAGTTGCGGGCACGCTGGCGCAGGCATTCGGCGCGGGCGTCCTGATCACCGACTGGCGGCACAAGGTGCTGGCCGACGTGGGCAGCGAGATCAAGATCGATCGCGAGGGCAATGTCGCTGCGACGATGCTGCGGCGGCGCGACGTACGCCTTGCTCTCGACCGCTGTGCTTCCGAGTTCGAGACGGTCGCTATCGGTTCCGAGGTGGTGATCGCGCCGATCGCCGCCCGGCGTGAGCTGCTCGGGTACATCTGGGCAACCCAGCACCGCGAGGATCCGGACGAAGCCCTCCCGACCAGCATCGAGCAGGCCGCCCGCGTGGTCGCTCTGGAGATGCTGCGCGAGCGCGAAGCCGTGGAAACGGAGCGCCGCCTGCGGCGTGACTTCATGTACGAGCTGCTCAGCGAACGAACGCCTGAACCGCTGGTGCTCGAGCCTCGTGCGCGCCAGGTCTGGCGAAGCTTCGGCCTCGATCACCGGCCGCTCGTGATCTCGGTCCTGTCGCGCCACGCCGTCGGAGGAAGCCCGGTCGAAAGGGCGCGGCGCTTGCTGGTCGAGGATCGGCCGGCCGACTTCGTGACGGTGCACGGCAGCTACCTCGTCTTGCTGACGACCTGCCTCGAGCGCGACCGCGTCATGGAGGAGGCGGAGGTCATCCGCGGCCTGCTGGCCCGCAACGGCATGGACGCATCGGTGGCCATCGGAGCGCGCTGCCGCGGCCTCGTCGAGACGCGGGCGTCGGTGGTATCGGCGCATCGGGTGATGGAGCTGCTGTCTCCGCAAAGCATCATGTGGGCGGAAGGCCTGGAGCTGCTGACGATTCTGTTCGACCCGTCGCAGCGCGACCGGCTGGAGTCATTCGTGCGGCGAACTTTGGCGCCCCTCGAAGGCAAGGACGCGCTGATGACAACCCTTCACGCCTACTACGAAGCGGCGGGAAACCGCGCCCTCGCCGCGCGCGCTATCGGCGTACACGTCAACACGCTCAGGCAGCGGCTGGAGAGGATCGAGTCGATCATGGGCGGCTCGGTGGACGAATCGACCAGGGCGCTGCCGCTGAGACTCGCCCTTCTCGCCAGGGGAATGTCGAACTAGCAGCCGGCGCGGATGTGGTGATCGCACGCATCTGGGCCTGGAATTTGTACGCATCCCACGCTGACGTCGCCGCTCTAGCCGCATACGCTGAGCACTCATGACGACTGTGCGGCGAGCCGCCAGCGCGACCAAGATCGAGCGTCTGAGGCGGTTGATGGAATCCCGCGCACTCGACGCGATCGTGGTCTCCTCGTACCAGAACGTCTCCTATTTCGCGGGCAGCACGATCACCACGCAGGTCAGCCTGCCCGACCGCCTCGGCTTCCTGATCGCCCGCCGCGACGGCGCCGCCACGCTTCTGTTCTGCAACATCGAGATCTCGCAGCTCAAGACACAGACGGACATCGGAGACGTCAGGGAGTACGTCGAGTTCGCCCAGAATCCCACCGAAGAGCTCGCGCGCATCCTCCGGGAGCTCGGCCTGACGGGAGGGAGCATCGGCATTGACGCGAGGCGCCTACCGGCCGCGTCGATGACGATCCTCCAGCGTGATCTCCCCGCCTCGGAGTTCGTTCCGATCGACGACGAGCTGGAGCTTTCGCAGGCGGTCAAAGATCCGGATGAGACCGAGAAGCTCGAAGAGGCGGCAAAGTCGTCCCTCGCCGCCATAGAGGACACGATCAAGACCCTGCCCAAGGGCGCCACCGAGCGAGACGTGTCGAGCGCGATCTATCTCCGCCTCATGCAGAGCGGCGGCAAGCCTCTGTTCATGGTCTTCGCGTCAGGAGAGCGAACCCTCCAGGCTCACCCTGAATCGACCGACACGCCTATGCCGCGAGGCATACTGTGGCGGATCGACTACGGCGCGAGGTTTGACGGCGGAATCAATTCCGACCTCGCGCGTACGGGGGTCGTGGGCGCGGCGAGCCCCGAGCAGGAGGCGACTCTACGAGCCCTGCGTGCCACGCAGGACGCGGGCTTTCGCGCCATCGAGCCAGGTCGGCCCGCCAAGGACGTGTTCTTCGCGGTCCGCGACGAGTTCAAGCGGCAGGGCTTGCCGTTCACCATGCCGCACGTGGGACATGGCATGGGCATCGGCCTCCACGAGTACCCGATGCTCGAGCCCGGCAACGACACCCCGCTCGAGGTCGGAATGGTGCTTAACGTCGAGCCGATGGCGTTGATCATGTCGAGGCGCGAGGGCTATCACACGGAAGACCTGGCGGCCATAACGGAAACCGGCCGGCGCCTGCTTACGCCACCGCAAGAACACCTCCTGATCATCCCGGGCTGATTCATGGCTCGGGGCGGACATGATCGTGTCTCGGCGGAGACAACCAGAACGCGTCGACGCACGTCTTGCTGCATTTGTTATGGGCAACCGGCCACTGTGATCCCGTCAGGCAGAAGGGGTGCCGTCGCAAGACCGCCCCTTCGGCTTGGCCCATCGATCTCTTTGCCGGGAGGCAATTATGAAATGCGATATCTGCGACGAGCACGTCGAGAACTCTGAAGCCCTTCAGAAGCACATGGAGGCAGCTCACCCTGCCGGGGTCGACGACCTTGAGAAGCCCGACCTGTTAGGAGATACCCCTGAAGAGTCGGCGGCCATCGAAGCACCGCTGCCAACGCACTAGCGCCGAACGCCCGGTCGCGGCGGCCGCGTCCGGTTAGGAGTCCGCTCTCCTCGGACTGAGCACCCGCCAGGTGTGGCGCCGCTCGCGGCCCCGCCGTTCTGCCATTCGCCTGTCGGAAGCGACGACTCTGCGGCCGGCGGCCGCCCGGACCGGTTCCCGTCTCTCACCGAGACGCCGCGTCTCGACGGAGCGCCGGCCCGCGCCTCGCCGCTCGCCTCCTCGAGGTATTGGAAGCGCAAGTTCAGCCAGAAATTGCTCCATGGCGGGATTCACGAGCGCGGGATGTGTGAGGTTGCTGGCGTGGCCGCCGCCCTCGATGGTGATGAGCGACCGGCAGTTGGCCAGCCCGGAACACATCTGCTGGGCCAGCTCCATGTCGATCGCGGCGTCAGCCGTGCCGTGAATCACGAGGGCCGGCGCCTTGATCTCGCCAAGCCGGTCGTGGATGTCCTGCCGCCCGACGAGCGCGTTGAACGCGGGCCGCAGGAGTGAGCGCGGCTGCTGCCGCCATTTGGCGATCCACGCGTCGCGACCCGGCCACTCGTTCCCGAGGACGATCGCGGCGATCGTCTCCGCGAGCTGATCGTTCAACCCGTCCGCTTCCCACACTTCGAGCATCGACTCGTAGAGGGCGGCCTTGTCGGGATCTTCAGCCCCGGCCTGGGTGCTGAGCAGGATCAGGGCATCCACTCGCTCGGGATGCTCCAGGGCGAAACGAAGAGCCACGAAGCCGCCCTGACTCATTCCGCCGATCACGGCATGCGCGATGCCGAGGTGGTCGAGCAGCCTTTTCAGGTCCTCAGCCAGGTCCTCGTACGAGAACGGGTCGTCACTCGTTTCCGTCTCGCCGTGAGCGCGGGCGTCCCACGTGATGACGCGATACCGGGAGCGAAGGGCGTCGACCTGTGGTGCGAACATCTCGTGGTCCATGAGCAACCCGTGAGCCAGGACGAGCGCCGGCAGGTTCCCGCCAGTGTCCTCGTAATAGAGCCACTGACCGTTGACCTCGCTAAGCGGCATCAAAACCATCCCCACGGAAGCGGCGCGGTCCCATTGAACTGACGCGACTCCCGATCACCCTACCCTCGAAGCTGCAGGGGCGCCCACCGGCCCAACCCCGTCTTCGATCGTGAGGCTACCAGCTTTGCCCGAACTCCGCCGACCTCCCCAGATGACCCCCTCTCCCCGCAGGGGAGAGGGTCGGGGAGAGGGCGGCCCGTTCCTCGGCGCGGCGGCCTACTTCCCGCTGGAGAGGCCGGCCGGCCGAGCCCACCGCCTGACCTCAAAGATTCAATTTCCGCCCAGCGGGCGGAGAGATAAGTGACTTCCCCGCTCGCGGGGAAGGTGGCGCGCAAGCGCCGGATGGGGAGTTGGAGTTTTGCAAAAGGTTGGGTGCCGGATGGGGAGTTGGAGTTTTGCAAGAGCTGGGTGCCGATGGTGAGGCTCAAAGCAATAATTGTCTTAACACGCTGGGTAGCCGTCTGATCGTTCAGAGGAGATGGTGTCCTGGGTGCCATCCCTTCGAGCCTTGACCGCCCAGAGGCTGCGCCGCGACATGAATCAGACCGAATGGCGCTTGTGGGATCGCATCCGGACGAGGCAAGTCGCAGGCTGGAAATTCAGGAGACAGCATCCGATAGGCCCGTACTTCGTTGACTTCTACTGCCCGGCCGCACGGCTGGTGGTGGAAATCGACGGGCCGACACACGGCGAAGAACGGCAGTGGGCTTATGACGAGCGCCGCACCGAGTGGCTGAAACAGCAGGGCTATGAGGTGTTGCGCTTCTGGACAGCTGATGTCGACGAATCACTCGATGACGTTGTCGAGGCGATCGATCTTCACCTCAGCTGCTCAGCGGACGGCCCCATCCGGCGCTTCGCGCCACCTTCCCCGCGAGTGGGGACGTGACTCAATCGCTAGCCGCCGGCGGCTATGGTGGTCCTGCCGTGAAGTTCACTGAGCTCGCCGCGAGCCTGGACCAGCTGGAGGGCACGAACAGCCGCAACGAGCTCGTGCGCATCCTGTCCGAGGTGTACCGGGCCTGCTCGGTGGAGGAGCTCGAGCCGATCACGTACCTCATCCAGGGCCGCCTCGCGCCCTTTTTCGAGCCCGTCGAGATCGGCCTGGGCGAGAGGCTGCTCATCACCGCGATCGCGGCCGCCTACTCGATCCCGAAGGAGGAGGTGACCAGGGCGAACCGGGAGACCGGCGACCTCGGGCTCACCGCGCAGCGCCTGGCGACGCCCTCTCCCAAGAAGTCGCCCTCGGTCGTAGAGGTGCACCGGCGTCTTTCCGACATCGCGGCCGCCGGCGGTGAGGGCAGCCAGCAGGAGAAGCTCGACGGCTTCACGAGCCTGCTCCACGACATCGATTCCTCTTCGGCCAAACACCTCGTGCGGATCACCCTGGGCAAGATGCGGCTGGGAATCGGCGATCCAACCGTGCTCGATGCGCTGTCGTTCGCCAGGAAAGGCGACCGCTCCCTCCGGCCCGTCCTCGAGGCGGCCTACAACCGGACCTCCGACCTGGGTCTCATCGCCCGCACCCTCTGGGAGAAAGGGGAGAAAGGCCTCGACGCGCTGAAGGTGAGAGCGGGTCACCCGCTCCGGCCGCAGCTCGCCGAGCGTCTTCCCAACCCTGAGGCGGTGATCAAGAAGCTCGGGCTCGTCGGTGTGCAGCCGAAATACGACGGCCTGCGCGTCCAGATCCACAAGGACAACAAGAAGGTCAGCATCTTCTCGAGAAACCTGGAATCGATGACGGAGATGTTTCCGGAGCTGGTCGCGGCTGCGTCCAACCTGAAGGTGAAGAAGGTCATCCTCGACGGCGAGGCGATCGCATACGACCCGGACTCGGAGGAGTTCGTCCCGTTTCAGGAGACGACCGCGCGCCGGCGGAAAGAAGGAATCGCGGAGATGGCGGTCAGCGTCCCGATGCGCGCGTTCGTCTTCGACGTGATGTTTCGCGATGGATCCGACCTGACGCCGCTGCCCTACGAGCAGCGTTTCGCGATCGTCGAGGAGTTGCTCCGCGGATCGGAGACGCTGCAACCGGCGCCCCTCATGAAGACCGATTCCGCGGACGTGCTGACCCGCGAGCTGCTGGACAACATCAGCCGCGGCCTGGAGGGAATCGTGGCCAAGCGCCTCGATTCGCCCTATCAGGCGGGCGCTCGCAACTTCAACTGGGTCAAGCTCAAGCGCAACACGAGCGGCCAGCTCAACGACACGGTGGACGTCGTGCTGCTGGGCTCCTACCGCGGCAAGGGCAAGCGAGTGGAGTTCGGCGCGGGCGCCTTGCTCGCGGGCGTCTACGACAGCGACAAGGATGAGTTCGCCACCATCACCAAGCTCGGCACCGGCCTGTCGGACCAGGGCTGGCGCGATATCTACCAGCGCCTGGCGAGCCTCGAGGTCGCGGAGAAACCTGCCCGGGTGAGCTCGACCCTGGTCCCCGACGCGTGGCTGGAGCCGTCGATCGTGGTGGAGGTGCTGGCCGACGAGATCACGCCGAGCCCGCGCCACACAGCCGGCTTCGCGCTGCGCTTCCCCCGGATCGTTTCCTTCCGGACAGGCGACAAGAAGCCGGAAGACGCCACCAGCCTCCGCGAGATCCGCGAGATGTTCGAGCAACAGCGGCAGCGAGGCCGCGGCGGGCCGGGCGGCGAGCCCTAGAGCCGCGCCTCTCGCTCAGGATTGGCCGGACGGCCGCTGTACCAGCTCCAGGATCGCGCCGTCCGGGTCGCGCACGTAAAGACAGATCGCACCGTCAAACGACCCGCCGGGATCATCGATCGTCAGCGGACGGCGCGACACGATCTTGGCGCCCGCCTCCGCGAGCCGCGCACGCACGGCCGCGAGATCATCGACGGTGAACGCAATGTGCTCGGTCGCCGCGTCTGAGCTCTCGTAGTCGATTCGCCTGCCGGCGGGCTGGACATACTGGATCAGCTCGACGATCCGCCCGTCGCCCGAGTCGAGGTCGACGATACGAAGGTGGACGGAATCGAGCCCGAGCAGTTCAGCGACCGCGGGCTCGCTGATTGCGTTGTCGGCGACGACACGCAGTCCGAGCAGGTCGCGATAGAAACCGAGCGCACGGTCCACGTCCGACACCGTTATGCCGACGTGGTCGATCCGGCTGACGGTCATTTCGAAACTCCGCCAGCAAGCCGTTCCGGAATTACATCGCGCCTGAACACGTCCTCGATGGTCTCTGCGCGCTTGACGATCTCGCATTGATCCCCTGTCACGAGCACGGTGGCCGGTCGAGGGATCGCGTTGAAGTTCGTCGCGTTGGCGTCCTGGTAAGCGCCGGTGTCGATGAACGCGAGTACGTCCCCGACGCGGACTGCGGG
>Ga0073928_10004311_pt1 | contig 21224 bp, 13 predicted proteins | sample PaiPotPPA55metaG_FD_76969 | JGI IMG/M metagenome (GOLD analysis project Ga0073928, IMG submission 76969) | Iron sulfur acid spring bacterial and archeal communities from Banff, Canada, to study Microbial Dark Matter (Phase II) - Paint Pots PPA... ...
GATGCTTTCAGGCGCATTAGGGCAAGTTCGCCAAAGTGATGCCCGCAGACTTTCCCCTTGGCTCGCTTGAATCGAGGGCAGCGGCTCGCGCGAAATTAGAGCGTTCGCAGCGAGATCCGGCAAACCGAATCTCCGTCCGAATCATCCACATTGGCCATAACGGAAAGGAGCCCTTGCCTCCATCGCAGAGCATTTCTTGGCAGGGTGGAGTCACGGAAATCATTCACGTCTCAGGCGGCGATTCGTGAGACCGGGGGACTTTTTGATTGGCTCTCTGGAGTCGCGGTCGGCGGCACGAATGCAGCTCGTTCGATTGAAGGAGAGCCGCACTTGAATCAGGTTTATCCACAATATCTCTGGGCCTGGCGAAGACGAACCTCGCATACACTTCGGCTACTGGCAGGAGTGTCAGAACGGAGTGCTATTTCAGATGATTTACGTCCCTCACATTTGGCTAAAACCGGAAGAACCCATTCCCGTCTGTCCAGACTGCGGCACACCGTTCAAGAAAACAGGTGAGTATCCCAACCTGGTCGGATTCCAAGCGAACTGCATCGACAAGCATGACCCCGAATTGTTGGGACAATTGGTCACGCCGCCGCGATCGACGGGCAGCGCTTACTAGTTCATGGCTAGGCAACGACGATTGGCCGGAAACCTCATCGTCCCTTTGCTAAGAACTCGTTGGGTGAGCAACCGGTACTTGTCCGGTAATCCGACTTACCATGAGTTATCAGGTGTTGTGTGGGTTGAATTTTTCGGGCGACGATTTATTCAGCATAATTTCTTCTTATCCGACCCGCGTCAAGGGAATCCAGCGGTTACATCTTCCACACTCCACGCGGAATCAGTCGCAGCCTCGCTCGACTGGACATTTGGCCAAGGATTTGCATCTAAGTGTGTGACCGCCCCATGGGGCAGTCCGAAGGATAAGGAGAAAAACCGTGGCATCGAAGAAAGCAACAACCAAGAAACTCAAAACAGCTAAGAAACTGCAGCTGACGAAGAATCTATATTGGCCAGCCAAAACGGCCCAGTAAAAGGCGAAACTCAGAACGTTAGGACGTAACGCGGTAACCGGATGAGTTGCTTACCGGAGAAGTGTGGAGTACTGGGCTCGCGACGCCGCACAACCGAGCAGAGTAAGCTCGCCAACCCTGTGATCCTGCGAGGGAATCGTTATTCCAGATGCAGAGGAGAGACGCCGACTTTCGAAGCACCCGTTGGAGCGTACTTCCCGGCTATCCGAAGATGTTCGATGCGCGGATAGTTTGCCCGCTGGGATGGTCTCGGCATGAGCATCGCTGGCCACATCGCCACTGCGATAGCGACTCCCATGGCAACCATTATCGCGGTGTTCAAACCGTATCGGCGGTCGATAGAGACGCATAAGGCGAGAAGGGCCAAGGATGCCACGGAGATGAAAACCACGGCGAATGACAGAAAGTAGTGTTTCCGAGACAGGTGGCTGCCTTTCATATTGGACGCCTCCTAGCCGGGCCGCTGGCTGGACTTCTTTTCGCTATTATACACACAACTTTTCGTGGGTGGTCCCAAGCGCGCTCTGGATCGCCGCTGTGAGGGACTCAGTGATCCCCTCGGGCGAGAGCCAAGTCCTGGTTAACGCGCAAACCGGACAAGTGGAATCGTACCTGCCGTTGTTTGGAAGCCTGCCCAAAAACCCCGCCCAAAATCCTCATTTCTCGAGGACGCAGAATCGTTGAGAATCAGCTTGCCCAGAAGCGCGTTCCGTTCGCCTCAGAAAGAACTGTTTTTGGGCAGGAATAGCGCCGCGCAGACGGTAGTTGCCGCTCGGAGTGAGATGGGGAAGGCGGTTGTGGGTCACACCCGCTACTGCTGTTCTTCCCAGTCCCTCACGGTGTGCGTCTAGCCTCTGCGTTTACACCAGCGTGGACAGAGTTTTTGGAGTCGGGAAGTTGTTGAGCCGCCAGCTTGTCGGATGATAAGTCATGTCGGTTGTCAATTTGCAGCTTACTGAGAATATTTGACACATGGAACTTTACAGTTCGTTCGGAGATGGCGAGCGCGCCGGAAATCTCTTTATTTGTTAAATTTCTCATCAGTAGTTGAACTACTTCGACCTCACGTGCTGTCAAAAAATGGCCGTGGAGAAGCTGTGCATCCAGAAGCGCTTTCGTTCGTTTAGCGAAGGCTAGCAATACGTGATGGGGTACCCAAAGCTGCCCTTTGAGTATGCTGTCGATCGCTAGTGGCAGTTCCCTCTGCCACTTCTTGTGCAGTTCCACGAAGCCGTCTATACCCCAATTGAAAAGTCGTATTTCCTCGGTGACGTGCTGTTCCGACGAGAGAAGCACCAGGAATTTGCTGCCGGGTGAATCGGCGCGAAAACGCGCGGCAAGCGGTCCCAAGTCCGTTCGCAGTGAGCACGCGTCCAGGACAAAGAGGCAGGGAGAACCAGGCTCACGGATTACCTCAGCCTCATTCGAGGTAGAAGGCAAAGTACGAAGAAGAGGGTTCTTTGCGCGAGAAAGTATCCTCTCAACCGCGCGGATGAGAAGAGGATGCGAACTCATGACCTGAATTGCGAAGATCACTCGCGCCACCCTGTACAGCAAGCGACCGGTCCTCAGCCTGCCCGAAAAGCCGCCGCTCTAGGGAAGAGTGTGGCGGCGATGGCCAGTCCGATTACACGGCACTTCACAAATGCGACGGAATGCACGATTCCTAAAGGGCTCACGGCCTCTGAGAGACGTTGAGTTTCAAACCATTACAGCTTCGTTCGCCGGGCTGGCGGTGAACGAACGAAACTGTAGGTTTACAGATTTGTGAGCTGCGCAGATTACTTAAGGGCAGGAAATGGCGGATGGCGGAGCGCGACCTGAGTGGGAGCCTGAGAAGGGGCTAGCAGGAAATCCCGAACGTGAGGGGGGAATCAATCCTGCTCGCGATCGATCGTCTAGTAACTTTCTTTCCTCCGAGCAAATGCCTGCACCCGATTGCGGAGGAACACCAGCAGTGACTGTCGCCAGGTTTGTCGAGGAATCTAAGTTCGTATTGGAATCATTGAATGATCCAAGCGGAGCAGGTTTGGCCTGCGAAAAATTGCCGTGGCCATCATTAAGAAATATTGCTACGGGCTGTCTCGACCAAGCGGTGGCGAGGACCAAGTCGGCAGCGTTTCTTCCATTAACATAGCGCGCCTTGATAATCAGACCGAATGCTGGCGCAACAACTGGAAATGATCGTGGCCCCGCAGCCACGTGGACCTGAATCCAATAAGTGCTCATGCTGCCAGCATTCTGTCCAACTTGAATGCTCGCTGAGTCCGGGCGAAGGTCGCCGTCAAGATCAGCAATTGCAAACTGCGGTCCTGGCCCGACCGAAGTGACCGGTCCGTTCTGAATTTCTGCGGCCTTTGCTGTACGGCTGCCGGCGAAACCGAACAACAACAAAGAGAGCCACGGAGCCCAACTACGGACCGCTCGGAGATTCATTCCTGCGACTGTTTGAAGGCCAGGTTTGCGCGATATATCAAACAAGGAGCACTCTCAGGCACGGGCGGTGTCGGGGACTATACCATTCAGAGGGTCACCAGGAAAGATGCTTATTAGAAGTGGTCTATTTCAGAGATCCGGTGGCCGCCGAATTTGTGGAATCCACAATCACTCATCGTGCTTTGATTTTTATTCGCTGTACATCCAGCGGCGCTAGAAGGGCAGGAAGACCTGTACTACGGATTCCTGTATCGGCCATTGTGCACGGAGACGTATAGGTCTACGTTCTCGCGCACCGGATCGCCAAGCTTGACGAGGCCACGTGCGGTTTAGAACGATTTCAAACTTGAGCGCGGAGAGGAAGAAGCATCTCGAGTTCGGCCTACCCCGCCCGTGCGACCTTTTCGGAACGACTTGCTGGCGCCCGATGCGATATTCGATGGCCAGAAGGCGGCTTCGAGTACCGGTGTTTACGGTGAGAGTGTGAAAGGCAGGGCAACTCGGCCTCCCTGCGGACCGGCTTAAAAATAGAAGGAGATTAAGAATGAAAATAATCAGACTTGCGTCAGTTCTCGCGTTTTTGGCGGCGCTGCTGCTGGCAGGGACAGCGTTTGCCCAATCTGATCCGGGCGTTCGTACCGGTGCGATCAATGGGCAAGCGGGAGCAACCACGACGAACCCGCTACCGTTGGCTTCTGTTGCGGCCCAAAGTCCACAAGGGAGCTTGGAGTTCTTCCAGAATGGCCTTAGTAGGTTCCAAGATGTTGAAGTCGTCTCGGGTGGCGCCAACAATGGTTTGGGACCGCGGTTCAACCTCAACCAGTGCTCGGGGTGTCATTCACAACCGACCATTGGCGGGACAGGCCCCAGCGCCAATGTCTATCCGAACGTCGGCCCGAACCTCGAAGCCGAGGTGATCGCTAACGGCGTCGCCAGCGGGTCTACCAACACCATCCCATCGTTCATTTCGGCCGCGGGACCGACCCGCGAAGTTCGCTTCCCGTTCTTCTTTAACTCTAACGGAAGTCCCAACACCAATGCCCCCAACGGTGGCGTGGAAGATTTGTTCACGGTTTCCGGGCGGTCTGACGCCGGCAGTTGCCGTCTGCCACAGCCGAGCTTTGCAGCCGCGCAAGAGACCAACAACATCATCTTCCGCATTCCCACGCCGACTTTCGGCGCAGGCTTGCTTGAGAATCTTGACGACTCGACCCTTCTTGCCGTTCAGGCGGCCGCTGCGGGCAACAATCTAGGAATTAGCGGCACGTTCAACCACAACGGCAACGATGGCACCATCAGCCGCTTCGGCTGGAAGGCGCAGAACAAGTCGCTCGAAATTTTCGCGGGTGAGGCCTACAACGTCGAGATGGGCATTACCAACGAGCTGTTCACGCAGGATCGCCCGCTTCCCGGGGAGGACATGACTACCGGCCTTCCCGCAAACTGCTTGAATCTCTCCGGAAGCGGCTATCCGGAGGATGCAACCAACTTCTCACCCACCGTCAGCAGCTCGGACCAGTTCGCCGTGAATGCATCGATCCCCAGTGATGTGGTCGCGTTTGCAATGTTCATGCGGCTGCTGGCTCCCCCGATACCATCTACTACGACACCTGGCGGTGCAGCTTCGATTTCTAACGGACGCCAGCTTTTTAGCGCCATCGGCTGCGCCACCTGCCACACAGCGACGATCAACTCCACCCAGAATTCGAACGTCACCTCGTCGTTGGCAAATCAACCCGTGAACCCTTTCTCCGATATCGAGATCCATCACATGGGTACGGGCCTGGCGGACAATGTCTCGCAAGGCGGTGCTGGCGGCGATCAATTCCGCAGCGCTCCCTTGTGGGGCCTAGGCCAGCGAATCTTTTTCCTGCACGATGGCCGCACCACCGACCTGCTCAAAGCCATCGAGGCCCATCAGGGCAACGGCTCCGAAGCCACCCAGGTGGAAGAGAACTTCGATTCGCTTTCACCCACGCAGAAACAGAACATCCTGAACTTCCTGCGTTCGCTATAGCTGTTGGGCAGAAGACCGACGGGCGAGACACAAACGTGTCTCGCCCGATTTCTCCTTATGGTGGCAACGGCACTCCGAATATGAAGACTCAATTCTCGCGTTCGTTGGTACTTCTTGGATGTCTTATTTCGTTCCTTCGCGGGGCGCAGGCCGCCCCTCAGACAGGGGGAGATTTTTCCAACAATTCGCAAGCAAGTAAGCTCTCGACTGGGACCATCCTAGTCAAGGGTGCATGGTCGAGTGCCAGCGATTCGGCGACTTCCCTCCCGGAAGGTGGGGGGTTGGTCAACAATATTTACAGCAACCCGTATTTTGGTCTCGACTACGCTTTATCCGCGGATTGGACCGAGAAGTACAGCGGCCCACCTCCGTCGGACAGCGGCTACTACGTTCTTGCGCAAATCACACGCGCGGACACATTCAAAGGAACAAGTCGAGCCACCATTTTAATTACCGCCCAGGATATGTTTTTCACACTTACCCCTGCTGGGAACGCGCTGGAGCTGATCAATTACACCAAGGACAATTTGAACGCCGACTACAAAGTGGAACAGCCGCCGACGGAGGTCAGGATCGCCAATCATTCCTTCGTTCGCTTTGACTACGTTTCTCCCGTCGCCGAACTGCATTGGCACATTTTAGCTACTCAAGTCCGCTGCCACGCGGTCCAGTTCGTCTTTACGAGCCGCGACACGGCGTTGATGGAAAACCTCATCCAGGAAATGGACAAGATGAAGTTGCCGGAGGAGGCCGGTCTCAGGTCGGGGACGGGCGGTGGTGAAGTCCCCGTTTGTATCAAGAATTACGCACGCGACGAAAACGTAATTGAGAAGGTTGATCCAGTCTTCGGTGAGCGCAGATTCAACCCGGTTCCAGTCCGGATCACCATCGACAAAGAAGGCAAGGTTAAGCACATTCACTTTGTCAGCGCGTTTCCAGATCAGGCAAAAGCGATTACGGATGCTTTGTCGACATGGAGGTTCAGGCCTTACTTGCGAAACGGAGAACCGGCGGAGGTGGAAACAGGCATCCTGTTCGGGCGTGCGCCGCGCTCGACGAGACCGCCACCGACCGACGCGGTGAGCGAATGATCAGCCTTCGTCCGTGCGACAAGGAATTCTGTGTGCAAAGGATGGTCTCCATTCTGGCCCTGCTTGTTTCGTTTTCGACCGCAGTTCTGGGCGCAGACGGCATCACCGGCGCTGTGCGCAATCAGACAAACGGTCAACCCTCAGTCGGCGATGAAGTGATTCTGATTGGGCTGGACGGAGGACTGCGGGAGGAGGCACGGGCGAAAACCGATACCCACGGAGGGTTTACACTCTCGGCGCCGGATCCCCACGAACCTTATCTGCTTCGCGTGGTGCACCAAGGAGTCGATTACGATCAAAGGGTTTCCGTAGGGGCCGCGCTCTCCATCTCAGTGTTCGACGCAGCGGTGCAGGTGCGTGGCATAACGGGCAGTATCGAAATCCTCCGCACCGGAACTGATGGCAAGCTGCTTCACGTGTCCGACCTATACGAGATCAAGAACGAATCAAGCCCGCCCCTGACGCAGGCGGGGGAGCATACTTTTGAAGTTTATCTGCCGACAACTGCCAAGATTGATTCTGTCCTGGCTGCGGGTCCGGGGAACGTCGGCGAGGCGATTTTCGCGTCTCCTGTGCCCGGCGAGCCTGGACACTACACGGTGAGTTTTCCTTTGCGACCAGGAGCAACGAAGTTTGCCTTCAACTACGACCTCCCATACAGTGGCCGTGCCGCGTTTCGGACAAGGCTGGCGTATCCGCTGCAGCAGCTGGCGGTCATGATTCCGCCGACGATGAAATTCTCGTCACGCTCCCCAATCTTCGAGACCCTCGCGACCGGCAACGCTAAATATCAAGTCCGAGTAGCCAACCAATTGAGGGAAGGGGAAGGTCCAGGGTTTGAAGTCTCCGGAACCGGAGCACTTCCACCTCTTCGAGATCAAGGCAAATCCCAAGCGCGGCGGCAGTCCACAGCCGTGGCTAATCCGAAAGCGTCCTCCCCAGCCCATGCACTTTCAGGAACTCCAGGCCGTATTGATTCGCGCGTGGAGCGCGCTGAGGCGCACTCGCAATGGCTAGTCCTGGGCGGATTGATTGCCTTCCTTCTTGCCGCATGCGTTCTCCTAGTTTGGCAAATACGCACGACTCGAGGTGTCTCTGGCACTAGAACAGGCATACCGCTAGCTAGTCAAAATCGACAGGCCGAATCCTTTTCGGAACTTCTGAAGAAGGGACTGCTTCGACTTGAGGCTAATGGGCTTCGTCGATCAATTTCTACGGAGGAGTACGACTCAACTCAGCAAGCTCTAGAGCTGCCTGCGGAATATGCCGTCCGTAACCCCTCTTTAAGACACCACGATGGATAGGTACCACGAAGGCGGTTTTTGGGTCGTGCAATCTCACGGGGGCACTCTAACCGCGCATCCGCAGCCTGACAAAATGAAAACAGAAAATTTGAAATCCGGATATGAAACAGTATTTACAGTTACGGACTATTACGGTCACCCGCGCAAAGGCATTGCAAATTACCGGGCTAAACCGCATTTTTATAAATGCGTTTCGAAGAAACGTAAGAATCATGACTCCGGGCTTTTTCAATTGACGCCCCTCGACTCAGAAACATTTGAGTTAGCCATGGAACACTGGGAGATTTGGCGAAGATGGTTAGTTGCATTCTATGCGAGGAAGACAGATATCAGCACGGGGCCCGCGCTACCGCGCGAAGCCAGCAGGCATGCAGAGTTGACGCGGATTTTGGACAAACTCCTAGTGTCTGACCCTGAGAAGTCCATCACGCGCATTGGGCAATTCGAGGTCCTTCAGGAGCCCAGCCTACCGACAAACGTAATTCGTCAGCTGCGGGTCAAATGGATCAAGCCTGTCGATTGAATCTTCGCGATTCCCTTCTTTATTATCACGTCCTGATGAACGCGGAAACCGGACATGTGGGCTACCGGATGCCTGCCCAGAAATACATGTTTGTGGGCAGTCTGAATCGCCAATTTCTGCCGCATGAAATCAATAACTTAAAAGGGCGGGATGGCAGTGGGGTTTGCGAGCAGCCCGCACGTGTTTCGGTTCTCCGATTCAAGTGGGTGCTGTTCCTCACGGCGCTGAGTGAGGCGCTGAGACCAGGCAGAATCCACTTGCCCCGCAAGCGCGTTCTATCGGAACTTGACGGTACTTGAATGTGAAACGTTGTGCCTCTGAGCTCTTCCAGGATTGTCTCCATCTCGCGAAGCCAATCTGGAGTTTCAGTGGTGGTGTTGGGCGTAGTCTTGCTCACTAGCATAGCGATTCCCCTTCAGGTCTACCGAATCGTTTGCATAGCCCAGTTTTCGAGAGTGGCGTGGGTCGCGGTCCATCAGCCGTGTGATCGTGGCGAACAGAAGACAAACCGATACCCCACACATCAGCACCCCAGCCATGCTCTCAAGAGGCCCTAAGAGCCTCCACGTACTGGGAAGGGTCACATCGCCGTAACCCACGGTGGCGTAACTGCTCGAAGAAAAATAAAAGGCTAGTTCCCACGAAGGAAAGCATTGCAACCGGTAGAAACTCGCCCATAGAAGAATCACGAGCCCATGGAGAATAATGATTGCAATCGTCGATTTCACGACCAGGACGGCCGAGCGAACCGGACCAAATCCTTGGGCGTCCTTGGCCGTCACGCTTCGTAGCCACTCCATGAGCGCCGCAACTCCAGCACACTGCAAACAGAGTGTGAGGATTAACAGAAGAACGGCGGCAGAGGCTTGATGTATGAGTGTCATTTTCATTGCCTTCAGTTTGTTTGAGGAACGGCTTTAGCCGTTTCAGGCAGTTCGCCATGCACGGTGGACTCATTCGCTTCCCAGCGAATGATCTTCAGGTCAAGCACGAAGATGCTGTAAAGAACCGGCACCAAGAGCAGAGTGATAAAGGTAGCGACGCCAAGTCCACCGATCTGCGCGTAACAAAGAGGCTGCCACAGGGGACCGCCTTCGAGAGCAAGGGGGAAAAGAGCCAGGATCGTTGCTCCCACTGTGATCATTACAGGGCGAATTCTCTGGATGCCCGCATCGGCCAGCGCTTGGACTAGTGGCTCGCCTTTTGCGTGCATTTCCTCAATGAAGTCGAACAGCACGATGACGTGGCTGACGATCACGCCTATGAGGCTGGCGATGCCGAGAAAAGCCATGAACCCGAACGGCGTATGCATGATCGCGAGGGCGATCAGAGAGCCGACGACGCCATAAGGAGCAGCCGCGAATACCAAAAGAGGTTTGACGGCGTTATTGAATTGAACGAGCAAGGCCAAGTAAATCCCAACCAAAGAAATCAGCAGAACGATTTTGAGATTTGCGAAGCCGTCTAGTTGTTTGGCCCTTTCACCACCAATCCGCAGTTGATATCCGGGAGGAAGATTTTTCTGGAACTCCTGCAATTTCGGAATAATCGGATCGATTACCTCCGACGCGAGGACTCCCGGCTGTGGGTAACACAAGATGGAAATGGTGCGAAAGTGCTCTCGCCGCGCGATACGGCCGGTTTGCAGGAGGTGCTCCAAGCTTGCAACCGATAGTAGAGGCACGCGGTTATTCGTCTGTGAGCTGTAAACATAAAGGTTCTTGATGTCGGCAAGCTGAGCGCGCTCCTGCATGCGAAGACGGGCCACAATAGGAATGTTCTTGTTCCCTTCCTTGAACACGCCTACTTGGGTTCCACTTATTGCTGCGGTTGACGCGCTTGCGACATCGGCGTTGGTGATGCCCACGACGTTCGCGCGGTCAGGGTCGATTTGAACCTGTAGCTGAACATTGTCCGGAAACCAGTCATCTCGTAGAACGGAAATACCCGGGGCCTGGGCAACGATGTCCTGGGCCTGGCGAGCAATCGTTCGCAGCGTTCGGATATCGTCAGCTTCGTTTTTCGCGTCCACGTCCGCTTGGCCGGAGATCATCAGCTCTACGGGATTCTCGACGGGGTTTGTTTGCAGCTGCCGCACAGTGATCCATGCGCCTGGGATCTGCTTTGCAAGTGCGTCCTGTATCGGGCGTTTCAGCTTCGGAGTGGCTTCCTTGTCCGTTACTTCAACAATGATTTGCGCGTAGTTCGTTTGCGGCATTTCCGGTGAGACGGAAAACCAGAAACGCGGTCCGCCGCCGCCCGTAAAGGTTGTCAGTGATTTGAGAAGATGGCCACGCTCGTCCTTCGATCCAAGCTCGGGCGAAGTTTCGATCACTTTCCGAACCACTTCTTCAGCCTGGACTGCGGCGTCGCTGGTTGCACTCAAAGGCGCGTCATTTGGCAGCCAAACGTCCAGATAAAACCAATACTGGACATCCTCAGGAAAGAATTGAGTCTTCAAGCGAGAACCGAAAAGCCCTCCGCCGATGAGAAAAACAAGAGATCCGGCAAGAACAGCCCAACGATGTTTTATGGCTCTTTGGACAAGCCGGTTATAGAAACCGTAGAAGCCTCGTTCGCGTCTCTGCTCAATAGTAGGTTCTGGCTTTGCCGGAGGACGTTGAATGTAGTAGCCCAAGAATGGGACGAACGTCATTGCAACGAATAGCGCGGACAGTAGCGAGGCCGTCATGACGATCGGCAGACTCTTCAAGAACTCGCCGGTATTTCCGGTCAGCATCAGGAACGGCAGGTACGCAATGATGTTCGTAATCGTCGCGTAGAAAATCGCAGTCGCAAGCTTGGTTGGACCGAGCCAGGAAGCAATCTTGCGGGGCGAGCCTTCCGCCAACTCGCGCTTGATGCCGTCTCCCGCCACGACCGGCACGTCCACGAGAAGCCCCAAAGCGATGATGAGTGTTGCAATCGAAACCTGCTGAAGGTCAATTCCTAGCACATAAACGATTCCGAATGTCATCGCGAGCGTAATCGGTATGGCTAGTGCCATGATCAGAGCGAGACGCCACTCCCAGAAACCGAGCAGCGCAATAATCACGACGAGGCCTATGGCTTCCAGGAGTGCTCGGATAAAAAGATGGATGTTCTCCTTAACCTGAAGGGGTTGATCCGACGTGTGCGCCAAAATGAGGTCCGCAGGAAGAATTTGATGAAGCTGCGAAAGCTTTGCGTTCACCGACTCACCGAAGCTCGCGATTTGCTTTTTGTCGCGCATGTAGACTGCCAACGTAACGGCGCGGCTGCGCTGCCAACGCCCACTCTTGTCCTGCCAGGTGTAGTAGTTCAGATATTGTGCAGGGGCTTGATAGCCGCGGCTGATCTGGACGAGATCTCGCAGATACACCGGGGCACCTTCTGGCGTGGTCGAAACCGCGAGATCACCAATGCTCTTCGCCGTATCGAATTTTCCCGAAGGGATAAGCGCGACTTTGCGGTCGGCCGTTTCAATATTTCCCCCAGGCGCAATAATGTTCCGGGCGGACAGTACTTTGGATAGATCGGCGGGGCGCAATCCATAAGCTGCAAGCCGATCCTGCGAATAGTCTAAATAGACGGCTTGCGGCAAAACGCCCCGGGTCTCGACTTTCGAGACCTCGGTAGCGCCCTGAAGCGTACGGCCGATCAAGTCGGAAAAGTTATCGAGGTCGGCGTAACTGTATTTGTCACCGACAACGCTGGCCAGCTTCTCTCTTGTTTCGCTGGGATCGCGTATGATCGCCAGCTCCCATGCATCCGGATGCAGCTCGGATCGTTTCAGCCGGTCCGACAAAAAATGTTGAATGAAGGCCCGAATCGCACTGTCATCGGCTTCGGAAATTCCATCTAAACCGATAAAACCACTACCCTGCACGATTTCCGAATCTCGAACAATCCCAGCACTCTGGGCTTCCTGTTGAAATAAATATCCGGCGTCTAGAACTTCACGCGCCGAAATGGATTGTGGAAACGAATCCACGATCGTGACGTGCTGGCCCGTTCTATTCTGCTGTTTTGAACTACGGGCTTTGCGAAGTGCCGCTTCAACGGAATTGGCGCGGGCTGCTATTTCAATGTCGTCCGCTTTCGGGCTCGCAACCGTTAGCATCAACGCGGCGGTGTCTCCGAAATCACTTTGGAAAACGATAGGGCCCGCGCCTTCCGGTAATTGAGCATTAAGCGCATTCAGCTTGAGATTGATGTCGCTGAATTGGCGCTTCGTATCCTTCACACTCTCATCCAGCTGTAGGTACACAAACGAATAGCCGGGGAGAGAGATGGATTTGACGCCATAGTCTGCGTCCGTTCCGGGATGAATCGTTTTGTTCTCTGCGGCAACGTCTTCAATGCGCCGCGTAACGAACTGCTCGACCTGCTCTGCTGTCGCTCCGGGCCAAGGACAAGCCGCCACGGCGACGCGCACGGGGATTTCCGGGTCTTTTCGCTGCGGCATGGATGAGTAACCGAACCAGCCCCAAACGAGCACCCCAACGAGCATCATCCAGGAAATGTGTGGATGCTCAACAAAGAACCGAGTGATATTGCGGCGATTGCTGATGTCTTGATTTTTTTCGTTTGTCATTTTTTCTATGCCTCTATCGGAGAACTTGAACCAAATCGCCATCCTTCAAATCGGCGACTCCAACTACGACGATCTTTTCCCCTGGTTTCACACCTTCCACTGTTACGTCACTCTCGTGGGTCTCACCTAACGTCACCGCTCGCAAATGTGCAGTCCATTTGCCGTTCACTTCGCTGGCGACGAAAACGCCGTAGCGTCCAGATGCGGACGGGTCAGCGACAACAGCTGCCAAAGGCACGGAAGGTGCCGGAGCCTTTTCAAGGCCAGAGAGAGTGAGCGAAGCAATCATTCCCGGCTTCAAATAACTCTTGGGGTTGGGCACGGTCACTTCGACTGCGAAAACACGATTTTTCTCGTCAGCACCCGCGGCAATACTTGTCACCTTGCCCTTGTACTGTTTCGGGTCGTCTTGCAAGTGAATGTTGAATTCCTGGCCGAGGCGGAGCTGCTTAACGGCGTACTCTGGAACACCGAAACTAACTTTTACCGCGCTGGTGTCAGCGATAGTGAACGCGACCATTCCTGGAGACGCAAGATTTCCGAGTTCGATATTGCGAGCCAGGATGAAGCCGGAAAAGGGCGCGCCCAAATCCGCGTCGGCCAAAGCCAACTGCGACTGTCGCAGGCTGGCCGTCGCCTGGTCCACAGCACCACGACTTGAATCGAATCGCGCTTGGGTTTGGTCAAACTCTGGCTTCGTCAGGCTGTGAGTGGAGTAAAGTGCCTTAGCGCGTTCGTAATCCTGGGAAGCTTGAAGATGTTGCGCCTCGGCTTGCGTGACTGCCGCGGCCGCCTGGTCAAGCTGATTTTTTAAATCCTGGTGGCGAATCTGTGCCAGCAATGCACCACGAGCAACGTAGTCGCCCGCTCCAATCTCACGGCGTCTTCCATCTGCGCCCATCACCTGTTTGATCTCGGTTACGTATCCCGAGGACTTGAAGGACAACGCCGCCTGCGCCAGCGGCAAAACCGAAGCCGAGTAGCGTAGGCTTTCTGAAGAAGAGTTGAGCGCAACATCCACTACGCGGATAGGCGTTGGAGATTTCGCCGCTACCTGCGTCGGTTGCTGGCATCCGCTTGCCCCTGCGATTAGCACCAATAGTGCAGCTGCTGCTTTCCGTAGCTCCATGCTTGATTTGTTTTTCATGCGTTTACTCCACTCCTATCGCTTTTTCAAAGTTGGCCCGTGCCGTCCAAAATCCCGCGAGTGCTTGCTGGTACTGCGCCTCTGCCTGCGATACCGCTGCTTGCTGCTGCGATAGATCGGACAGAAGCGCTGCTTTTTGGTTGTAGCGGTTTGTCACTTCGCCAAGCTTCGTCTGTTCTGCCTCACGCTGATCCGTTAGTGCGTCCAGCAGAATGCGTGCTTCCCCCAGCTTGCGAAACTTTTCTTCAACGTCCAGCAGAACGCGCTGTTCGAGGTCGCGTTCCGTTGTTGCCTTCTGCTCTGTCGTACCCTTCAGTTCTGCGATCCGGTGCTTTTTGTATCCCCAATCGAACGGCTGCCATTGCATCTGGAATCCGACCGTGCCGGCGCTCTGCGGAAGGAAATTGACGTTCTGGAATCCAAGATAGCTGACCTGAAAACTCAGGTCAGGAATGTATTTCGCGTGCTCGCGACGCACATCCAGTTCGGCAATCTTGGTCTGTATCCGGGCTCCACGCAGTTCGGGTCGCTGTTCGAGTGCCTGCTTTCGAGCCGTATCCAGATCCCATTCAACAAGGTCGCCGAACGGGAGCATTTCCACTGAAAAGGGAGTGCGCAGCTCGCGCCCCAGAAGGTGATTCAGGTTCTGCTTTTGTAGCTCAAAGGCGTCTTCCGCAATCAGCAACTGGTAGCGTTGTTGTTTCAACTTTGCCCTTACTGTGAGTGATTCGGAGAGCAGCACGGTTTCCTGTGCGAGCCGCTGTTCCGTTAATGTGGACAGCTCGTTCAACGACCGAACAGCGGCTCTTGCACTGGCTACCTGTGCCTGTAGCTCCGCTACTTGGTAGTAGGCCTCCTTCACCTGTCGCACAGTGTCTTGACTCTGCGCGCGCACGCCTTCCTTGGCGAGGTCGATTCCGAGTCGGGCCTGCTTGACTGCGAGATTTACTTTGAAAAGTTGCGTGAGCGGTTGTGCCGCGGAGGCATTCACGAATGCGCCGAACCGCACGGGCGAGTGAATGTTGGAATCGGTCGCTGGGATAGGACCAGTTGCTGGGTAAGTGCCGAAGCTGCCAGCGGGAACTCTAAAATTCAGTGGCTGCAGCGGCACTCCTGCAAGAACGTTCGCATCCAGCTTCGGGAGGTAATTGGTCTTAACCTGCGCGACTATCTCTTGCGCCTTGGTAATTTCAATTTTGCTGATGTGGATGTCTCGGTTAGTGCCGCTTGCAATCCGGATCGCTTCGTCCAAGGTCAAGACTGGCGCGGGAGAATCCGGCTCCGGCGTCTGTCCCCAAGCAACCGCAACGAGGGTGATCTGGAGGCACAGGATCAGAGACACGCGGGATAGAAATGTTGTCAGGGCCGAACGTCCTGTGCGCCTCTGCATTATTTTGTTTCTTGAATTCATGTGAGGCTCCTGCGGTGGATATTGCAGGGGCCATGCCAATCTATGCAGTTCGCAAGTTGTTGGATTTATTAGGGCCTTACGTATCCGGCCCGCAGCCGACGTGCCCACATCGGGGCTTTGCCCGGATGAGGGCAGGCTCCATCCGAACCCGTTCCGCGATATCTGTTGATTCGAACAACTTACCCCGGCCGCCTTCTGGCACGAGACCTGCTGTTTGATAGTTCGTAGGGAGACGCCCTTTGAAACGGGCATGGCCAGTGATTTTCCCGGCCACTACGTGCTAAGGAGGCGTGATGCTCCGCGTCGAAATACGCGATTCAGCTGACACTTTGATCTTAAGACTTGAGGGCCGATTCACCGGCGAAGATGCTGAGCACACTCGCACGCTGACAGCGCGCTTCGCCACGCGCGGAAAGCTGCTCGTCGATCTGACGGAAGTGGTATTCATCGACCTGGCAGGGGAAGAAGCGCTGTTTTTTCTCGGCCAGTTCGGAGCGGAGTTCGTCGCCCCCAATTCGTACGTGCTCGATGTGTGCGAGCGCCTGAATTTGCGAGTAGCTCCAAATGGCGTTTCGTGTCTGAATGCGTCGGCGGAGCCTCACACAAACGGCGACCAATCTCGCCCTGACAGGTCCAAGCCAAGAAAAAGGTAACTGCGTCGGAGCCTGAATATGCGGTTATGTGCTGGAATATTCAGCGCGACTAATGTTTAGCTTACGCATCTTGTTTTGGAGCGTCGTTCGTTTCAGTCCGAGGCGCTCTGACGCTCCACCTTTGCCCGATATCCTTCCGGACGCGGCCTTCAACGCGTCGATAATTACCTGCCGCTCCGCTTGCTCGAATGTCGATGGTGCTGATCCTACGCCGCGGCTACCTGCCCTCTTTAGCTGGTCGTGAGGAACGTTCAACTCGTCCCCTTGTGTGAAAATCACGCAGCGCTCGATGAAGTTCTCAAGCTCCCGAATGTTGCCAGGCCAGTCGTGATTCACCAACGCCTCCATTGCCTGCTTCGGGACAGACTTAATGCGCCTTTGCATTTGGCGGGACAGGCGCAAAACGAAATAGTGGACCAAGAGAGGAATGTCCTCACGCCTTTCGCGAAGTGGAGGGATCTCAATCGGGCAGACATTCAATCTGTAAAAAAGGTCTTCGCGAAATTGGTTGTTGCGTATCATGCCCTGCAGATCGCGGTGGGTTGCGGCAATTAAGCGAACGTCAACTCGGATAGTTTTCGTGCTTCCCAAACGTTCAAATTCTTGTTCCTGCAGAGCGCGTAAAAGCTTTGGTTGCAGGTCAAGACCGATATCCCCGATTTCATCCAGGAAAAGTGAGCCGCGATCGGCCAACTCGAACCGGCCTCGTTTCTGCATAAGTGCACCGGTGAACGCGCCCTTTTCGTGCCCAAAGAGTTCGCTTTCCACCAGCCCAGAAGGAATGGCGGCACAGTTTAGTCGAACGAAGGTACGCTCATGCCGCGGACTGCGGTTGTGAATTGCCCGGGCGAGCAATTCCTTTCCAGTGCCGGTCTCCCCGTGCAGGAGCACTGTAGACCCCGTGGGGGCGACAATCGCAACTTGATCTAGCACTTTGCGTAGCGCGGCACTCTTGCCGACGATGTCCTCGAAGTTCTGCTCCGCGCGAATTTCCGATTCAAGGTAAAGGCGTTCCTCTTCCAGACGAGCTGCCGACGCATTCAGACGCCCGTACGCGAGCGCATTGTCCAGCGCGAGGGAGATCTGAATACTAATCTGCGTCAGCAAGTCTAAGTCTTCCTGCCCGAAAGCGTCTTGCTTCCGGCTTCCAATCACCAACAGACCCAGCGGTCCGCTCCCGGTCGCAAGCGGAGCAACGGCCACCGAAGTTATGGATTCCGCTCGCAAGGTGTCGGCAATAGGTGTCGAAAGTCTTTCAATATCGTCGACTGACCATATGTCGGACCTTCGGGCGCGAAGTTTTTCATAATCCGCGTCGGTCAGATCACTTGAATCGACTTCCGCCGGCAATCCTTTGCGGTCAGGAAAATCCAGCACCACACTTTGAAGGCGATGTGAGTCCTTTTCGAGAAGCCAGAATCCCGTCAGATGATTGTCGAAATACGAACGAATCGAAGTTGAAGCCGATCGAAAAAGATCTTCCATATTCAGTTTTGAAACGACGTGATTGTTGATTTCGAGGAGTAGCCGAAGGCGGTCGCGCTCGGTAGCGAGTTCCCGCTGATATTGTTCTGCACAATCCCTAGCCAGCGCGCATTCTAGCGCAATCGCAACGTGGGACGTCAGAGAGCGGAGTAGTTCGACATCTTCGCGCACAAACTCCTGACCCCGCTCTTTAGTCACAGCCAAAAGTCCGTACTCCTGTTGGGCGGTAAACACAGGGAAAATGTAAGTGCTTCTGCCGACAGATTGGGCTGCAAACGGAGCCAATTCGGGGTGCTTCAACATTTCCTGTGATACGTCAGGCAGGAAAACTGGTTTTTGTTGTTCCAGAGCTTGCGCCGCCGCGCCAATCCGCGAAATCTTGGTGCCAATTCTAATGGCGGGCGCGTCCGCTTCTCGATCAAACTCGAGAAGATGCAAAGTATCTCGACCGCTGTCCAAAAGATATAGGTCGGTTCCATGGAGACGAACGCTGCTGGACAAAACTTCACGCAGGCTATGGACGACGGCTTTCACCGTCGGCTGCTCGACGAGGGCGGCGGACACATCGAGCAAGGCTCGATACCTGCTATGGGCGGGCGCCACGCCTACATCATCTTCCGGCATGTGCATCAGACTAGCACCGAGCCGCCTGATCGAAAACCCCTCGCCTAAGATTCTTCGACCATTATTTTGGTCGCAGACGCTTCTCTTGTTCCGAAAACAGGTAGCGGCAGCGGAAAGCCGTTAAGGCTCAAGCTGACGGTTAATCTCATCATCCTTCAAATCGACGCGTACTCATTCCTCATTAGTCGGACTTACGGACAAGTCTTTCCGCGAAGACGCTTTCCCAAAAACACTCGCGATTCAGGGAAACATGGGCACTGATGAGACACTACTTAGGTCGGGGGTTTAGTCTGCCCAGATACAGATGTTTTTGGGCCAAGCCTCGAACAAAGCGGCCTTTTAAGCCATCTTGAGCGTCGCGCAGCACAGCGCACCGATAAGCTGCCACAGCGAAAACGCAGTGTTTAACCAGCTTCCGCGAAATTGAATCCGCGCAGCACAGCGCAAGCCAGCGAACGAAAGAGAAACCCAAACGACACTAGAACCGACACCTAAAACAGAGCTGCAAACGGCTAAGAATGTCGCAATGTGTGCAAGGAGTGCCGTTTCTTGCGCAGCAGGGCGATTCTGGCGCTAGCGCGCACTGTCGCAGATGCTACCGCTCGCCCAGACGCCTAGTTGACTTTACCTATACGGCTGAATCTCAGGTACTCCGAGTGCCTTAAGTCTGGTTTTTGTCAAGGCGCGATATTCGTGGCGGGAGTTTACGACTGGCTTGCCATCTTGCCAGTGCATAAACTCCGTAAAGGCCACACCGACCGTCTACCTGACGGAACAACCGATCGTCTCGTTCCGTCAAGCGATGGAACGCGCTGACTTGCTGGGCCGAGAGGACTTTTATGTCTTGCTGCATACGGAGACTCGAGGGATGCCGTGGCCCGCAGTTGCATCCGAGGCGGTACGCCATTGCAAACAGATAGGAGCTGTCCTTCTGGTTGTCGATACCCTGCCGCACTTCGCTGGGCTAAAGGGCGATTCCGAAAACAACTCCGGCGATGCCCTGCAGGCGATGCAACCTTTGCTGCAAGCAGCCGCCGCTGGCATTGCGACCCTCCTTAGCCGCCACGAAAGGAAAGCAGGTGGGGATGTCGGAGATTCGGGGCGTGGCAGTTCAGCGTTTGCTGGAGCGGCTGATATCTTGCTTTCGCTTCGCAAGCCCGAAGGCAAACATACGAAGACCCAACGAGTGATCCAAGCGGTCTCTCGTTTTTCAGAAACACCGACGGCACTGCTGATTGATCTCATTGAAGGTCGCTATGTAGCAATGGGTGACCCAGGCGAGGCAGCCATAGAAGAGGCCAAAACCATGATTCTCAGTGCGTTATCCAAGTCCGAAACCGAGAAGCTAGATTTGAAGGGTCTGACTAGAATCACGAAATTGACGCGAATCACGGCGTACAGAGCGGTCGAAGAACTCAGAAAGGAAGGCCGACTGAGTCGAGAGAAGCATGGAAAGAGGGGAAAACCATATCTGTACCAGAGGGCTGGAATTGTTTCTGTTCAACCTCAATCCATAGGCGTGCAGAAAGATATGAATGCGGAGAGCGGAGCCTGAGGCGGACAGTGAACTCCGAAACATCATCCGAGCGACTCTTAACAGCTAAGGAGGTTGCGGCGATCACGGGTCTCTCGATCGAAACTCTCGCACAATGGCGAAGCCAAAGACGAGGCCCACCATACGTGAAGATAAGTAGGAACTTCGTGCGCTATTGGCAGAGTGACCTTGACGGTTGGCTTTCGGAGCGTATAGTCCGCACCGATCAAGACCGACCCGAGAGGAAGAGGTAGCCCAAGAATGGCTGTCTATCGCAGAGGCAAGGTTTGGTGGTACGTCTTTGAATACCAAGGGCGGAAAATCCAGAAATCGTCCGGGTTTACCAACAAGACGGCCGCTCTTCGAGCCGAGGCGAAACGCAAGGCAGATCTGATCGACCGACGCGCAGGATTCACGAAGCTCAAGCTGGCTCCTAAGTTTGAGGAGTTCGTTGAACAGTTCTTGGAGTGGTCAGAACAACAACACAGACCTAAGACGCACGGCTTGCACGATTGGAATTGTCAAACGCTGAAGCGATTTTTCAAGGGCAAGTATCTTGATGAAATCACAAGCGAGATGGTCGAGGACTTCAAATCGGCGCGCAAACAAGAGCGGAGACAAAAGGCGAAGGATGGGAGGTCGGTCAAGAATGCCACCGTCAACCGAGCGCTAACGACCCTCAAGCTCTTGTTTCACCAGGCAGAACGGAGCGGCTACGCGGTCAAAAACCCCGTCGTGGGCGTCGCGATGTTCCGGGAACCGCTCGACTCGATGCGCGTCATCAGTTTTGAGGAGCAGGCTGCCTATCTGTCTGAAACGAGCCAACCTCTCAGCGACATCGCGAAAGTGATGCTCGACACCGGCATGCGGCCAGAGGAAGTGTTTCGGATGCGGGCTGAGAACATTGACTTCAAACAGAAGACGATTTTTAACCCTTTCGGAAAGACAAAGGCCGCACGCCGAACCATCCCCATGACGGATGACGCTTCTTCCCTTCTGAGGGCTAGGACAAAGGAAGCTTCGAGAATCGGAACTGCATTCGTATTCCCGTCACCGCACAATATTCATAAGCCGATCGGTAGCGTCAAGAAGGCACATAAAGCCGCTGTCGAGCGCGCCGAAATCAAGCGTCATTTCCATCTCTACGATCTGCGTCATACATTTGCGACAAGGGCCGTCGCCTCCGGCGCAGACCTGCCCACGCTCAGTGCGTTGCTCGGCCACGCGAGTATTCAGATGACCATGCGATACGTTCATCCTGCAGCGGAGCAGAAACGGGTAGCGATCGAGAGGTTCGAGAAATTTCGCACAGATGCAACTATCGCCGCTGCGATGGCCCAAAAAAGTCAGGGAGTCACTACAAAAGTCACTACAGTGGGGCGA
>Ga0073928_10004312_pt1 | contig 21216 bp, 17 predicted proteins | sample PaiPotPPA55metaG_FD_76969 | JGI IMG/M metagenome (GOLD analysis project Ga0073928, IMG submission 76969) | Iron sulfur acid spring bacterial and archeal communities from Banff, Canada, to study Microbial Dark Matter (Phase II) - Paint Pots PPA... ...
ATTGTTCTCGCGATGTCGCGGCGGTCCTTCAGGGCCAATCCTAGGCAGCGCCCGTTATATTCGCCAATACAAAATAGCAATCACTTTCGATACTATATAGATATCATGGAGATTCGCCGCCTACGTTATTTTGTCGCAGTCGCCGAGGAATTGAGCTTTACGCGCGCCGCCGAGCGGCTGCACATTGCGCAGCCGCCGCTCAGCATTCAGATCCGGGCGCTGGAACAGGAAGTCGGCGCTCGGCTGTTCGATCGAGACCAGCGGCACGTATTTCTGACGCAGGCGGGGAAGCATCTGCTCGGCCGCGCCCGCGATATTCTCGCTTCCGTTGAAGCCGCAAAGGCTGAAGTGCGGTGTGCCGCGCTCGGCGAAGTGGGTTCGCTCCATCTCGGCTACGCATCGTCTGCGATGTTCACCTCGTCGCTGACATGGGCGATCAAGCGGTTTCAAGGCGGATTTCCGCATGTTCTTCTGACGCTTCACGAAATGACGTCTCTCGATCAGCTCAACGCCCTGCATTATCGAACGCTCGACGCCGGCATCCTTCGTAAGTCGGACGTGCCTGCGCCGTCGGGGATACTGATCGAAGAATGGTATCGGGCGCCTCTGGTAGCGGCGATGGCGAATGATCATCCCCTCGCCAAGAAACGTGCGATCAGAATCAGCGATTTGCGCGACCAACCCCTCATCATGTATCCGCGCGAATCCGGCATCGGCCTTTATTGGCAGGTACTGCGTCTCTGTGCGAACGCGGGATTTCGGCCGCAAATAGCCCGGGAGGTTCAAGAACTCACGACCATCGTCGGTCTCGTCGATGCTGGCGAGGGAATCGCCATCGTTCCGGCGGACACGAGAAGCATTCACTTGGACGGCGTGGCCTACGTGCCTCTGCGCGATAAAGAAGCGTTCTCCACCCTGTACCTTGCTTTTCGCGAGCGTGATCGAAATGCGCATCTGCGCGGTCTATTGTCCAAGCTCCGCGAGAAACCGGCCGTGCTCGGCTTCAATCCGCTCTAGGTCCTCGAGGGATCCCGTTCTAGGCCCTCGAGGGATCGAAACGCTTGTCGAGGCCGAGCCAACATTGCATGTAGTCCTGCTGCAATGACGGCTTGCCGTGCAGCGCGGAACGGGTTGGCCTGAGCACGAAGCGGCTTTCGAACATGAAGGCCATCGTGTCGGTGATGTGTTGGGGCTGGGTGGTGTCTGCGGCCAGCGCCTTGTCGAAGGTCGCCGCATCGGGCCCATGTCCGCTCATACTATTGTGGAGCGAGGCTCCGCCGGGCACGAATCCCGTGCTCTTGGCGTCGTAGACGCCGTGAATCAGGCCCATGTATTCGCTCGCCACATTGCGATGGAACCACGGCGGCCGAAACGTATTTTGCATCGCCAGCCAGCGGGGCGGGAAAACCACGAAATCGAGGTTGCTGGTTCCCACGGTGTCGCTGGGCGAATGCAGCACCAGGAATATGGACGGGTCCGGATGATCGTAGGAGATCGATCCGATGGCATTGAATCGGCGCAAATCGTATTTATAAGGGACATTGTTGCCGTGCCACGCCACCACATCGAGCGGCGAATGGTCCATCCGCGCAGCCCATAGGCGACCGAGGAATTTGGCGATCAGCACGCAGTCGCCGGCCCGATCCTCGTAATAGGCGTGCGGCGTCAGAAAATCACGCGGGTTCGCGAGCCCATTCGATCCAATGGGACCGAGATCCGGCAACTCGAGCGGCGCGCCGAAATTTTCGCAGATGTAACCGCGCGCACCGCTCGCGGGGGCATCGATCCGGAACCTCAGACCACGAGGGATGACGGCTATTTCCTGTGGTTCGACTCGCATGCGCCCGAGCTCGGTATCGAGGATCAAAGCGCCGTGCTGCGGCACTATCAGAAGCTCGCCATCGGCGCTGCAGAAAAACCGATTGCCCATCGATCGATTGGCGACATACATGGAGATGCCGCAGCCGGTATGCGTTTCCGGCGAACCGTTTCCTGCGATCGGCAGCAGGCCCTCGACGAAATCGGTGGGAACGTTCGGCAGGGGCGGAGGATCCCAGCGCAGCTGATTGGGAGAGAGAGGCTCCGGGTTGGCCTGGTCGGCAAACGGATCACGGTCGAGCGCCTGGAACGGCGCATGCGTCACCGCCGGACGAATTCGATAGAGCCAGGATCGTCGATTGGCGTGCCGCGGCGCCGTGAATGCCGTTCCCGAGAACTGCTCCGCGTAGAGATTATAGGGACAACGCTGCGGTGAATTTTGCGCAGGCGGCAGAGCGCCGGGCAGCGCTTCCGTCGCGAACTCGTTGCCAAAGCCCGATTGGTAGCTGAACATTGGGCGCCTCAAGCCTTCGGCGGAACTTTCAGAGACCCTCGGCGTATCTGGTCGCGCTCCATGCTGACGAACAATGCGCGGAAATTCCCTTGACCGAAGCCGTCATCTCCCTTGCGCTCGATGATTTCGAAAAAAATGGGCCCGATCAGTGTTTGAGTGAAAATCTGCGCCAGGTATCGGCCATTGGCGCCGTCGAGCAAGATGCCGCGCTTCTGCAGATCGGCGACGGATTGTCCATGACCCGGCAGCCGCTCTTCCAGCATCTCGTAGTAACTATCCGGCGGCGCCGTCATGAACTTGAGCCCGCGCGCCTGAAGTTCGTCCCAAGTCCGGAAGATGTCATCGGTGCGCAGCGCCACGTGCTGAATGCCCTCGCCGTGATATTGCTGGATGAACTCCTGGATCTGATCCATCTGGCCGCTGCCATGCTCGAATTTCGACTCATTGATGGGAATGCGGATCTTGCCGCAGGGGGCGCACAGCGCCCGGCTCGTGAGACCCGTGTATTCGCCGGAGATGTCGAAATATTGCTGCTCCCGGAAATTGAATATCCGGTGGTAAAAATCGTAGAAGTAGTCCATCCGTCCCTTGGCGACGTTATGGGTGAGGTGATCGATCTCGACCAGACCGGCGCCCGGAGGCGAATGCGGAGTTCCGGGCTCCGCGATGAAATCAACGTCGTAGATGGTCGGGTTGCTATAACGGTCGACGAGATAAATCAGACTTCCGCCGATCCCCTCGATCGCCGGTATGTTGAGTTCCATCGGACCGATCGAGCCCTTGACTTCCTTGGCTCCGGCCTCGACCGCCTTGCGCAAGGCAAAGGCTGCGTCCTTGACGCGAAATGCCATGGCACAGGCGCTCGGCCCATGGTCGCGCGCGAATTGTTGGGCAAGACTGTTGGGTTCGGCGTTGACGATGAAGTTGATATCGCCCTGGCGGTATAGAGAAACGTCCTTGGATCGATGGCGCGCGACACGGCTGAATCCCATGGATTCGAACAGCCGGCCGAGTTCGGCCGTGTCCGGGGCCGTGTACTCGACGAACTCGAATCCGTCGGTCGCGAGGGGGTTTGAGAGTTCGCTCATGGATTCGGCAGCGTGCATAAACGGGTCTCCGAACGGTGCGGATCTGCCCGCTCAGCCTGCGCTCCCTACTCTATCAAAAAAAGCGTATTATTTAGAACATCTTTATCAAATATTTAGATGGTCTATGCGAGTCGACCTCAATGCCATCCAAGTGCTGGAAGTAGTCATTCGCGAAGGGAGCCTCGCGGCCGCTGCCAAGAAACTGCATCGCGTTCAATCAGCGGTCAGCTATCAGCTTCGAAAGCTCGAGCGGCAGCTCGGTCTCAAGCTGCTCGACCGCGACGGCTATCGCGTCCGGCTGACGGCGGCCGGAGAGGCGGTATTGGCGGAAGGTAAGAGAGTGCTCACGCATGCGATGTCGCTCGAGACACTGGCGCATCAGCTCTCCGAAGGATGGGAGGCGCGGCTGACGGTCATCGCCGACGGCATCCTGCCGCTCGAATCGGCGCTCACCGCATTGAAAACGCTGGCCGAAGAGCGCATCCCGACTCGTATTCAGTTAAAAGTGGAATTTCTCAAGGGCGTGCAATATCGCTTCGAACGAGACGACGCGGATCTGATGCTCGTCAAGGACTACGAGCCGCGTCCGCAATTGCTGTCGGAAACGCTTCCCGAGATTTTGTGTGTACTGTGCGTGGCTGCGGCCCACCCACTGGCGGGCAAACCCTCGGTCACCCTCGATCAGCTGCATGAACACGTGGAGTTGACGGTGCAGGACTCCAGCGATCAGGGCGACGATCGGCACATGTTCGGCGGCGAGCGCGTGTTTTATCTGTCGGACTTTTCCGCCAAGAAGAGAGCTCTCGCCATGGGGGTTGGTTTTGGCTGGATGCCCACATACCTCGTGGAAAGCGAACTGCGCGCCGGAGAATTGCGCGAGGTGCAATACTCCGGCGGTTCGCGCTATCGATTCAATCCAATGCTCGTTCATCGCGCCGACCGCCCGCTCGGACGCACCGGCCAGCATCTGGTGAGCTTGTTGCGCCGGTATTCGCCCGCGAACCCCAAACCCGCGCGCCGGGCAGTCCCGTCCCAACGCATTCGCTGAAGCGGAAGGATCAGAGTGAGATGCGAGTTCCCAGCACCGTGAGGAACTGCGCCAGCCACGCCGCATGAGCCGGCCACGCCGGGGCGGTAACGAGTACGCCGTCGGTGACCGCCGGATCGACCGCGATCTCGGCATATTCCGCTCCCGCGAGCCTCACCTCGGCGGCACATGCCGGGTATGCCGACACGCGCTTGCCGCGGATCACGTCCGCCGCGGCGAGCAATTGCGCAGCATGACACACGGCAGCGATGGGCTTCTTCTCACGCGCAAAGTACTGCACGATCTTGATCACTTCCGCGTTCGTTCGCAGATACTCGGGAGCCCGGCCGCCGGGAATCAACAGGGCATCGTGGCGATCCAGCTTGATCTCCGCGAAGGTGGCGTTGAGCGTGAATCGATGGCCCGGCTTCTCCGAATAGGTTTGCTGACCTTCGAAGTCATGCACGGCGGTCATCACGTAGTCGCCCGCCTTCTTGCCTGGGCATACGGCGTGCACGGAGTGGCCCACCATCTGTAAGGCCTGGAAAGGGACCATCGTTTCATAGTCCTCTGCGTAGTCACCGACCAGCATCAGAATTGACTTGCTCATGATTTACCTGCCTCGGTTGCCACGCTGCGCAAACGCCGCATGCGTTGCCGATTGCTGCGTGGATGGATGAACGTCAATGCTTTAGACCAGCTTCAGATCAAGTTGTACGGCGATCCGAATGGAAAGGCAATTCCCCGCCAATTTTGGCAAGCGGCCACAATAGCGACTGTTGTTCTCATTTCGACCCTGGTGATCAGAAAGCGCGACAGACGTCGTCCTTCAAGGACGAGGAAGGAAAGCGCGAATAGCGTAGCGGTTCTGCTGCGGGCGTGACACAGAAACTGCACAAACGCATGAGAAATGCAGGCGCCAGCGAGGCCGAAGAGACTGTGCGGTTCGCCGCATAGCTCCGTAGGAACCCCCAACCTTGCCGCATCAGCGGCAGCCGCCAGGCTGAGGGTGGGGAGGATGTCAAGAGCGTACTGCAGGACTTTGGCGACTTGGTGGCGAGGAACATCTATCAACCGCCGTCGGAATTCGACGCGGATGGGGAGTCACGTCAAGAGCTCGCGCATGTGAGGGAATCAGACGCTGCAATGCCGATCTCACAGGTGTCTGAACGCTGATTGGTGGCGCACTGGATGGAGCGCTCGCTACAGGCGCTATAATCTGGCCTTGCTGCAGGAGCCCACGCCGGTGACTGCCAAGACCACTGTGCGGAGCCCGCGAATTGAGCGCGGCATACGCCACCATCAGGAGAGAAACGCCGTGAACAACACACGCATCGAAACCGACAGCCTGGGTGATGTAGCGGTACCTTCCGACAAGCTCTGGGGAGCGCAGACTCAGCGCTCGCTCGAGCATTTCAGCATCGGCCGAGACTTGATGCCCCGCGAAATGATCACGGCCTATGCCATTCTCAAGAAAGCCGCGGCCAACGCCAATCACAACGGCGGTCGGCTCGAGACCCCGGCGCACCGCCTGATCGTCAAAGTCTGCGACGAAATTTTGGCGGGTCAGCACCACGACATGTTTCCTCTGCATGTCTGGATGACCGGCAGCGGCACCCAGTTCAACATGAACGTGAACGAGGTCATTTCCAACCGCTGTTGCCAGCTCGCCGGCACGCCGCTCGGCAGCAAGACGCCGGTTCACCCCAACGATCACGTCAACATGTCGCAGTCGTCGAACGACTCGTTTCCGTCGGCCATGTACATCGCGGCCGCGGTCAATACCGTGCAGCGGCTGATTCCGACGGTGCAGGCACTGCATGACGCCATCGCAGCGAAGGCAACCGCATGGGACAACATCGTCAAGATCGGCCGCACCCACATGCAGGATGCCACGCCAATAACTCTCGGCCAGGAATGGTCCGGCTACGCCGGCATGCTGGCGGACAACCTCGAACGCATCGACGCTGCACTGCCGGGCGTCTATCGGCTGTCGCTCGGCGGCACGGCGGTGGGTACCGGGATCAATGCAGCGCCCGGGTTCGCCGAAGCGGTGGCGGCCGAGATCGCCAGTCTGACCGGCTTACCCTTCGTCACCGCGCCCAACAAGTTCACGGTCCAGGGTGCGCACGACGCCTTGGTCCAGCTCTCCGGCACCTTCCGCACCTCGGCGGTTTCGCTGTACAAGATCGGCAACGATATCCGCCTGATGTCCTGCGGCCCGCGCGCCGGTTTTGCCGAGCTTATGATTCCGGAGAACGAACCGGGCTCATCGATCATGCCCGGCAAGGTCAATCCGACCCAGGCCGAAGCACTGACGATGATCGCCGTGCAGGTCATGGGAAACGACGTGGCGGTCGGTGTCGGCGGAGCCGGCGGCTACCTCGAGATGAATGTCTACAAGCCGCTGATGATATTCAACCTCATGCATTCGATCACCATCCTGAGCGACGGCTGCACGAATTTCCGTCGGTTCCTGGTCGAAGGCACGCAGCCGAACCTGAAGAAGATCAAGGAATATGTCGATCGCTCGCTGATGCTGGTGACCGCGCTCGCTCCCGTGATCGGCTACGATAAGGCGTCGAAGATCGCCCACCACGCCATGGATCACGACCTGACACTGAAAGCTGCTGCGCTGCAGCTCGGCTACGTCACGGAAGCGGAATTCGATCGGATAGTCGATCCGGCCAAGATGGTCAGACCCTACGTAGCGAGCAATTGATAACGCTGTGGCCATATCGAGTGAAACGGGAGTCGCTGGCAGCACCGGCGCTGATGAGGTGCCCGCAGACGTCCTGTACCTGCTTTCCGCAAGCGTCACGCTTCTATTCGAGAATGGTCAGACCACCGAAAGAGTAATCTCAGCCGTGACGAGGCTCGGCGCCGCGCTGGGGTACGGCGCCATTGTGCTGCCGCGCTGGGGCGAGGCGCACCTCCGCATCGACGGGCTCGCCGATCGCAGGTGGGAAATCATCGCCGCGACGCCGGCGGGCGTCGACATGCACAAGGTCATCGCCACCATGGGCGTCATCGATGACGTTTGCGCCGGGCGCATCGATGCCGTAGCGGCACGATCGTCGCTCGATGCAATCACCCGATTCCCTCCGGTCGGCGTCGCTCGATTCGTCTTGTTTGCAGCCGCTGGGGCATCGGCGCTGGCTGTGATATTCGGCGCCGCCCATTGGTTCAGTTTGGTCCTGATTGCGTTGAGCGCAGGCATCGGAGCGTACCTTCGTCGCCGGCTGGGTGGTCTGAGCCGGAACCTCTTCGTTCAACCGTTCGGCGCGGCGTTGCTGGCGGGTATCGTCGGAGCGGCCGCTGTCCAACTAGAGCTCAGTACCACGCTGCGCCTCGTTGCGGTGTGTCCGTGTATGGTGCTGGTTCCCGGCCCGCATCTCCTCAACGGCGCGCTCGATCTCATCCGCGGGCGCCTCCCGTTGGGAGCTTCGCGCATCGGTTATGCCGGCTTGATTGTTCTCATGATCTGCACGGGATTACTCGCCGGGCTTGCGCTAGGCGGCGTGAACCTGCCGGCCTCTGCGCCTTCATCCCGGGTGCCGCTCGGCTACGATGTGGTTGCCGCCGGCGTCGCCGTCGCGGCTTACTGCACTTTCTTTGCGCTGCCGTGGCGCCTGTTGCCGATTCCCATTGTGATTGGAATGCTGGCACACACTTGCCGTTGGCTGGTCATCACGATTGGGGGCGGCAGCGTGGAAACCGGTGCGCTCGTTGCCTGTCTCGTGGCCGGCATCATCGTTACACCCGTGGCCCACCGATTGCGCCTGCCATTTGCGGCGTTCGGCTTCGCATCGGTGGTATCGCTGATCCCGGGACTGTACCTGTTCCGAATGGCCGGCGGCCTCGTCGCTCTGATGGCGCCGGGCGAAAAGGCATCACCGGGGCTGCTGTCGGGTACCCTCACGGATGGCGTTACGGCGTTCTTGATCCTTCTGGCAATGGCCTTCGGCTTGATTGCCCCGAAAATGTTGATCGAGCACTTCGAGGTCGCTCACTGATTCCGCCGGCCGGGGGAAGCCGCGCCGGTCAAAGATTCGGCGCCGGCTGGTCCTTGGATCGCGCGGCGCCGGCCTTGCCTACCGCATCTCCGGACGATTGGATCAGCTCCGCCGCCGTCGTCGCGCCCTCGAATCCGATCGACGGGCTATAGGCAGTTACCGTGAATCGCGTGACGATGCGGTCCTCACGCGATGCACCACGGTTCACCGTGGAATGATCTTCGGTCACGATCGCGATTCCGCAGCGGTCGATCTGGAATCGGAACTCGTCGGGCGTCGTCTTCAGGGCAAGATTCTGCCGCGTCGCATTGCCCGCGTTCATACCGCTCAGTCCGCCGAATATTCCACGGCGATTGCAGGGATCACCGACCTGTACATTGCCGCCGCGCTGAAAACGCCAAGTGGGGGAACCCGGCAGGTCATCCAGTGTGGCAAAGCCGCCATATTTCTTGAGCAACCCCTGCTCGAGAACAATCTCGCGAACGGCATTCGCGGATGAGTACCCCACCGAGTGGACAATTGCCATCGCCCGCTCCCTGCCCGGGACGGGTGTGAACATGACCTCGTACGATTCGCCGTCCTCCGCGGGGGCGTCGACAGAAGAAGTCGGCGGCGGAGCCCAGGCTGCAATGATGTTCACAAAGCGCCCGTTGGCCATCGGCTGCATGGCGCCCTTGGTCGAGTCGAAATGACCCAATGCCTCCGTCGACTCATAGTAGTCCGGCAGCTTCTTGGATTTGAGTATCGCGCGCACTTCATCGGGCGACATACCCAATCTCACGCCGGCGACATCAATCTTGTCCGGTGATGCGCCGGGCAAAGCGGGAGCTGTCACTTGTGCCTGTGTCTGTGCTTGTGCCGGTGTCTGTGCTTGTGCTTGTGCTTGTGCTTGTGCCTGTGCCGGTGCCGGTGCCTGTGCCGGTGCCTGTGCCGGTGCCGGTGCCTGTGGCTGTTCCTGTGCTTGTGACTGAGTTTGTCCCTGTGCCTGAGTTTGTGTCTGCGGCGCCGGGGCAATCGCGCTTCCGGCGCCCTTGCTCACTATGTAGCCCGCGGTAACCAGTATTCGCTGCTTCTCTGCGTCGTCACAACTATAGAGAGAGACAGAACCAGCCGTGACACCGGTCATCCCATCCGCCCGCGTGACCGGCTGACCCAGAACTCCATTGGGCTCCTTCTTGCCGGTCTTAGGGTCGACCAAACAATAATATCGATGTACGTTCGGCGGTGAACCGAGGTCGAAATGGCCGCGCACCACTTCACGATCGAAGTCCTTATTGAAGGCCTGCTTCAATGAGGAAAGAAAGCTCTGCTGGGGAAGCGACGCCGGCGCGTCGCTCGGAGAGGGAGTCGCCGAGGCGCCCGTTTCTGTGCCGGCCGGCGGATCGGCCACGGCACCGCTCCCGCCGCCGAAACAAAGTACGAGGCCCACTGCAAAGGCCTCGAGAAAGTACCGGATTCGCCGCATGGCGCCCAAATTTCCCCCAGGAAAACTGTTCGGTTCTTTGTTCGGGACGATTCTAGTCGGTCTCGAACGGCTCTGTATAGGAGCGAGGGCAAGAATCGCAGGCCGACTGTCGCGGCCAGCTCGGTCGCGCACGCAAGGTCCCATCTCTGTCTGGAAGGTGAAACCGATTTCGTAAAAAGCTGGTATAACTGCTCAGCGGATTCCGGCGGACGACCGATCGAAGTGCAAGGGCATACTGGAAACGTGCATGGTTGAGACTTCGCAGCGCAACGATGACTGGCGGCGAGACCTCAAGGTCAAGATTGCCTGGAGTCTTGCCGCCAAACTGCTGGGGTTGATCCTGCTCTGGGTCCTGTTCTTTCGGGGAAATCATTCGTGATCGACTTTGACGTCGTCACCCTCTCCCGGCTGCAATTCGCGCTCACCGCGCTGTATCACTTCTTGTTCGTGCCGCTGACCCTCGGCTTGTCCATGAACCTCGTCATCATGGAATCGGTCTATGTCATGACGGGCCGTGAGATCTGGAAGCGCATGACGCAATTTTGGGGGGTGCTGTTCGGCATCAATTTCGCCATGGGAGTGGCCACCGGCATTACGATGGAATTCCAGTTCGGCACCAACTGGGCCTACTACTCCCACTATGTCGGCGACATTTTCGGGATGCCGCTGGCGTTGGAGGGCCTCATGGCGTTCTTCCTGGAGTCGACCTTCGTCGGTCTGTTCTTTTTCGGATGGGATCGATTATCGAAGATCGGACATCTGATCACGACGGCGCTGGTCGCGCTCGGATCGAGTCTCTCCGCGCTATGGATTCTGATCGGAAACGGCTGGATGCAGCACCCCGTGGGTGCCCGCTTCAACTATCACACCATGCGCATGGAATTGACCTCCTTCGGCGAGGTGGTGTTCAATCCGGTGGCGCAGGCGAAGTTCGTCCATACGGTCGCCGCCGGCTACGTGATGGGCTCGGTGTTCGTACTGGCGATCAGCGCGTGGTATCTGCTGCGAGGACGCAATGCCGACATCGCCAAGCGTTCCATGGCGGTGGCGGCGAGCTTCGGATTGGCCTGTTCCATATCCGTGGTCGTTCTCGGCGATGAATCCGGATATCTCGACGGCGAGAACCAGAAGATGAAGGTCGCCTCCATAGAAGCTGAGTGGAAAACCGAATCGCCGCCGGCAAGCTTTACCGCCTTCGGTCTGCCCGATGTTGCTGCGCGCAAGACGTACGCCGCGATCAAGATTCCTTGGGCGCTCGGTTTGATCGCGACGCGGTCCATCGATCGGCCGGTGTTGGGCATATTCGATCTGGTTGCGCGAGCCCGGGCACGCATCGTCACGGGCATGGAAGCCTATTCCGAACTCCAATTGCTGCGCGCGAGACCCAACTCGCCGGACCCCGAACTGGTGCAGCGGTTCGAGGCCCATCAGACGGATTTGGGCTATGGATTGCTGCTGCTGCGCTACACGGACAATCCGGCGCTTGCGACGCCGGAACAGATCGACGCGGCGGCATGGTCGACGGTGCCCAACGTACCCGTTTTGTTCTGGAGCTTTCGCGCCATGGTCGGGTTGGGCCTGTTCTTCATCGCGATGTTTGCAACGGCGTTCTATCTCGCGAGCCGTCATCGCTTCGACCGGCATCGGTGGTTTCTCAAGGTGGCGTTTTTCAGCTTGCCCCTGCCGTGGGTCGCGGTGGAACTCGGTTGGATCGTCGCCGAATACGGGCGGCAACCCTGGGCCGTCGACGGTGTGCTGCCGACGTTTCTGGGTGTCTCGAGAACTCCCGCCGGCAACCTGTGGTTTTCGCTGTCGGGTTTCGTGGTGTTTTACTCCGCATTGGCGGTCGTCGATGCCTATCTGTTGACGCGAATCATCCGGCGCGGACCAGACGGACTGGGGTATTGGCCCCCGGCGGGCGGATCCTCGACTCACGGCAACGAAGGAATCATCCCATGAGTGCGCCGCTGTTCGACTACGCAACGCTGCGGGTGATTTGGTGGCTGCTGACCGGAATCGTTCTGATCGGCTTTGCCATCATGGATGGTTTCGATCTGGGGCTGGGCGCGACCTTTCGGATACTGGGCCGCACCGACGCCGAGCGCCGAACCCTGCTCCACTCGATCGAGCCGGTCTGGGAGGGCAACCAAGTGTGGTTCATATTGGCGGGCGGAGCCGTATTTGCTGCCTGGCCGCTGTTGTACGCTGCCTCGTTCTCGGGACTCTACTTGGCAATGTTCATTATTTTGTTGGCGCTGATCCTGCGGCCGGCCGGTTTCATGTACCGCGATAAATTGACCGATGCACGGTGGCGATCGGCTTGGGATGGCGTCCTGACTTTCGGCGGTGCGGTGCCTGCGTTGTTGTTCGGCGTGGCGTTCGGCAATTTGTTCCTGGGTCTGCCGTTTCATTTCGATGCCATGCAGCGCCCCTTCGGCGCCGGCGGTCTGTTCAGTTTATTGCATCCCTTCGCCTTGCTCGGCGGAATCATGAGTCTGTCCATGCTGATTTTGCACGGTAACGCCTATGCGGCGCTGAAGGTGGGCGAACCCATGGCGAGTCGCGCCCGCGACGTCGGACGCCTGGCATCCGTCATTTTCGTATTGGCCTTCGTGGCCGGCGGCTTCTGGCTGCGCTCGATGGGCGGTTACGAGATCGTCGGCGGCCTCGATCAATCCGGTCCCTCCGATCCCACGCGAAAAACCGTTATCATCGCGGCGGGTGTGTGGCTGAAGAACTTTCACACATGGCCCTGGATGCGGGCGGCGCCCGTTGTCGCGGCGCTGGCGGCGGTGTGTGCGAATCTATGCCTGCGAGCACGCCGCGCCGGCGCCGCCGTCTTGGCCAGTGCCTTGGTGCAGGCCGGAACGATACTGACCGCAGGGTTTGCCTTGTTTCCGTTCTTGATGCCTTCCTCGACCTTCCCCAACCAAAGTCTGACCGTGTGGGATGCCTCGAGCAGCGCAAAAACGCTGCTGCTGATGCTGGGCTCAGCGGCTGTTTTCCTGCCCATTATTCTTGCGTACACTACTTGGGTATTCAGGGTTCTCAAGGGGCGCGTTACTCTTGAAACCCTGCATGGACACGAGGGCCCGTACTGATGTGGTACTTCAGCTGGATTCTCGGCACCGGGCTCGCTCTGGCATTCGGCGTGCTCAACGCGATCTGGTACGAAATCGTCGAAGAACAGCCGCCGAAGTGAATCATCGATAGCCCGCTGGCGAGCCTCGCTGCTCGGCCCGCATCATCTCAAGCGCTGATCAGCGATGCGCCGCTAGCTCAGAACCGTGTTGCGATAGATCCTCGGCGTCATCGAGGTCAACTTACGAAAGGTCGTCGTAAAATGGCTCTGGTCCACGAACCCGACTCGCACGGCGACATCGATGATCGGGAGATTCGATTGCGCGAGCAATACCTTGGCCCGTTCGATGCGCCGCTGAACGATGAATTGATGGGGAGTCAATCCCGTGGTCTTCTTGAATTGACGGTGAAAGTGATACAGGCTCACGTCGGCCACGTTTGCCATGTCTTTCAAATGTATCACCCGGTCAAGGTTCGCGTCGACGAACTCGACCGCACGGCGGAGTTTGTACCGAGGTAAACCACCCTGGAACGCCGAGGCTTTGCGCCGTAGCGCATCCGGAATGAGCACCAAGGTGCCGATACACTCACCGTGATCGATGATCGGCTCCAGCCATTCCGACTCGAGCCAGTGGGGCAGCTTCACCGGCGCATCGTCGCTCCGATTGACGACATCCAATCCCTCGATTCGAGTATAGACGTCGGTATTCGGCACCAGATCCATCTCGCTGAGAGCGACACCGCCTTGTGCATCTGCCGTCAGGAACTGACCCCTTCGGTCGAACACCAGGAGCCCGCTGGATTTTCCCTTCGACAGCCTGCTCAGACTGCACGCCAGAAGACGCTCGCGCCGGATCAACTCCCGCGCCGACAATTCGCTTTGAATGCGCCCGGCAACGGAAAGGGCCAGCGCCTGGAAATGTGGATTGTAAGCATCGTTGGGTCCGGCAACGCTGACCACACCCAAGGTGGTTGCGTCAATCGAGTCACGCACGAGAGCGCCGGCGCAGGCCCAGGTTCGCGCTCCCGGGCAGTAGTGTTCCGGTCCTTGAACGTGCACTGAGGTACCGCTACGCAGGGCAGTCCCGATCGAATTAGTGCCGCGCAAACGCTCGGTCCAGTCTTCATCCGGTTTCAGACCGACATCGGCCGCCGCGTCCTTGACGACTTGATCGCCTTCTATTTGGACCACGATGCCCTGCGAGTCCGCCAATACGGCAATCGTTTCCGAGTGCGACAGCACGTCCCGCGCTTCCTCCAGTATCGACAAACCCGCGCGCACGAGTTCTGCGTCGCGCAAGTGCCTGCGAATGGGATCTCGCCGCGGCGCGGCGCTTGACGTTCGCCTCGGATCGCGTTCAACCCCGTCGCGATAACAACGCATCCACGATTCCGCAATGGGGGTCCGCACCGAACTATGCGCCAGCTTGCCGCTGCGCAAGAACTGGTCGAGCACCGCATCGATTGAGTTCTGCTGCGCCACATGATCGGAGGTCGGCAGATAGTGTTTGGGAAGCGGTGAGGCCATGATCGTTCTTGACTCAATTGCTCGTCGACAGTTCACTCATACCGTAACAAAGGCTGGATACTATCTCCAGGGTGAACGGGTGAAAAAATAGTATCCACCCAATACAATTCATCATGTCTGGGGATGACCTCCAGGCGATCGCACTTGATGCAATCCCATCGCGCCGATGGAATCGTCTGCATCTTTCGCAAGATTCTCAGAGATTGAGCAAGGACATGAAGGACACCCCGGGCACGGGGCGCTTAGTCTGCACATGGACGAATGCCACACCTCGATTCAAATCCCCTCGAGCACATGCGTCGGTCGATGTAGATATTGCACACGCGTTGATGGAGATATTGCGATGGTATTTAAATCACGACCCGGCGCGAACGGCCGCGACGGAGCCGACACCGATGCTTTGCGGCTCGCCGGGCCGCACGTTCTTCAGCCCGCAGCCGAGATCCAACCCTTCGGAACCACCGTGCGCTATCCGATCGCCCTCGACGAGAAGGTACGCGCGGAAAGCATTTCCATGCTCAACCAACTGCTGGCGGATACGATGACGCTTCGCGATCTCTACAAGAAGCACCACTGGCAGGTATCCGGCGCCACCTTCCACCAGCTGCATTTGCTCTTTGACAAGCACCATCAGGAACAGCTAGCGCTGGTCGACGCCATTGCCGAGCGTGTGCAGATGCTGGGCGGGATCAGTATCGCGATGGCCGCCGACGTCGCGGAAATGACCGTGATCCCTCGCCCGCCGCGCGGCCGGGAAGAGGTCCCCGCGCAGCTGTCGCGCCTGCTGGCAGCACACGAAATGGTGATTCTGCAAGTTCGGCGCGGGGCTGTGCAGGCATCCGCACTGGGCGATGACGGCACCAACGACTTGCTGGTGAGCAACGTGCTGCGAACCCACGAAATGCAGGTGTGGTTTCTGTCAGAACACTTCGTGAGCGCACCGCCTACCCTCGCAGCGAGATGAAGTTGAGCATTGAAGTACGTGCGGCCTCGTCGACGCACGAGATATGGGCATCACTGAAAGGCACGGAGCATCTATGTCGAATCTATCCAGGCGTTCGTTCGTAAAGTCGATCGGTGCGACCTCGCTCGCCACAGCCGCGCCATTGGCGGCTGCTCCGTTGCTGGCCGCGGCGGATCCCGCGGTTTCGCAGCCCCACCCGCCGGCTGCGCACGAAGAGCCGCTCTATCTCTTTTTCAACGCTGAAGAGGCTGACTTCATCGAAGCAGCCTGCGAGCGGCTGATTCCCGGCGACGACGTCGGACCTGGTGCGTTCCAAGCCGGCGTACCCAATTACCTCGATAAGCAGCTCGGCGGCGCGTGGGGCTCGGGTGAGCGGCTGTATCGCAGCGGGCCGTGGCAGCAGGGCACGCCCAGCCAGGGGTACCAATTGCCGTTCACTCCGGGCGAGCTTTTCCACACGGCATTGCGCGCGATCCATGCTGAGTTCAAGGACGGGGCATTCAAGGATCTTCCAGCCGAGCAACAGGATACGTATCTCAAATCGCTGGAAGCCGGCGGCAAGGATCTCGACGGCGTGCCGTCCGCGGTGTTCTTCCAGATGCTGCTGCAGATGACGGTTGAGGGGTTCTTCAGCGATCCGGTCTACGGCGGCAACAAGGACATGGTGGCTTGGAAAATGATCGGTTTCCCGGGCGCGTACGCCAGCTACTACGACCTGGTCGACAAACACGGCGTCAAGCTCGAGCGTGAGCCGATGAGCCTGGCGTCGGACCGCCACGGCATGATTCACGTGCATCCGAACATCCCGGCCAGCCTCTGAGCTGCCCGGCTCCGCCAATCACTTCCCAGGATAACCCACATGGTGCAACGCTTGAAAGAAGTCGATGTCGTGATCATCGGCGTCGGTATGGTCGGCAGCATCGTCGCCAAGGAACTCGCCGCGGCCGGCTACAAGGTAGTCGGCTTGGAGCGCGGCCAGCCCCGCTTCACTGTGCCCGACTTTCAAGGCCCTGCGGTTCACGACGAGCTGCGCTTCGACATCCGCAAGGCGCTGATGCAGGACAACACGCGTGAGACGGTCACCTTCCGCAACCATGGCAGCGAGACGGCATTGCCGGTCCGGCGGTGGGAATCGTTTCTGCCGGGCACCGGCCTCGGCGGATCGCATGTTCATTGGAACGGCCAAACCTATCGCTTCCAGGCCAATGACTTTGAGCTCGCCTCGAAGACGCGCGCACGCTACGGCGCGAAATTCCTGAGTCCCGAGGTCACGATTCAGGACTGGGGTGTCACCTACGCCGACCTCGAACCGCACTACGACCGCTTCGAGTACCTGCTCGGCACCAGCGGCAAGGCCGGCAATCTCCGCGGCAAGATCCAGCCAGGCGGCGATCCGTTCGAGTCGCCGCGCTCGCGCGACTATCCGACGCCGCCGATGAAGGAACACTACCAGGGTGCCCTGTTCCGCAAGGCGGCGACCGAGCTGGGGCTTCATCCGTTTCCACAGCCCTCGTCGAACTTGAGCCAGCCATACACGAATCCGGAAGGCGTCAAGTTGAACGCCTGCGTGTTCTGCGGCTTCTGCGAGCGCTATGCCTGCGAGCACTACGCGAAGGCCGTACCGCAGACCATCATTCTTCCGGTGCTGCTGAAGAATCCGAATTTCGAGCTGCGCACGGGCTGCCAGGTACAGCGCATCAATCTCGATTCGACCAAGACCAAGGCCACGGGTGTCACCTACATCGACACCGCAGGGCGAGAGTTCGAACAGCCGGCCTCGCTGGTGATCACCGCATCATTCGCGCTCAACAACGTGCGCATGCTGCTGCTCTCGGGAATCGGCAAGCCCTACGATCCCGCCACGGGCAAGGGCGTGGTGGGGCGCAACTACGCTTACCAGACGATGAGCAGCGTCGCTTCGTTCTTCGACGAGGACGTGATCATCAATCCATTCATGGCGTCGGGTGCGTCGGGAACGCTGATCAACGACTTCGCCGGCGATAATTTCGATCACGCCAAGCTGGGCTTCATCGGCGGTGCGTTCGTCGGCGCGGTCAATACCAACGGCCGGCCCATTCAGTATCACCCGGTCCCGCCCGGCACGCCGGCCTGGGGCCGGGGCTGGAAGCAAGCGGTCGCCAAGCACTACAACCACACGGTGATGTTCAGCATTCACGGCAGCTCGGTGCCGCAGCGGCAGAATCACCTGGATCTCGATCCGACCTACAAGGACGCCTGGGGCCAGCCGCTGCTGCGCATGACTTTCGATTTCCCGCAGAACGATCTTAAGATGGCCGAGTACGTCACCGCCAGAGCGGTAGAGATCGGCAAGGCGATGGGCGCGAAACAGGTGGCCGGCAATCCGCGCAAGGGGCCATACACCGTCACCCAATACCAGACCACGCACAATACCGGCGGCACGGTCATGGGGGATGATCCCGCCACCAGCGTCGTCAACCGCTACCTGCAGTCCTGGGACATACCGAATGTGTTCGTCATCGGTGCCTCGGCCTTTCCGCAAAACGCGTCGTGGAATCCGACCAACACCATTGGTGCCTTGACCTACTGGGCGACCAGTGCCTTGAAGAACCAGTATCTCAAGAACCCCGGCCGGCTGGTATCCGCATGAGGACCCTCCGCCGCTTGCCGGAGCTCAGCGCATGTCTCTCCCGGGTGGCATGTCTCTCGCTGGTGTTTGCCGTTCCGGCATTGGGTGCCGTCGCAGAGAAGCCCATGCCCGGCGACGCCGGCCGCGGCGCCGCGCTCGCCGTCGCCTGCCAGGCGTGTCACGGCGCGCACGGCGAAGGCAATCCGGCCGGCGGCTTTCCACGCTTGGCGGGGCAGACCACCGACTACCTCGCTGGGCAGCTACGCAACTACGCCGACGGCCGCCGCGCAAGTCCGGTCATGGCCCCGGTGGCAAAGGCACTCGATGCGCAAAAGCGCGCCGATGTTGCCGCATTCTTTGCCGAGCAGTCCGCACCGTACGCGGCCCAGTCGGTTCATCCGACACCCGGGCAACTGCAGCGAGGCCGTTTGCTGGTTCGCGTCGGCGATGAATCGAAGCAGCTGCAGGCCTGTGCAAACTGCCATGGTCCGGACGGCAGCGGCGAACGCTACGCGGCACCGTATTTGGCCGGCCAGTCGGCAGCCTATCTTGCAAACGCGATCCGGGAATGGAAGGCCGGTACGCGGCATAGCGGCGAGAAGCAGATGGGACCCGTCGTCCTCCGCCTGGACGATCAGGACATCGCCGCGCTCTCGGCATATCTCGAAAGCCTGGGCGAGGCTTCACATTGATGGATCAGCGGAAGGCAGAACGTTTCAAATGTAATGATCGAGACAGGTCTTGCAATCATCCCCCGATCCGGCGGCGCCATTCTCACCCGACTAAAGCTCCGCGAGGAGCCCGGGTTGCGAAGGTCTTTGCGGTATCAAATGAAATTGCATGTTAAGAACTCAAGTCGATTGTCGGCGGCCACATGCTCGGCATAGTCCGTATCGCCCTGAGCCGACCTTACACGTTCATCGTGGCGGCCCTGCTCATCCTGCTCATCGGCACGCTCGCCGCCCTGCGGATGCCGGTCGATATTTTTCCGAGCATCAACATGCCCATCATCGGCGTGGCTTGGCAGTACCAGGGCTTGCCGCCCGACCAGATGGTCGGGCGCATCATCACCCCGTTCGAGCGCGCACTGACGACGACGGTCAACGATGTCGAGCACATCGAGTCGAATTCGTACACCACCTTCGGCATCGTCAAGATCTTCTTCCACCCCTCGGTCAATATCGCCACCGCGAACGCGCAGGTCACCGCGATTTCGCAGACCCTGCTCAAGCAGATGCCGCCCGGCGCGACGCCGCCGCTGATCGTCAATTACAGCGCCTCGACGGTGCCGATCATCCAGCTCGCGCTGTCGGGCAAGGGACTGGCCGAGCCGACTCTCGCCGATCTGGGCCTCAACTTCGTGCGGCCGCGCCTGGTCACGGTGCAGGGTGCCGGCATCCCCTGGCCATTCGGCGGCAAGACACCGCAGGTGATGTTCGATCTCGACACCGCCGCGCTGCAGTCGCGCGGCCTGACCGGCCTCGACGTCGCCAATACGCTCGCCGCGCAGAACCTCAACACCCCGGCCGGTACGGAAAAGATCGGCGACTACGAATACACCGTCAACCTCAACAGCGCGCCATCCAAAATTGCGGATCTCGGCGACCTGCCCATCAAGAGCGTGGGGGGCGCGATGGTCTACATGCACGACGTCGCCCATGTGCACAACGGCAATGCGGTGCAGGTCAATGTTGTGCACGTCGACGGCAATCGCTCGGTGCTGATCAGCGTGTTCAAGAACGGCATGACCTCGACGCTCGACATCGTCAGCGGCATCAAGAAGATGCTGACAGTCATCAAGCCCTCACTGCCGGATGAACTCGACATCAAACCGATCGGCGATCAGTCCGTATTCGTGCGCGCGTCGATCCAGGGTGTGATCCGTGAGGGTATAATCGCCGCGGCGCTGACCAGCCTGATGATCCTGCTTTTTCTGGGCAGCTGGCGCTCGACCCTGATCGTGACCACCTCGATTCCGCTGTCCATCTTGGGCGCGATCGGCGCACTGTCCGCCATCGGCGAAACGCTCAATATCATGACTCTGGGCGGCCTGGCGCTCGCCGTGGGCATACTCGTCGACGAGGCGACGGTGACGATCGAGAGCATCAACTACCACCTCGAGCGCGGCAAACCGGTGGAAGCCGCGATCATGGACGGCGCCTCACAGATCGTCGTACCGGCTTTCGTGTCCCTGCTGTGCATCTGCATCGTGTTCATACCGATGTTCTTCCTGAGCGGCGTGGCGCGCTTCCTGTTCGTGCCGATGGCTGAGAGCGTGATGTTCGCCATGGTCTGCTCGTTCCTGCTGTCGCGCACGCTGGTTCCGACGATGGCGAAATATCTGCTGCGCGCGCACGCGGCCCACGCCGACGAGCGCGACAACGTCATCGGTCCGCCGCCCTCCAGGAACCCCCTGGTGCGCTTCCAGCGCGCCTTCGAGGCGCTCTTCGTACGGCTGCGCGCCGGGTATCATGACCTCTTGGCGCTCGCCATCGAGCATCGCAGGCTGTTCGTCGGGGGCTTTATCGGCGTCATTGCCGTCTCGTTCCTGCTCGCGCCGTTTCTCGGCCGCAATTTCTTCCCGCAGGTCGACGGCGGTCAGATACTGCTGCATGTGCGGACCCCGGTCGGCATGCGTATCGAAGAAACTGCCGCGCGTTTCGCCGACGTGGAGAAGGCGATCCGCGAGGTGATCCCGCCGGCCGAAGTGGCGGCGGTAGTGGACAACATCGGCACCTATCTTTCGTCGATCAATACGATCTACAACAACACCGGCACCATCGGCGAGTCGGACGGAGACATCCAGATCTCGCTCAACGAGGGGCACGCGCCGACCGCCGATTACGTCAGTCGCCTGCGCGACCAGCTGCCGCGCCGTTTCCCCGGCGTGAGCTTCTCGTTCCTGCCGGCGGATATCGTCAGCCAGATCCTCAACTTCGGCGCGCCGGCGCCGATCGATCTGCAGATCCGCGGCAACGATCTCGGCGCGGACTACGCCTACGCCAATCAATTGCTGGCGCAGATTCGCCGGGTCACCGGCGTGGCAGATGCGCGCATCCAGCAGTCGGCCGGGCAGCCGACGCTAAATGTCAACATCGACCGCACGC